>JAEEGL010330306.1_pt1 | contig 34290 bp, 23 predicted proteins | sample 9134231 | NCBI WGS metagenome assembly JAEEGL01 (sample SAMN16246548, study PRJNA631951) | gut metagenome | biome: gut microbiome; feature: rumen; material: fiber-attached | host: Bos | place: Iran: Karaj | collected 2018-10
CGTGAAGAGGATTACGACAAACTCCGGACCCGCATCGATGAGATGCATATTCCGATGAAGGATATGTGGTGGTATCTGGACACGCGCCGTTTCGGATCGGCTCCCCACAGCGGCTTCGGGCTCGGTTTCGAGCGGTTGCTGCTGTTCGTGACGGGCATGGCCAACATCCGCGACGTGATTCCGTTCCCCAGGACACCGAACAACGCTTCATTCTAACTTAAATCAGCAGACACCGCCTTATGTTAGACCAACGGCTGCAGCAAAAGCTCATCCAGAAACTGTCCCCGCAACAGATTCAGCTCATCAAGCTGCTGGAGATTCCGACGACTCAGCTGGAACAGCGCATCAAGGAGGAGTTGGAGAACAATCCGGCGTTGGAGGAAGGGACGGAATCGTCTCCGGAAGAGGAGGAGAGCGCCGAACAGGAGAAAACGGCCCAGGAACAGTCCGAAAAGGATTTTTCCATCGAGGATTACCTCTCGTCCGATTCGACGCCGTCTTACCGCTTGAGCGCCAGAAACTATTCGGCTGATGAACAGCGTGGGGAAATCCCGTTCTCGATCGGCGAGTCGTTCCATGAGAACCTGATTTCGCAGTTGGGCATGCGGGTGGAAGATGAACGGCAGCGACAGCTGGGGGTGTATCTTATCGGTGATATTGACGATGACGGCTATCTTCGCCGTGATCTGACCTCGATTGCCGACGACTGGGCTTTTGCGACCGGGCAGGAGGTCGATGTGCCGGTCTGGGAGTCGTTGCTGGCGCTTATCCAGACGTTCGACCCGGTGGGCGTGGGCGCACGCAACCTGCGGGAATGCCTGCTGATACAGCTCCGAAACAAGGAACGCACACCGGCGGTCGTGCGGGCGGAACAGGTGCTGACGCAGTATTTCGATGATTTTTCCAAGCGTCATTACGAAAAGATCATGACGCGCCTTTCAATCTCCGAAGAGGAGATGAAGCAGGTTATCGACGAGGTGCTGAAACTGAATCCCAAGCCGGGCGGTGCTTCGGGCAACCACAATACGAAAACGGCCGATCACATCATTCCGGATTTCATTCTGGAGAACAACGATGGGACGCTTTCGCTCAGTCTGAATGCGCGCAATGTGCCAGAATTGAAAGTCAGCCGGATGTATTCGGAAATGTTGCAAGGCTATCTGGCCAACAAGAACGCCACCCGTCAGGAGAAAGACGCCGTGACGTTCGTCCGGCAGAAACTGGATGCGGCCAAATGGTTCATCGAGGCCATCAAGCAGCGCCAGCAGACCCTGATGGCCACGATGCAGGCAATCATCGACTATCAGAAGGACTATTTCCTGAACAGTGGTGACGAGGCGCTTTTGGTACCGATGATTCTGAAGGATATCGCCGACAAGACGAATCTTGACATTTCGACCATCTCCCGGGTGGCCAACAGCAAATATATCCAGACATATTTCGGGGTTTACCCCTTGAAGTTTTTCTTCTCCGAAGGGATGCAGACAGAATCCGGCGAGGAGGTTTCCACGCGGGAAATCAAGAAGATTTTGCAGGAATGTGTGGACGGAGAGTCGAAACGCAAGCCGCTGACAGATGATCAGTTGGCTGAAATTCTGAAAAAAAGGGGATATCCGATAGCCCGTAGGACCGTGGCAAAATACCGGGAACAGACCGGTATCCCGGTGGCCCGGCTCAGGAAAAAACTTTAAAAGGCATATCGCCGGCCGGGACAGCGCATTTATGCATTGTGTTTTCCGAACGGCATGAAGACGGGCAGATAAATGACCAGAGCGACAACCGAAAGCAGGATGCCGCCGGTGACGCCTATGGCCAGTGCGTACCAGAAAGTGCTGCTTTTGTGTATCCAGAACGGCAGTAAGCCGACCAGTGTCGAGAGCACTGTGAGCAACGTGGGGACGATTTTTCTGTGGAATGCCTTGAGGTAACACCGGACGGGAGCCAGCCGCCGTTTCTCCCTGATGAGTTGGTATTCGTGTACCAGATAGATGCCTGCATTGACAACCAGTCCGCTCAGGGTGACCATCGCGGCCAGCCCGCCTTGGTCAAAAGGTGTGCGGGTGAGGCCGAAGGCGGCGAACAGACCGGCGAGTCCGACCGGCAGCAGCGACAGGATGACCATCGGTAGCCGCAGCGATTCGAACAGTACGGCACAGGTCATGAAGATAATCAATGTCACGATGCCGATGAGGAGTCCCTGCCTGGTGCTTTTCGGACGGGCGGTACGCGCCCGGAGCGTTTCCGCCCGGTAACCCATCGGCAGCACCTCTTCGTTCAAGTGGCGGATGCATTCCTTCGAAAGCCGGGCTGCCTGGTCGTCAGGTCCGATGAAATGGTATCCCACAAACAACTCATATGCCTGGTCATTGCGTACGATGTCATGTCCGGTAGCTTTTTTTTCCAGCGATCCGAGCATCTGGAACGGCATGGAGAGACCGCCGATTTCAGCCATTTCGTGTTCCAGCCGCCAAAGATCTGTCCCGTCCCGGAAAGCGGCGGCGACCGTCACCCGGACGGACTGTCCGTCGTGGTGCAGCGTGCCGAGCGAACGTGTAAAATTCCGGTTGCTGAGAAAACTGCGTACATCCCTGGCTGAGAGATTCTGCTGTGCCAGCCACGGACCATGGTACGATACGGCCAGTTCCTGTCCGGCGGCATCGTCCGGACCGTTCATGACCGCTGCATCGGTGACGCGGAGCTGGGAATTCAGGGAATCCGCAAGTTGCTGCCCATAGCGGAAGAGCAGGTCGTAATGGTATCCGTAAAGGTAGATGCCGTAGGGGACGCGTTCCATCCGGACGTTGTTCGTCAGCACCTGGCTGTCGCCGCCCGAAACCGTCCAGACGGCACCGCCGTAACGGACAGCCTGTGTCCATATACGTTGCTTGAGCTCGCGTGGAACCGCCTCGTCTGTACCGGTCTTGAAATTGACAAGAATCTCACCGTATGTGGCGGACGGAATGGTGGTGCAATAGGTTTCGATGCTCTCTTCCCGGCTGAGAAAACCTTCCATTTCCCGCAGGATGTCGTTCATGTGCAGAATGCTGTAGCCTTCCGGAAGGTATGCTGACACGACCAGTGCCGGCGTTTCTGTATCGGTGGGACGGAAAGGGTCGACAGGACTCCGGGTGATGAAAAAGTGCCGGGCGCCGCCCAGTGCATCCTCGAAAAGACGCCGGTGTATCTGGTACCAGCTGCCGCCGATGGTCCGGTTGTACACTCTGCAACCGGCTGCCTGCAACCGTTGCGGCAAGTTCTCCGGCCGGGCTGGCGGGCGTATCTCGTCCGGGAGCCGGTGCAGCGGAAGACCGAATCCGATGACGAGAATGAGACACAGCCAAACACGGTGGCGCCTGAGGCGGCCGATGGTCCTCCGATATCGTTCCGAGAAGCGGACCAGGCGTTTTTTATGTCGGAATGACGTGCGGATCATACCCTCCTGCCGTGTGACGGGCATTTTTTCGAGCAGAGCCGGGACAACCGTGAGGGATACGGCCAGGGCGATGCAGAGATTGACGGTCATGACGCCGATGAAACTGCCGAGTTGCCCGCGTCGTGCTTCGGCAGAGAAGGACAATACGAGCAGTGCCAGCACGGTGGTCAGCAGGGCGCCGGTGACGGCCCCGGCGATCCGCAGATCCCGGTGGTAGGTGCGATGGTCTGCGACGACGATGGTGGTGTCGATGGCCATGCCCAGCGAGATGGAGATGGCGGACAGTGCTCTCAGGTCGAGCGTGAGGTGCGCCGGGTGATAGCAGAGAACGGAAATCAGCAGCGTGGCGACGAGTGAAACGAAGATGACGGACAGGTAGCGGAAACTGCGGCTGACCAGCAGGACGAATCCCAGCAGGCAGAGCAATGAGAGAACAGACCGCCGGACGATCTGCCGGATTTCCCTGCGCAGGGCTTCGGTACTGTCATGTGTAATGCGCAACGCCATGCCGGTTGGCAGGTCCCGCCGGATATCATCGAGACATTGCCGGGCTTTTCTCCCGACCCGCAATGTGTTGACTTGCCCGGATACGCAGAGTTCGATGCTGATGGCCGGCAGCCCGTTGATCCGCATGTAACTGGTTTGTGTTGCAGGTTGCCGTGTCACTTCCGCAACCTCTCCGATGCGGCAGATATGCCTATTTATATTGCTGACAATCAGATCCTTTAAATCGATGCTTCCGGATGATGCCTTGAGCCGGACCATCACGAGGGTGTCGTTTCGTATCAGGCTCCCCGCCATGTCGTCACGGAAAGCCTGGCTGACAGCCCGGCAGAGGTCTTCGGGCGACAGGCCTGTACGGGCAAGCCGGTCCGGATGGAAGGATATGGTCCAGGCAGCGTCCTCTGCCTCCGGTATCCGAATGTTACCGATGCCTTCGATGCGGGCCAACGGCGGGATGAAATGGCGTCGCGCATAGCGGACGAGTTCGTTCTCTGAACTGTCGGCGTATAATGCGCAGGATAGGATGCTTGTCTCCCGCCGGCCGGTGAAGGTACTGTTGAAGACCGGGTAGGAAACCCCGCCAGGCAGGCGTCCATAGATGTCTCTGATCCTTGTGGCCGCCTCGAAACGGGCCATGTCCATCCGGGTGCCCTGCTTAAACCGTACAGTGATTTCGCCGCTGCCTTCACGGGATACGGAGCGGATGCCAGTGACGCCGCGCAGGGTGTTCAGTGACCCTTCGATTACAGAAGTAACCTCTGTTTCGACCGTATGTGCCGATGCGTCAGCATAGCGGAAAGAGACCTGCAGTGAGGCAGCCTCGCGCTCCTGTCCGGGTCGGATATGCAGCAGAGGCAGCGTAACGGCTCCGAGCAGCGAAAGCACGGCGGCGGTCAGAAGAATGGAAAACGGAGAAAGATGACGTCCGGCCGGATTCATGTCTGCTTGTTCTGATAGATGGCGTAATAGATTGTCGGAACATAGAACAGGCTGACCAGTGTGCCGACCGCCATGCCGCCGGTCAGCGCAAGCGAGAACGGAAACTGCAGTTCACTTCCCATGCCGCTGCGGAACAGGAAAGGAATCATGGCGAGTCCGGTGGTGAGCGAGGTCATCAGAATGGCATCGAGCCGCCGTTCGCCGGCTGTGAACACGGCCCGTTTCAATTCCATGCCGGTCTGCCGCAGCCGGTTGATGGTGTCAATCTTGAGAATGGAATCGTTGATGACGATGCCGCACATGACGATCAGTCCGGTCATGGACATGACATTCAGCGTTTGTCCGCACAGATGGAGCAGGCCTGCGGTGAAAAAGAGATCGACGGCCAGCTCGGAAAGGATGATCAGGGGCTGGACCAGTGATTCTTCCTGGGCTGCCAGGATGAAATACAGCAGCAGTATGGAGATGCAGAGAATCATCCCCAGTTCACGGACGGTTTTTCGGTCAGAAAACCAGGTGCCGCCGAAATCTGCGCTGAAACGTCCGTTATCCGTCACGGTGTGACGGATGCTTTCCATCGTTTCCGGAATATCCTTCCGGTCGGGACTCATGGGAAGACTCCAGTATGGACCGTCCGCGTCGGCGGTGATGCGCCGCGGAACTGCACGGCGTGTTTCCCGGACCAGTGCTGCAAGCGGCACGTCGGCTTGTCCGGTGGCGATGTGCTGCTGGCGGAGCATGGCCAGACTTCCGGGACGATCCGTGCCGAGCACGACGGGCACGGATTGGTTGCCCTGTGTCAGCCGGGTCACTTCTCCGGTCTGCATCTGCCGTTGCAGAAATGCCAGCAGCGAACTGTGGGAAATCCCGTAAAGCGACATCCTGTCCCGGCGCGGCAGCAATTCGATGTATTCTTCCCATGCCGGGGGCTTGACAGACAGATTGGGCAATGCCCGTGTTATTTCCCCGAGAATCTGATCCAGATCCTGAGGCCGTACGGGTTGTGCGTCTGTATTGCGGAGCCGGGTGACCAAAGCAGCTTCCCGGTCGGCAAACAGCAGGTCGAAGACGTTGCCGGCAGGTCTGACAGTACAATCGGCTTGCCGATAGTGTTCAGAAATCCATTCTGTTGCCTTTCTTGCCACGCCGGATGTCTCAGATGCGTCAGATGCCTGGATATAGACCGTGGCTTCACTCTCTGCCTGTGCCCGGGTGTGCGACAGCAGGAACTGCTGCACTCCGGCCAGGATGGTGCTTTGGCGTACACTCCCGGACAGGGCGCGGACCAATGCCTCGCAGCGTCGGCTGTTTTCCCCGGCGGTGATACGTTCGTTCCATGCGATGTCCAGCAACAGGTCGTCGTGGCGCATGGCAGGCATCTTCTGCCGGTCCATATTCAGAAACAGCAGGATGCCGCCGATGACGGAGCACGCCAGAAGTCCCCATATCGCCATCCGGCGCCTGAAACACCATTTCAACACAGCGTGATAGCAGCCGTACAGGCATCCTCCATATCCGTGGATCCCATGCGTTTGACGCCGGATGTACCGGGGCGCTTTCCCCCGGTAGATGAGATGGTACAAGACCGGAAGTACGATGATGGAAACCGCCAGCGATACACAAAGGATGACGGTGACGGCCATGGCCTGGTCATAGAACAGGGCGCCGGCCAGATTACTCAGGAAAACCGGCGGTATGAAGATGGCACAGGTGGTCAGGACGGCGCTGAGCATGGGATTGAAAACTTCGCGTGCGCTGTCGATGCCTGCCTGTCCGGCTGTGGCACCAGACAGCGAACAGCGTGTCATATTGTCTACGATGACAATGGCGCTGTCGACCAGCATGCCGATGCCCAGAATCAGGCCAGAGATGGATACGATGTTGATACCGATGTGCATGGCGTAAAAGGCCGGGAACGAAAGCACGAGCGATACCGGGATGGTCAGCGAGACCAGCAGAGGGCGCCAGACATCCCGCATGAAGACGAAGATGACGGCACAGGCCAGCAGCGTTCCCCATATCAGGTTCCGTATCATGTCGTGCAGCGAGGCTTCCAGCAGGGCAGTCTGGTCGCGCGTGACGGTGAATACCAGTTCTGGATAATCCTTTGAGAGGGCATTCAACAGGTTTTCTGTCTGCCGCTTCAAAGCCGCCATCCGCGCTTCGTGCCGCTTGATGACAGCCAGTGTGACGGCGCGTGTCCCGTCTGAGACCACCATGCCTGCCGTGCGCTGTGGCTGTTCCCTCACTTCGGCCAGGTCTCCCAGCCGATAGATACGTCCGCCATGGTTGATGCAGAGTTCTTCGATATCGCGGCGGCCGAGCAGCGATGTCTGGAAACGCATGCTGTATTGCAGTTCGCCTTCCAGGATGTGAAATGTCCCCGGCTCTGAGACAGCCTCCGTGACGGCGTCCGCCAGAAGCGACCACGGCATCCGGAGTGCTTCCATCTTTTCCCGGAACGGGACAATGCAGAGCTCTGGCATGGTCAGTCCGCTGCAGTCCACCATGGCGACCTCTGGCAACTGCTCGATACGCCGGCAGACGACCTGATGTACAAAGTCGCTCATTTCCATGAACTCAGTATCAGATGGCTTGGAGTAGTCAGTTCCCAGTCTTTTTTTTCGCTGTGTTACATTGATATAAAAGGCAGGAATGTCGGTGACGTCGGCCTTTACGACCCGGGGACGTTCCGTGCCTGGTGGCAGATTATGCATGGCCCGGTCGACGTTCTCGTTGATTTCGATGAACAACAGGTCGGCGTCGGTGCCGTATCCGGCAGTGAGCCTGAGGCGGCCGCTGCCGTCCCTGACATCCGCCTGGATGTCTTCGATGGCTCCGACCTGAATCAATTGCAGCCGGAGTGGTTCGACCAACGTCTCGTATAGCTGTTGCGCGGGCATGTCCGGGACGGTGACCTGCACTGTGATCTGCGGCAGGCCGATGTCCGGCAACAGGGACACCGGCAGGTGCCGGATGGCCGCGATGCCGAGCGACAGACAGGCCAGCAGGACGGTCAGTACGCCGATGGGCCTGTGAATGAGCGATGCAAGCATAGTCTATGGCTGTAGGGGAAGAGGACGCAAGGGAACGTCATCTCCCATGTTTGACTGACCTGAGACAACGACCGTATCTCCCTCCTGCAGCCATGAAGCCCTGCCGGCTGCCGGTGCGATGACGTGTTCTGTACTGTTGCTCATCAGAATATCGACATAGGTCCAGACACTCCGTTTCCCGACGCATTTGAAAATGACATCCAGACCGTCCCGTACCGTCACGGCACTGCGAGGTACGACCAGCTGGTTATCAATCTGTTGTGACAGAATAATGCGGACATTCATGCCGTCCAGGAGTTTCCCGTTGTTGCGGACCCGCGCCGTGACAGCAATCTGGCCGTTGCTGTCGATGACCGGATTGACAGAGATAATGTGTCCTTCCATTTTCGCGGCAGGTTCGTTGAAGGGGGCAACGGTGACCTTCCCGTTCAATGTCGCGAATGCAAGTTCCGTTTCCGTCAGATTGAAGACGACGTCGATATGGCTGTCATCGATGAGGGTGCAACACGGCCCCTGGACCGCTTCGTAAGGCGTGCATGCCAGATCGGCAATCCTGCCGGTGAAAGGGGCGCGGAGAGTGCACCGCTGCAGATTCAGTGCAGCTTGCTGCAGATTCAGTTCTGCTTCGGAAAAACCGGTGCTGATATACAGGACTTTCAAGGTTTCCCGTGGTACCCGGAGGGTGTCTTCCAACCGGTATCCGTAATCGAGGAGCCGGTTGGTCAGTTGGATTTCCGCCCGCCGGAAGCCGAGCAATGCCGAACGGTAGGTGGTTGCGGCATCAGTCTGAACCAGTGTCGCGATGACTTCATCCTGTCCGACGCGGCTGCCGTTTCGGACAAATACGTTTTCAACGATGCCGGAGGTCCTGAATGTCAGGATGCTCTTCCGATAGGCTGCGGCCCGGCCATTGCATATCAGTTCACTGTTGAACGTGCGTCGCTGCAGTGTCTGTACGGCGACCGGCACCCGGTCGTCGGGACGGACGGCTTGACGGGGCGTGTCTTCTGCCGGACCGGGTACTGACGGAGGGTGGCATGCCGCTATACAGAAAAGGACACAGCACGCCCATAGGCACTTTGGTGACATGGTGCATTTCAGTTGGTAGGAAAAGAGCCGCCGCATCAGCGGCGGCGTACGGGTCTCTTATTCCGGACTGTTGATGACGGCCTCGCGGATCTTGTCTTCGATTTCCTGGGATAATTCCGGATTGTCGGCCAGCAGTTGTTTCACACTGTCTCTGCCTTGGCCGAGTTTCGTGTCGCCATAGCTGAACCACGAGCCGCTCTTTTTGATGATGTCGTATTCCGTGGCCAGATCGATGATTTCACCGGTCTTGGAAATGCCCTCTCCGTAGATGATGTCGAATTCCGCCCGTCTGAACGGCGGCGCCAGCTTGTTTTTCACAATCTTGACTTTGACGCGGTTGCCGCTGACCTCCTCGCCGTCTTTGATCGCCGTGGTTTTGCGGATGTCGATGCGCACCGAAGCGTAGAATTTGAGCGCGTTGCCGCCGGTGGTGGTTTCCGGGTTGCCGAACATGATGCCGATCTTCTCTCGCAGCTGGTTGATGAAGATGCAGCAAGTGTTTGTCTTGCTGATGTTGGCCGTCAGCTTGCGCAGTGCCTGGGACATGAGACGGGCCTGCAGTCCCATTTTCGAGTCGCCCATGTCGCCTTCGATTTCCGCTTTCGGCGTCAGGGCTGCCACAGAGTCGATGACGATGATGTCAATCGCTCCGGAGCGGACCAGCGAATCTACGATTTCGAGCGCCTGTTCACCGTTGTCCGGCTGTGATACGTATAGTTGGTCCATGTCCACGCCCAGTTTCTCGGCATAGGTGCGGTCGAAGGCGTGTTCCGCGTCAATGAAGGCTGCGATGCCGCCGCTTTTCTGTGCTTCGGCAATGGCGTGGATGGCCAGGGTGGTTTTTCCGGAGGATTCCGGACCGTATATTTCGACGATGCGTCCTTTGGGCAGGCCGCCGATACCCAGCGCCAGATCGAGACCGATCGATCCGGTGGGGATGACCGCCACGTCACGGTCGACGTTCTTGTCGCTCATTTTCATGATGGCACCTTTGCCGAAATCCTTGTCGATCTTGGCAAGTGTCAGTTGCAGTGCCTTGAGTTTCTCTGCATTGACTTCTTTCCGCGCGGGATTCTGTGTCGCGGTGTTTTGCGGGGACATGTTTTCTTCGCTCATGTTGAATCAGAATTTAAGGTTAGTTGACAGATAATTAATTTTAGAGCTACAAATGTAGTACTAAATCTGGAATTATACGCAAACTAACTTGCATAAAAGTACAAATTTTTGTGGCGGATACCGTTTCTTATGCGGATTTTTTTTCGAGCCGGATGACTTTGGAAGGGCATGCCATGTCCTGCAGGATAGGCTGGAGCCGCTTTTCATCGGTGTCAGTGATGAACACCTGTCCGAAATGGTCCTGCGATACGATACGCATGATGCGTCCCACACGCTGCGCATCGAATTTGTCGAAGATGTCGTCCAGCAGCAGGATGGGCCGGATGGTGCCGTGCGAGCGGATAAAGTCGTAATCAGCCAGCCTGAGTGCGGTGAGATAGGTTTTCTGCTGTCCCTGCGAACCAGCCCGCCGGATGGGGTATCCATCCATTTCGAGCAGCAGGTCGTCGCGGTGGATGCCGGTTGACGTGTGTTCCAGGATGCGGTCTTTTTCGATACTCTGTTTCAGCAGGTCATACAGGGAAGCCTGTTGCAGCTGGCTCCGGTAGGTGAGGGTCACGGATTCGTGGTTGTCCGAAATGGTCTGGTAATAATGCTGGAAAACCGGAATTAGCGCCTCACAGAAGGCTTGCCTTGCCGCAAAGATTTCCTGTCCGTGCCGGGCCAGTTGCATGTCCAGCGCATCGAGCACGCCCGGATCGGCGGGCATTCTGCTTTCCGCAGCCTGTTTCAGCAGGGAATTGCGCTGCATCAGTGTCCGGTTGTACTGCAGGAGATGCGCCAGATAGGCGGTGTCGTACTGGGAGATCACTTCGTTCATGAAACGGCGGCGCTCCTCACCGCCGTCGGTGATGAGCCCGTTGTCCATGGGAGAAACCATGACCACGGGGAAAAGCCCGATGTGGTCGGCCAGCCGCTCATATTCTTTTTTGTTCCGCTTGAATATTTTTTTCTGCCGCATCTTGACGCCGCATGACAGTGTTTCGGGTTTCCCGTCCCGGAGATACTCCCCTTGGATGACGAAACCATCGCTTTCGTAGCGGATGTTCTGGGTATCAATGGTGTTGATGCAGCTCTTGCAAAGCGATAAGTAATGTATCGCATCGAGAACATTGGTCTTGCCGACACCGTTGTCACCGATGAGACAATTGATGCCGGGACAGAATTCGAATTCCGCCTCGACATAGTTCTTGAAATTGAAGAGGGTCAGTTTCTGCAGGAACATGCGCGCTGTTATGGAACAGTCAAAAGTAATAAAAAGGCCGGATTCGGCAACCTCGGCACCGGGCAAAAAAAAAGCCCGCACGCGGCGGGCTTTCAGGACATCGCACCTGCGTGCGCCGGGATATTATTTCTGCGCTTCGGGACGCAGCTGGCGCACAACTGCGCCGGCGCGCCACATCTCGCTGTCGCGCATTTCCTTCAACTCCGCTTCCAGTTTTGCACGGTAGTCCGGCTTGCTGTTCGAATCGATGGAGATCTGCGCTTCATTGCCCTTGGCAACTTCGTCATAGAGTTTCTCGAACACCGGCTTGGTGGCGTCGCGGAATCTCTTCCACCAGTCCAGCGCACCGCGCTGGGCGGTCGTGGAGCAGTTGGCGTACATCCAGTCCATGCCGTTCTCGGCCACCAGCGGCATCAGCGACTGCGTCAGTTCCTCGATGGTTTCGTTGAAGGCTTCAGACGGCGTGTGGCCGTGTTCGCGCAACGTGTCGTACTGAGCGGCGAAAATGCCCTGGATGGCTCCCATCAGCGTACCGCGTTCACCCGTCAGGTCGGAATAGACCTCACGCTTGAAATCGGTCTGGAACAGATAGCCGGAGCCGACGCCGATACCGAGGGCGATGACGCGGTCCATGGCCCGTCCGGTCGCATCCTGGAAAACAGCGTAGCTGGAGTTCAGGCCGCGGCCCTGCAGGAACATTCTGCGCAGGGAGGTACCCGAACCCTTGGGGGCGATCATGATGACATCCACGTCGGCCGGCGGGATGATGCCGGTCCGCTCCTTGTAGGTGATGCCGAAACCATGGGAGAAATACAATGCCTTGCCGGGCGTGAGGTGTTTCTTGATGGTCGGCCACACCGCAATCTGGCCCGCATCGGACAGCAGATACTGGATGATGGTGCCTTTCTCTGCGGCTTCTTCAATCTCGAACAGATCTTTGCCGGGAATCCAGCCGTCAGCGACTGCCTTGTCCCAAGTCTTGCCTTTGCGCTGACCTACAATCACATTGAAGCCATTGTCTCTCAGATTGAGGGACTGTCCGGGGCCTTGTACGCCATATCCGATGATGGCGATGGTCTCGTCTTTCAATACTTCACGGGCTTTGCTGAGCGGAAATTCCTCGCGGGTAACCACGTCTTCGACAACTCCGCCAAAATTGATCTTTGCCATTTCTTTGAGTTTTTAATGGATTATGTAATAAGATTTTCTGTCTGTTGAAATCTCCTTCCGGAGGTAATTTGCCTGCAAAGGTACAGTTTTTTCATGCACCGGCGCCGTACACCGGAATTTTATGTCAGATGGCGCCGGCGGCTGATTCTGTCCACGTGCGACAGATGTTCCTGCAGCGCTTCCGTCTTTTCGCGGTGAATCGAGATGCGCCCCGACCTGGTGAATTGAATGACGCCGAATGCGTCCAGTGCCTTGAACAGTTCGGCCGTTTCGTCCTGGTGTCCCGTCTTCTCGATGACGGCGAAGTCATGGGTCACTTCGAGGATACGTGCACCGAAACGCCGGATGATATGTTCCACCTCCGAGCTGTCGAGCAGCGCCTGGGTCGGTACTTTGTACAATGCGATTTCTTGATAGACAAGTTCTTCGTTTACATGATAGTATGCCTTCAGGACCTCAACCAGTTTTTCAATCTGCAACGTCACTTTTTCGATCTGTTCTCGCGTGGTGTTGACCACGATGGTGAACTTGTGGATGCCGCGGATGGCGGAGGCCGAAACCGTCAGGCTCTCGATGTTGAGCCGACGCCGCGTGAAGATGATGGTGATGCGGTTGAGCAGTCCGATGCTGTTTTCGGAAAAGGCCGTAATCGTAAATTCTTGATTCATGGCTGATACGGTTTATTCGTAAAGAATCTGGTCGATGGATGCGCCGGCCGGGATCATGGGGAAGACCATGCCTTCTTTCTCCACGTCCACTTCCAGGAAAAAAGCTTCTTGGCTGTTGCACAGCTCCTGCATGGCTCCAGGCAGGTCTTCCCTTTCCGTCACGCGCCGGCATGCGATGCCGTAGGCCTGCGCAATCCGGATGAAATCCGGGTTTTCGAGTTCGGTGCAGGAATAGCGCTTGCCGTAGAACAGCTCCTGCCACTGGCGCACCATGCCCAGAAACGAGTTGTTGAGCAGGATGATCTTGACCGGGATGCGGTTCTGGAGAATGGTGCCGAACTCCTGGATGGTCATCTGGATGCCGCCGTCCCCCACGAACAGCACGACTTCACGGTCGGGGCATCCGACTTTCGCACCGATGGCCGCCGGCAGCCCGAATCCCATCGTGCCCAGGCCACCCGACGTGATGAACGACCGCGGATGGTTCATCCGGGCGTAGCGTGCCGCTATCATCTGATGCTGTCCGACATCGGTCACCACGATGGCCTCGCCGCGATCGACGTCGCCGAAGGCTTTCACCACCTCACCCATGGTGATGCGGGAGCCCGCCTCAGGCTGCATTTGTTTCCGGACCACTTTGTCGTATTCGAAATCCTGCCATGTCTTGAAACTTTCAATCCATTCCCGATGACTGCGTGCTTCCAGTTTCTCCGTCAGCATGGGCAGTGTGCGTTTCATGTTGCCGAGCACGGGGATGTCGGCCGCAATGCTGCGGTTGATTTCCGATGGGTCCACCTCGAGGTGGATGACTTTCGCCTGGGGGGCGTAGGCCGCCGCCGCGCCGATGATGCGCGAGGAGAAACGCATACCGACGGCGATGAGCACATCACATTCGTTGGTTTTCTTGTTGAGTGCCATCTGCCCGTGCATGCCGAGCATGCCCATGTACAGCGGATGTCCGGTCGGCAGGGACGACAGACCCATCAGCGTGCATCCGGCCGGCAGGTTGCCTTTCTCGATGAATTCCCGGAGTTCCGGTTCCGCATGGGAAAGCTGGACACCCTGGCCGACCAGGACCAGGGGTTTTTCCGCATGGTTGATCAGGTCGGCTGCCTCCGCGATGCTGGCCTTGCTGATATGCGGCGTCGGGATGTAGCTGCGGATGAAATTGCATTTTTTGTACAGGTAGCTGCACATCTCCTTCTGGGCGTTTGCGGTAAAGTCGATGAGCACGGGACCCGGCCGGCCGGTATGGGCGATATACAGGGCCTTGGAAATGGCTGGTGCGATATCTTTTGCTTTGGTCACCTGGAAGTTCCATTTGGTAACCGGCATGGAAATACCGATGATGTCCGTTTCCTGGAAACCATCCGATCCCAGCACCTGTTCGGCCACCTGTCCGGTGATGCAGACGATGGGCGTGGAATCCAGCAGGGCATCGGCCAGTCCGGTTACCAGGTTGGTGGCGCCGGGGCCGGATGTAGCCAGGACGATGCCGGTTTTTCCGGTTGCCCGCGCATAACCCTGTGCTGCGTGGACGGCGCCCTGCTCGTGCCGGGTCAGGATGTGGTGCAGCCTGTCGGTGTAATGGTAAAGGGCGTCGTATATGGAAATGACGTTGCCGCCGGGATAACCGAATATGGTGTCGATGCCTTCGTCCAGCAGCACTCTGATGAACGCTTCGGCGCCGGAGATGGTTTCCGGGGCCGGTATGGACGGTTCTGTGGTGTGTGTCATGGTAGAAAACAGTTTAAATAAGGCGGATGCCGCCTTTGTCGGCGGATGCCACCATGGATGCGTATGCCCGGAGCGATTTCGGCACGTAGCGGTTCCGGTTCCGGGGTGTATAGGCTGCTTGGCCGCGTGCCTCTTCTTCCGCGCGTCTCGCTTTCAGCTCTTCATCGCTGATGCAGAGCCGGATACTGCGGTTGGGGATGTCGATCTCTATGCGGTCGCCGTCGCGGACCAGGGCGATGGCTCCGCCGGATGCCGCCTCGGGTGAAACGTGGCCGATGGACAGTCCGGAGGTGCCGCCGGAGAACCGTCCGTCGGTGACCAGTGCGCAGACTTTACCGAGATGACGGGATTTGATGTATGATGTCGGATACAGCATTTCCTGCATGCCGGGGCCGCCCTTGGGACCTTCGTAATTGATGAAGACGACGTCACCGGCTTTGACCTTGCCGTTCAGAATGCCTTCACAGGCTTCGTCCTGCGATTCGAACACGCAGGCCGGGCCGCTGAATCTGAAGATGCTTTCGTCCACGCCGGCCGTCTTGACAATGCAGCCATCCTCGGCGATGTTGCCGAAGAGCACGGCCAGACCGCCTTCGGTCGTATAAGCATGCTGCAGATCCCGGATGCATCCGGCCGTCCGGTCGGTGTCCAGCGTGTCATAGCGGGCGTCCTGGTCGCCCAGCCGGACCGTCCGACGGCCGCCGGGGGCGCAACGGGCGTGCGCAAAGGCGTCTTCGACCGCAGAGGGACGCGTGATGTCGTACCGGTCGATGGCTTCCTGCAGGGTCAGGCCGTCCACCCGCCGCACGGAGGTGTCGAGCAGGCCGCCTTTTTCCAGTTCGCCCAGAATGGACATGATGCCGCCGGCGCGACAGACGTCCTCGACATGGTAGGCCGAGGAGGGCGCTACTTTGCAGAGCACCGGGATGCGGCGCGACAGCCGGTCGATGTCCTGCATGGTAAAGTCCACGCCGGCTTCCTGGGCGACGGCCAGCAGGTGCAGTACCGTGTTGGTGCTGCCGCCCATGGCGATGTCGAGGGTCATGGCATTCATGAAAGCCGCCTTCGATGCAATGGACCGCGGCAGTACGCTTTCGTCCCCACGGTCGTAATAGGCGTAGGCCATTTCGACAATCCGGCGGGCGGCCTGCTTGAACAGGTCGCGCCGCATGGCGTGGGTGGCGAGGATTGTGCCGTTGCCCACCAGGGCCATGCCGATGGCTTCGGTCAGACAGTTCATGGAGTTCGCCGTGAACATGCCGGAACAGCATCCGCAGGTGGGACAGGCTTTCTGTTCCACTTCTTCCAGCAGGGAATCAGGGATGGTCTGGTCAGCCCCCATCACCATGACATCGATCAGGTCGTATTTTTTCCGGTCGATGTCGCCGGCTTCCATCGGACCGCCCGATACGAAAATGGCGGGGATGTTCAGCCGCATGGCTGCCATCAGCATGCCGGGCGTGATTTTGTCGCAGTTGCTGATGCAGACGATGGCGTCCACGGTGTGTGCGTTGCACATGTATTCCACACTGTCGGCGATGATGTCACGCGACGGCAGTGAATACAGCATGCCGTCGTGTCCCATTGCGATACCGTCGTCAATGGCGATGGTGTCGAATTCGGCGGCAAAGCAGCCCTGCGCGGCGATTTCCTCCTTGAGAAGCCGACCGGCCTCTGCCAGATGGACGTGTCCCGGTACGAACTCGGTGAATGAATTGACAATGCCGATAATCGGCTTGCCAAACTGGTTTTCCTGCATGCCGTTGGCTCTCCAGAGCGCGCGTGCGCCGGCCATCCGGCGTCCCTGTGTACTGATGGTACTGCGAAACTGATGTTGCATCGTGTTACGGTTTTATTCAACAAAAAAAGCCTTTCTCCCCCGGAGCAAGGCTTTTTTATAGCTACATACTTTCTCCGGCCGGCATCAGCTGTTGACGACAGAGACGACTACGACGACGTTGAGCGTATGATAATTCATTCTTTTCGGAATTTGCGCGCAAAGATACACAGAGTTTTCTGTCTTTGCAAATGTTTTTCAGGTCTATTGCAGCGCCTTGTTCAACATATAGTACACTTCGTTCATGCGCAGTTCCTTCTTGAACCCGCTGAGGGTGGTGTCCTTGTTGATGTGCAGGAATTCGATGCCGGCAATCTCGGCATAGTCCTCCCAGTACTCGGCCGTCAGGTCGTACGAGAAGCACGAGTGGTGCGTTCCGCCCGCCATGATCCATGCGCCCGCTCCGGTTTCGAAGTCCGGCATCGGAATCCAGAGCGCCGAAGCCACATGCAGTTTCGGCAGCGGTTTGCTTTCGATGCATTCCACATCGTTGGCGATGAGACGGAAGCGGTTGCCAAGGTCGATGATGGTGGCGGTGCAGCCCGGCCCCTTCTTCGAGGTGAAGACGAGACGTGCGGTGTCGCTCTTGCGGATGCCGATGCCCAGGAAGTTGATCTCCAGTTTCGGCTTGGCGTCGGCGATGAGCGGACAGATTTCCAGCATGTGGGCCTGCAGGATGGCGCTTCTCTTACCGTCGAAATTCAGCGTATAGTCTTCCAGGAACGAGCATCCGCCGTTCATGCCTTTATTCATCACCCACACGGTGCGGAACAGGGCGGCCGATTTCCAGTCTCCTTCTGCACCGAAACCGTATCCTTCCTGCATGAGCCGTTGCGAAGCCAGGCCCGGGATTTGGTCGAAACCGCGGCCGGTCTGCTCCACGTTGACGTCGCCCAAGTCGTCGAAATTCGTTGTGAAACCCTTGGCTCCTTTGGCTTTGAGAACGGCGCGGAGGGTGAGTTCCGCCTTGGCGCTGTTCCATATTTTCCGGTAGCCGGATGTGCTGCGGTCTTCCAGCGCCGCATCATGGTCATAGAGACGGAAATATTCCGCGACCAGCGCATCCACGTCCTTGTCTGCCACGGCGTCGAAGTAAGGCATGACATCGCTGAACGGCATGTAGTCCACATGGTAGCCCAGCCGTTGCTCGGCCTCGACCTTGTCTCCGTCGGTGACGGCCACGTTGTTCATCTGGTCGCCGAAACGCAGAATCAGCATGTCCTGCGCATCGGCCCAGGCCACGCAGACCCGCATCCAGACGGCGATTTTGTCCTGGGTGGCGGGATCCTGCCAGTACCCGACCACGACTTTGCGGCGGACGCGCATCCGGGCACAGATGTGGCCGAACTCACGGTCGCCGTGCGCGCTCTGGTTCAGGTTCATGAAGTCCATGTCCATCGTATCCCACGGAATTTCCCGGTTGAACTGGGTGTGGAGGTGCAGCAGTGGTTTCTGGAAATCTTTCAGTCCGTGAATCCACATCTTGGCGGGAGAGAACGTGTGCATCCACGTGATGACGCCCACGCACTTCGGATCGGCATTCGCTTTGCGGAATGCGTCCGACACTTCGGCGGCCGAGTTGACGGTGCCTTTATACACCACTTTGACCGGCAGACGGCCGGATTCGTTCAGGCCTTGCACCATCTTGTTGGAATGGCCGTCCACGGCCACCACGGCATCCCCGCCGTACAGCAGTTGGGCTCCTGTCAGGAACCATACTTCGAAGTCGTTGTAATCTATCATGGTATTGTAAATGGAAAAATGTACGTCCTACAAAGATAGAGAAAAACATGGACAATGTGTGCATCTTATTGAAAATCCTGTCGGTTGTTTTTTTCTTTGCCGGCGGAAGCAGAACGGCGGGATTTTTGTATCTTTGCCAAGTTTTCAACTTTAAAACTGGTAATTATGGCGTATAAAATTAGTGACGATTGTGCCGCTTGCGGGACATGTATGAGCGAATGCCCGGTCGGGGCCATCTCTGAAGGCGATATCTTCAAGATTGATCCCGATATGTGTACGGAATGCGGAACCTGTGCGGATGCGTGTCCGATGGAAGCCATTCATCTTGACGAATAGCATAGGACCACAGTATAAAAGGAGAGGACGGCCCCTGTCAGGAGCCGTCCTCTCTTTTTGTCCGGGGAGTCAGTCGCGTTTCTGCCGGAAAAACGCCTTCATCAGGCCGGCCGCATCGTCCGCGAGTACGCCGGAGGCCACTTCTGTGGCCGGATGCAGCAGCCCTTCGAATTGCGAATAGCCCCGTTTGGGGTCGCCGGTGCCGTAAACCAGCCGGTGCAGATGCGCCCAGTACATGGCGGAAGCGCACATGGGACAGGGCTCCACGGTCACATACAGGGTGCATTCGTCCAGATATTTGCCACCCAGATAGCCGGCGGCCGCCGTGATAGCCTGCATCTCGGCATGGGCGGTGACGTCGTTCAACCTTTCAGTGAGGTTGTGGGCACGGGCGATGATGCGTCCCTGGCAGACCACGACGCATCCCACAGGCACCTCGCCGGCTTCCCCGGCGGCCTGCGCTTCCTGCAGGGCCTGGCGCATCAGGACTTCATCGCTGTCGTGCGCCGCCATTACGAAAGCTTGTCGATAAGCAGCCGGATTTCGATGGCCGGTGCCACGTGTTCGTACAAGATATTGTAGATGGCCTCGGCAATCGGCATGTCCACACCGTGTTGTTTGTTCATCTCATGGATGCAGGAGGCCGCATAATAGCCTTCGGCGATCATGTTCATTTCGAGTTTGGCCGACAGGACCGTGTAACCCTTGCCGATCATGAGGCCGAATGTGCGGTTGCGGCTGAACTGGGAATAGCCGGTCACAAGCAGGTCGCCCAGATAGACCGACTGGTTCAGGTCGCGCTGTTTCGGATACACAGCCGTAAGAAAACGCTCCATTTCGCTGAATGCGTTGGCGATGAGCACGGCTTGGAAGTTGTCGCCGTTGTCGCCGAGTCCCTGCGATATGCCGGCTGCGATGGCGTAGATATTTTTCAGGACACCGCCGAGCTCGATGCCCTGGATGTCGTCCGAAAAGATGGTCTTGAGGTAACGGCATTCAAAGATGCCGGAAATCTGTTCGGCGTCTTCACGCCGCTGCGTGGCGATGGTCAGGAAGGACATGCAGCCGCGGGCGATTTCCTCGGCGTGGCAGGGACCGGAGATGACTCCCAGCTGCCGGTACGGCACTCCGAACGTCTGGTGAAAAAGGTCGGTAACGGTGACAAGGTCCTCGGGGATGATGCCTTTGACGGCGGAGAGAATGAATTTGCCGGAGAACTCCTCGGGCGACATACCGTCCAGCGCCGCCTTGACGAAGGCCGACGGGATGGCTATGACCAGAAGGTCGGAAGCGGCCACGGCCTCGTGGATGTCGCTGTAAAAGGAGATCTTCTCCGTCTGCAGCGATACGGACTTCAGGTAGTGCATGTTGGTGCCGTTCTCCTTGATATAGGCGATGACGTCGCGATTGCGCACGAACCAGTTGAAGTGGGCTTGCGTGTTCTGCAGCAGCTTTACGATGGCGGTGGCCCAGCTGCCGCTGCCGATGACACCGATCCGGGTCTGCGGCGTGATCATGCTTCTGTATTCGTCCATTGTCTGATATCGTCTGGCGTGGGATTCTGCAGTCCCAACCGGTTCTTCTTATTGTATCCGCAAAGGTCGTTGAAGAGTTTGCCGACGCTGGCCGCCTTGAGGCTTTCCGGCGTGAGGCCCATCTTCAGCAAGACCTGCGCCCAGGCTTCGGGCACGCCGAGGGACGTAAAGGCTTCGGCCGTGAGTTTCGGAGCCTGCTGCTCCGGTTTCATCTGCGGGAAAAGCAACACGTCCTGGATGGAGGGCTGGCCGGTGACAAACATGACCAGCCGGTCGATGCCGATGCCCATGCCGGAGGTCGGCGGCATGCCGTATTCCAGCGCACGGATGAAGTCGTAGTCGATGAACATGGCTTCGTCGTCGCCTTTCTCGCTGAGGGCAAGCTGTTGCTTGAACCGCTCCAGCTGGTCGATGGGGTCGTTCAGTTCGGAGTAGGCATTGCAGAGTTCCTTGCCGTTGACGAACAGTTCGAATCGTTCGGTCAGGGCCGGGTTGTCACGGTGTTTCTTGGTCAGCGGAGACATTTCGATGGGGTAGTCGGTGACGAAGGTCGGCTGAATCAGCTTGCCTTCGCATTTTTCTCCGAAGATGGCGTCAATCAGTTTGCCTTTGCCCATGGTCGGATCCTGTGCGATGTCCAGTTGCCGGCAGACTGCCCGCAAGGCATCCTCGTCCATGCCGGAGATGTCGATGCCGGTTTCCTCCCGGATGGCGTCCAGCATGCGCACCCGGCGGAAGGGCCGCTTGAAATCGACGGTCCGGTCGCCGATGCGGATGGCGGTGGTGCCGTGCACCGTCCGGACGATATGTTCCAGCATTTCCTCCGTGAAGTCCATCATCCACAGATAATCCTTGTAGGCCACGTAGATTTCCATGCACGTGAATTCCGGATTGTGCGTGCGGTCCATGCCTTCGTTGCGGAAATTCCGCGAGAATTCGTACACGCCCTCGAATCCGCCCACGATGAGACGTTTCAGGTACAGTTCATCGGCGATGCGCAGGTACAGGGGAATGTCGAGCACGTTGTGGTGCGTGATGAACGGCCGGGCGGCGGCACCTCCCGGAATCGGCTGGAGCACGGGCGTCTCGACTTCGCAATAGCCTCTTTCGTTGAAGAAGTTGCGCATGGTGTTGATGATGAGGGTGCGCTGCCGGAAGGTCTCACGGACCTGCGGGTTGACAATCAAGTCGACGTAGCGTTGGCGGTAACGCATCTCGGGATCGGTGAACGCGTCGAACACCTTGCCGTCTTTTTCCTTGACGATGGGAAGCACCCGCAACGATTTGCTCAGAACGGTCAGTTTCCGGACGTGGACGGACGTTTCGCCCATCTGCGTCACGAAGACGAATCCTTCGACACCGATGATGTCACCGATGTCCAGCAGTTTCTTGAATACCACGTTGTACATGGTCTTGTCTTCGTCCGGGCAGAGGTCGTCCCGCCGGAAATAAAGCTGGATACGGCCTTTCTCGTCCTGCAGTTCCGCGAAGGAAGCGCTGCCCATGATGCGCCGGGACATCAGGCGGCCGGCGAGGACCACTTGCTGGTAATTGTTCTTTTCGGGGCTGTATTGGGAGAGGATCTCCGCCGTGGATGCGTTGACGGGGAATTCGGCGGCGGGGTAGGGCTCGATGCCTGCCTGCCGCAGCGCTTCCATGGATTGACGGCGGATGATTTCTTGTTCGCTGAGTTCGTGTGACATGATACTTTTTATTTTGCTGCAAAAATACGCCTTTCTCCCCAATCGGCGGCATTTTTTCCTATTTTTGTTGCCTGAAGAAAAGACAGATATCGCATTCAAACTTTAAACCAGTCTTCTGATGAAAAAAATCCGGACCGCATTCCTGGCCATTATGCTGCTGGCCGCTGCAGCATGCAGTTCCGGACGGCCGCCGGCCGAAGCCGAGGCCGTCCGCAGCGTTGTCTCGGTATCGTTCCGGCAAATGGACGACACGACGTTTTTTTTCGTCCGCCTTTATATGCGGACACCTTTCGATGATATGCGGGAAGTGTTTCCGGTGATGTCCGGCCAGTCAGAATTCACGGTCTCCTGCATGTTGTATTTCGACCAGCAGGTCTTGTTGTCCGTGGACGACAGACAGACATTTTCCATCGTTCTGCATCCGGGCGATTCGGTCCGAATGACACTGGATGCCGCAGCGTTGCGCAGGGGAGAGACCGACATTGCCGCAACGTTTTCGGGCGACCGTGCAGAGGAGAATGCGCAGATCAATGCCTGGACGAGCCATGTCCATCCGCAGATCTATCAGACCTGGAACTATAACCTGTCATACAAGGACTTCATGGCTGCGTTCGGCCAGAAACTCGATGAACTGCGTGACGAATTGGACCGCTACGCCCGTGAGACCGGCATGTCGCCGAAGGTCAAGGCATGGGCTGCACGCGACCTGGCGTTCTGCCTGTCCAACACGCTGGCTGGCACGCCGCGCGGTTCGACCGGCATCCTGCAGGCGGACAAACTGTTCCGCATGACGGATGATGCCAATTTCTCCTCCCTGATGTTCATGCCGCACTTGAGCAACTATATCGCTGCCACGATGTCGGAGGTCCGGATGGAACTGGGCATCTCCGCGCCACCCGCTTCGATTGTGCAGGCCATGGTGAAGAAGTTTGCAGCACTGCCGGCCGGCTGGGTGCGCGATGCCGTCTTCTATCTGTTCATATCGGGCATCATCGACGGCGGCAACCGCGATGCGCTGTACGAAACCGTGCCGGACATCGAACGGCATATCAGCCATGCAACGGTCCGGAATCTCCTGCCGGAAGTCTATCGGCGCTTTTTGTACCGGACTTCATCCGATGTGGAGATGGCCAAGGTCGTCCGCCAGACGTCGGAAGGCCCTGTGGAGATAACTCCTGACACGTTGTTTTTCAGTTACCTGAGCCGGCAGTATCCGGACCGGGTGATTTATCTGGATGTATGGACGGCCTGGTGCGAGGCCTGTGGCTTTGAGCGGGAAAGTGCCGGCGTGTTGCGTGAGGCCCTGGGCGCCGATACGGCCCGGGTGGCATTCGTCGATTGCTGCGTTGCTTCGTCATACGACGAATGGCTGGCGGCACTGGATACCCCGACGGCCGGCCGGACCCAGTATTATCTGGATCAGGAGGCGGCCAATGCATTGCTTGCAAAATACCCGGTCGAGACGTATCCCGTTTATTTTCTGATAGACGGGCAGGGCCGTCTGGTGTCGGACCATGCCCCGATACCATCGCATCTGGACGATGCCCTCGAGGCCATCCGCGACCTCTTCTGAGACGCGTCTGTTATTCCCTGAAATCCTTTTCCCGCTGCAGGGAGTCGATGGAATTCAGTTCCTTGTCCTGCAGTTTGTAGGTGACCTTGATCCAAGCGATATCCTTGAGAAAATCGATGCGTCCGATTTCGATGGATACGATGTCCAGACCGGTACGCTTTGCGAGGTCGGCCAGCAATTCCTCCCGCTTCTCGGGCACTATCAGTTCGATGCGGTCGTAGATGACAAGTTTGGCCGAGGTGCGCGGCAGAACCCGTTCAAACTCGAGGACGGCGATGACGGCCAGGATGGCCAGGTTGGCGGCTGCAATCTGGATCATCGGCATTTCCGCACCGATGCCGTTGATGATGGACAGTGCGATGATGATGAACAGATAGGTCATTTCCCGTATGGGTACAGATTCCGTCCGGTACCGGATCATGCCGAAGATGGCGAACAGGCCGAGCGTGAATCCTATCTGCAGGCTCAGGTTGTTCATGACGAACAAGAGCAGGAACATGGCCGAGGAGAAGAGAATGAAGGTAAAGTAATAGTCTCTGTGCCGGCTCTTCCGGTAGTAGAAGAAGTGGACGATAATCCAGCATACCAGAAGGTTGAACAGGAATCTGCGGAGCAGGTCCATGGCTGATGACAGAGCCATGCCCGCGCTGCTGCGGACTTTGTATCCGCCTTCGCCGTCCTGCTGTACGACGTAGCCGTTGGCGGCTGCAATGTCCGGGTCGAAGGCCGGGAACGCGTCGCTTGTCACCTGTTCCTGCGGGTCGGACATGATGACCTGATAGTCTTGAGCCCGCAGGGTGCTGCAGCTTAATAACATGAAAAACAAGAGGAATGGCATGATGTGTTTCATGGCGTCACGTAATTTGGAAGTGTAAGTTTATCGATGTAACGTATTTTTTCTTTGAACCGGCCCTGTCGGACCTGGGGGTCGGTGAGGATGGTTCCAATGCAGTATTTGCTGATTCTGAAGGCTTTGATGCGGTGATTCAGCAAAATCCCTTTCATTTCCGAAGCGATGCGGCCGTCCTGCTTGAGTTCAATGACGACCAGCCCGGGTTTGGCGGCGGTACGCCCGGTCCTGCGGTTGGAGAACGCCAGGTCGAAATCAATGGTCAGCCGTTCGGTCTTGGCTGCGTTGACCAGTGTGATGCGCTGGAATTCGGTGGTGCATGCCGGTGTGATGTCTTCGATGGCATAGGCGGAGTGCTTTGCGATGTAAGGCCCTGCCTCCGGACACCGGCGGATATCCTCGAAGCAGTCCTGCGGAATTTCCATGCGTTTCTTGCTGGTGCGTCCCTTGTTGTTCTTCCGCTTGATCTCCAGAAAAGTGAGTCCCGAAACCAGGTAAGTCCGGACTCTGATTTTCTGCCGCACCTTGTGTCCGTTCCGGTGCAGGGTGTACATTTCGAGCCGTGGCGTGTCGTAGTACAGTGACCGGTAGCCGAGAATCCGCTGCCCGTCGATTTCGCACACGCGATACCCGCGGCCGGCGGCATCCCGCAGTACGTCCGTCAGCCGTCCGGTCGTGGTGATGAACTTGGTATCGATGCGGTTCATGAGACGGATGGCGTTCATCTCTTCGAGCTGGATGGACGCCATCGGCCGCAGCGCGTCCAGGATGGCACCGGCGGATCCCATCTAGTCGGAATAACTGTATTCGAAAGTCTTGACTGTCTGCAATGTGCCGTTTGGCAGATAGTTGTATTGCCGCTTCTTGGTCAAGTCTTCGTTGTATTCGTACTTGCGGACGATGCTCACCTTGTTTTTGTCGTCGTACCGGGTATTGACGGAAATCTTGCCGTTAGCGTCGTATTCGTAGGTTTCGCGCCAGACCTGGCCGTACTGGTTGTACTCGATCTCTTCGATCTTTTCGCCTTTGTCGTTGTAGGTCGTCACGTGGTCCAGCCACCGGACGTTGCTTTTGGCATCGGTGTTCCACTCTCTGATGACGAGATTCTTCCGGGCCTGCCGTTTGGCCATGGTGGCGGCGTCGAGCTGGGCTGCGGCAGGAATGCAGCAGAGCATGGCTGCGATGCAGATGGATAGGATTCGCTTCATGGTTATATTAGTGTATGCCGATATGACTCAGCCAGCCGGGAAAAGTTTATCCATGCCTGCGGAATCAGACGGCAAAAGTGTACCTTCGCCGGCACCGCATGCCTTGCGGGGGCGCGCTGCCATGCATCCCTAGATGGAAAGGATGTTCAGCACGTCGATCAGTTCCTTGTCGATGGGCTTGTCAATCTTGATGGCCTTTGAGAAAGGCACATAGACAATCTGGTCGTTGCGCACGCCGATCATGACGTTCCGCTGTCCCTCCTTGAGCGCCTCGATGGCTGCCACACCCAGCCGGCTGGCAAGGATGCGGTCGAAGGCTGTCGGCATGCCGCCGCGCTGAAGGTGTCCCAGGATAGTGACGCGCACGTCGAATTCCGGGTATTCCTTCCGGACGCGTTCGGCGTAGTGCATGGCGCCGCCGTCCTTTTCGGACACGATGACGATGCTGCTGTTCTTGCTCTTGCGGATGCCGCGGCCGATGAACTGTGCCAGCTGGTCGATATCGGTCGTATCTTCCGGGATGATGGCGGCTTCGGCCCCGGCGGCGATGGCGCTGTTCTGGGCCAGGAAACCGGCGTCGCGTCCCATGACTTCGATGAAGAAGATGCGGTTGTGGGAAGTGGCTGTGTCGCGGATTTTATCCACGCAGTCCATGATGGTGTTCAACGCCGTGTCGTAGCCGATGGTGTTGTCGGTTCCGTACAGGTCGTTGTCGATGGTGCCCGGAAGTCCGATGCACGGTACGTCGTATTCGGCGGCGAACTCCTGCGCCCCGGCCAGCGAACCGTTGCCGCCGATGATTACCAGTGCATCGATCTGGTGCATCTGCATGGTGTCGTAGGCTTTCCTGCGGCCTTCAGGCGTCATGAATTCTTTGCTGCGCGCGGTCTTGAGAATGGTGCCGCCGCGCTGGATGGTGTTGCTGACGCTTTCGGTCGTGAAATCCTTGATATCGTTGTTGATCAGACCTTCGTATCCTTTGTAGATGGCCTTGACTTTCCAGTTGTTGAAAATGGCTGCGCGGGTGACGGCCCGGATGGCGGCATTCATGCCCGGCGCGTCTCCTCCGGAGGTCATTACGCCGATGGTTTGTATTCGTTTCATCATAATATGCTGTCTTTTGGTTGTTCGGATGACGGACGCTTTTCCGTTGCGAAAGCGCGGATGCGGTCGGCAATGTCGTTCATGAGCCAGTGCGGCGTGGATGTGGCACCGCAGACACCGACGCGGTCGGCATGCAGGAACCAGTCCGGCTGCAGATCCTCCGTCCGGGATGCAAAATGGGCGGACGGATTGTTCTGCCGGCAGACATCGAACAGGATTTTGCCGTTGGAACTTTTCTCGCCGCCGACGAACACGACCGTGTCGTGCGATGCAGCAAACGCTGCAATCTGGGTGACCCGGTTGGCTACCTGCCGGCAGGTGGTGTCGTGCACCAGGAACGGAATATCCGGCGGAACGCCGGCTTTTTCACGGGCCTCCTGGACAGCCTGCCGGATACGGTGCAGACCGGCTGTGGACTGGGTGGTCTGTGCAAAGAGCTGGATGGGACGGCTGACATCAATCTTGCCGATGTCTTCCGGCTTTTCAACGACGACGGCGGTGTCACCGGTCTGTCCGACAAGCCCGTTCACTTCGGCGTGGCCGGGTTTGCCGTAGATGACAATCTGCCCGTTTATGGGGCAGTAGTCCAGATAGGCCTGGCGCACCTTACGCTGCAGGTGCAGCACGACCGGGCATGTGGCATCGAGCAGCGTGTTGCGGTTGCGCTCTGCGCATCGGTAGGTTTCAGGCGGTTCTCCATGTGCCCGGATGAGTATGGTGCTGTCGCACAGGGATTGGAAGGTCTGTCGGTCGATGACACGCAACCCGTTTCGGCTCAGTCGGCTGACCTCCTCTCCATTGTGCACGATGTCGCCCAGGCTGTACAATGTACCATAGCGGCGCAGCGCCTCTTCCGCCATGCCGATGGCGCGGACCACTCCGTAACAGAATCCGGAACCGCTGTCGATATCGACGGTCATGCTTGCAGTTTCTGTAGAATACCCTCGAACCAGACCATTTGGTCTTCGGGTGTCATGTGACTGTTGTCCAGGACGATGGCATCTTCTGCCTGTCTCAGGGGACTGTTCTTGCGCGTTTTGTCCAGCCGGTCGCGTTTGAGAATATTGGCTTTGACTTCTTCGAAAGTCGTTTCGATGTGCTTCTGCTGCAGCTCTTTCAGCCTGCGCATGGCGCGGACGTCGTTGTCTGCCGTCATGAAGATCTTGATGTCTGCGTCCGGGAAAATAACGGTGCCGATATCGCGCCCGTCCATGACGACGCCGCGGTCCGCACCCATCCTGCGTTGCAGGTCGGTCATGCGGGTCCTGACAGGCTTCAGCGCGCTGACCTCGCTGACGAGATCAGCCACCTTGCCGCTGCGGATGCGGTCTTCCACGGCCTTGCCGTTCAGCCTGATTTCGGGTTGTCCGCCCTCTCCGTCGTGTGCGAAGTCAATCTGCAGGTCCGGCAGCGCGGCGTAGAGCCGCCGTCTGTTCAGCGTCCCGTTGCCGTACATGCCTTGCTCCAGGGCAAAGAGAGTCACGGCGCGGTACATGGCGCCCGTGTCGATGTAAACATAGCCCATGCGGCGGGCTATGGCCTTTGCGAATGTGCTTTTTCCGCACGAGGAATAACCGTCGACGGCAATGATGAGCCTGTGCATGAAAATGCTTTTTAGAAACCCTGCAAATGTAACCTTTTTTTCTCTGAAAAGCGGTAAGTTTGCCATTCAGAAAAGGATTCCCCGATGTTGTTCGCAGACATCATATTACCGGTCTATCTCGTGCGCAATCTGACTTACAGCGTGCCGGAGGAGATGGAGGACACCGTGTCCGAGGGCATGCTGGTCTCCGTGCCGCTCGGCCCGCGGAAAGTCTATACGGGGGTCGTAAAATGTCTGCACCATGAGAAGCCGGAGCATTCTCCCAGGGCACTGCTCGGCCCGGCCGACAGCGGCCAGAAGATAGACCGCCGGCAGTTGGCGTTCTGGGAGTGGATGTCTTCGTATTATCTGTGCACGGAGGGGGAAATCTTCAAGGCGGCCATGCCGGCACTGCTCAAACCGGCCCGGATGGAACCCGATGGTGAACCAGCGGAACCTGTCAAAAAAAAACGTCGGCGTAAAACCGTCCCGGAACCGACGGAACTTCTGCCGCTGGACCGGGTGGTGCTGCCGGCGCTCTCGGCGGCGCAGCAACAGGCTGAATCGGAAATCCGGACCGGCTGGGCCTCAAAACAGGTTGTCCTGCTGCACGGGGTGACATCGTCCGGTAAGACAGAAATATATTTCCGGTTCATCCGGGAAACACTGGAACAGGGGAGGCAGGTGCTCTATCTGTTGCCGGAAATCGCCCTCACGGCCCAGATGATCGACCGTCTGAAGACGGTGTTCGGCAACCGGGTCGCCGTGTATCATTCCCGCCATACCGACCGGCAGCGGGCGGATGTCTGGCGGCGTCTGTCCGATGTGTCGGCGGACGGCCCTGACATCATCCTCGGGGTCCGGTCGTCCGTTTTTCTGCCTTTCAAGCGCCTGGGCCTTGTCATCGTGGACGAGGAGCACGAGAATTCTTATAAACAGACAGATCCGCCGCCGCGCTATCATGCCCGTGATGCGGCCATCGTGCTGGCATCGCTGCATGACGCCCGGGTGCTGCTCGGGTCTGCAACCCCTTCTTTCGAATCGTATTACAACGCCCGGAAGGGCAAATATGCCCTGGTGCGCCTGACCGAGCGTTACGGCGGGGCGCAGCTCCCGGTCTGTACGGTGGCCGATATGCGCGGATGTCGTGGTCTGTTCCATCCGGTGCTTGCCGCAAAGATGCGCGATGCGCTCTCGCGCGGGCGGCAGGTCATGCTTTTCCAGAACCTCCGGGGCTTTGCGCCGTACATGCAGTGCGACGTGTGCGGCGGCATCGTGCGTTGCGGCAACTGCGATGTCAGCCTCACCTACCATCGGGCTTTGCATGCGCTGGTCTGCCATTATTGCGGCGCGGTGGTGCCTGAAACACAGATATGTCCCGCTTGCCATGCGCCGGCGCTGCGTTCAGTGGGATATGGCACCGAACGCATCGAGGCCGAGGTGCTTCGTTTGTTTCCTGAGGCGCATACGGCCCGTCTGGATCTGGATGCCACACGCCGCAAAGGTGATTATGAACGGGTCCTTTCGGATTTTTCATCCCGGGAGACCGATGTGCTGATAGGTACGCAAATGATAGCTAAAGGATTGGATTTTAGTCATGTACATCTTATTGGCGTATTGCAGGCCGACCGTTTGCTGAACATCCCGGATTTCAGAGCCTATGAACGTGGATTCCAGCTGATGGAGCAGGTGAGCGGCCGGGCTGGCCGGCGTGACGAGGCGGGGGAAGTCGTCATCCAGACATCCGACGTGTACCATCCGCTGCTTCAGTTTGTGTCATCCCACGATTACGAAGGGGTGTTCCGGATGCAGATGCAGGAACGTTACCAGTTCGTTTATCCGCCGTTCTGCCGGATGATCCGTTTTACGCTGAGACACCGTAACGAGACATTGACGGCGCAGGCCGCTGCGGTTTTCGCGGAGCAGTTGCGCAGCATGGCATCATGTCCGGTGCTCGGGCCGCAGGCTGCCGCCGTACCGCGGGTCCGTCAGAACTGTCTGCAGCAACTGGTGCTGAAAATACCCAGAGATATGCCGTTGCCGGATGTAAAACGCGGCATCGTCGAGCGGATGCGTGCGTTGAACGCGATGCCGGCATACCGTCAGGTCGTGATTCTGGCGGATGTCGATCCGCAGTAGCCGGACATGTCTTTTTCTTTTTTTCTGAAAAAAAACTGAATGATGTGGGAAAACGTGTCTGCAGGGATTCTGTCGGCCGCAAAAAAAATATAACTTTGCTCCCCCAAGAGGAAAGTCTTGAAATAAAAAAATCAACTCATTATGTCGGAAAAGAAACTTTTTGCCGAATTTCCTCCAGTCTCTACGACGCAGTGGGAAGAAGTCATCACGCGCGACCTGAAAGGGGCTGACTATGAAAAACGGCTTGTATGGCGTACCAGCGAGGGATTCAATGTCCGTCCGTACTACCGCAGCGCGGATCTGGAAAATCTGCAGTACTTGCATGTGATGCCCGGCGACTTCCCCTTTGTCCGCGGTGGCAAGGTGCAGCGCAATGCGTGGGAGATCTGCCAGGAATTCGATGTGGAATGCGAGAGCGAAACCAATGCCAAGGCGGTGGAAGCCGTCGAAGGCGGTGTGACGGCGCTGGCATTCAATTTCAGCAAGAAAGGCCAAAAGCGCGAGATCAAGATGCAAGGCCTGCTCAAGGACATCGATCTCGCTCAGGTCGCCGTCACGTTGGACGGAGGCGTCAACGATCCGGACATGTTGCGGTCGCTTCTGGCCGTAGCGGACGAAAAGAAAGTCCGGGAAGTCCGGGCGGCGGTCCGTTTCGACCCGCTGGGCAGCCTGGCCTGCCGTGGTCATTATTACGGACAGTCTGAGTTCCCGCTTGACACGCTTAAGCAGTTGCTGTCAGATTCCGCCGATTGTCCCCGGGTCCGGGTTATCGGCGTGGATGTCGCCCAGTTCCAGGATGCAGGAGCCACGCTGGTGCAGGAAATGGGTATTGCTCTTTCGATGGGGGCCGAATATCTGACCCGCCTGACCGATGCCGGATGCGATGCAGCCCGGACGGCCGGCAAGATGGTATTCCGCTTTGCCGTCGGTCCCGTCTATTTCATGGAAATCGCCAAAATCCGTGCTGCACGCATGCTTTGGGCCCATCTCGTCCGGGCGTATGCGCCGGATGCGGACGTGTGCATGTACATACATGCCCGGACCGCTTCGCTGAACGCAACAGTGTACGATCCGTACGTCAACCTGCTGCGTTCGGCCACGGAATCGATGTCGGCCGTCATCGGCGGTGCCGACATGCTGTCGGTCCTGCCGTTCGACCAGGCCTACAAGCAGCCCGATGATTTCTCCCTGCGTCTGGCCCGCAACCAGCAGGTCATCCTGAAAGAGGAATCGAATTTCGACAAGGTGGTGGATCCTTCGGCGGGTTCGTATTATATTGAGTCGCTGACTGCTTCGATGGCCGATGAGGCCTGGAAGATCTTCCTTCAGATTCAGGACGCCGGCGGATTTGTCGCTGCCATGCAGGCGGGCATGATCCAGAACATGGTGGCCGAGTCGGCGAAGAAGCGCCTGGCGGCGATGGCTTCCCGCAAGGAAGTGTTGCTGGGTACCAACCAATATGCCAATCCCATCGAATTTGCCAAGGACAAGTTCGCTGCCATGCCGGAGCACACCTGCTGCGGCTGTGCCGAACCCATCGTCACCCCCGTCCGTCCCATCCGTCTGGCAGCTGCCTATGAGGCACTCCGCCGGCAGACCGAGGAAAGTGCGCATGCCCGTCCGAAGGTGTTCATGCTTACCATCGGCGACCTGAAGATGCGGAAGGCGCGTGCCGGTTTCGCGACCAATTTCTTTGCCGTGGCCGGTTACGAAGTCATAGACAACAACGGATTCGAATCGATTGCCGCCGGTATGGAGGCCGCGGAGAAGGCGAAAGCCGACATCGTGGTCCTCTGCAGCAGCGATGATGAATACCCGCTTTATGCTGCCGAGGCGGTGGCTGCTGCGAAAGGCCGTTTCCTCCTGGTGCTGGCCGGTTATCCCAAAGCTTTGCTGGAGCAGTTGCAGCAAGCCGGAATAGACCACTTCATCTATGCAGGCCAGAATGTGCTTGAAGCGTTACAGAGTTATCAAAAAGAATTAGGTATCTGAGCCATGAACCCGAATTTTAAAGCCATCAATTATAAAGGAAACGCCGCAGTCAAGGACGCAGCGGCGTGGAACAGCCAGCACGATATCCGGAAAGACTGGATTACGGCCGAGCAGATCGGCGTGAAACCGGTTTATACTTCCGCCGACCTGGAAGGTATGGAGCACCTGCAGTATGCCGCCGGTGTGGCCCCTTTCCTGCGCGGACCGTATTCCACCATGTATGTGATGCGTCCGTGGACCATCCGCCAGTATGCAGGATTCTCCACCGCTGAAGAATCGAATGCTTTCTACCGCAGGAACCTCGCGGCCGGCCAGAAGGGCCTCTCGGTGGCCTTCGACCTGGCTACGCACCGCGGCTACGATGCCGACCATGTGCGGGTGGTGGGTGATGTCGGCAAGGCCGGCGTGTCCATCTGCTCGGTGGAGGACATGAAGATTCTGTTCGACCAGATTCCGCTCAGCCAGATGTCGGTTTCCATGACGATGAACGGCGCCGTACTGCCGATCATGGCCTTCTACATTACGGCGGCCCTTGAGCAGGGAGCTCGCCTTGAAGAACTGGCCGGCACGATCCAGAACGACATCCTGAAGGAGTTCATGGTGCGCAATACCTATATCTATCCGCCGGAAATGAGCATGCGAATCATCGGCGACATTTTCGCGTTCACTTCGCGGAACATGCCCAAGTTCAATTCCATCTCCATTTCGGGTTATCACATGCAGGAAGCCGGTGCGACGGCCGACATCGAGATGGCCTATACGCTGGCCGACGGTCTGGAATATCTGCGCACGGGCATCAAGGCGGGGCTGACCATCGACCAGTTCGCGCCGCGGCTCTCGTTCTTCTGGGCCATCGGCATGAACCATTTCATGGAAATCGCCAAGATGCGTGCCGCCCGGATGCTGTGGGCCAAGATTGTCAAGCAGTTCGACCCGCAGCTCGAAAAATCCATGGCACTCCGTACCCACTGCCAGACCTCCGGCTGGAGCCTGACGGCGCAGGATCCGTACAACAACGTGACCCGTACGGCCATCGAGGCCATGGCTGCTGCGCTGGGACATACGCAGTCGCTGCACACCAACGCCCTCGACGAGGCCATTGCGCTGCCGACGGATTTCTCGGCGCGTATCGCGCGTAATACGCAGATTTACATACAGGAAGAGACGAAGGTCTGCAAGACGGTCGACCCGTGGGCTGGTTCCTACTATATCGAATCGCTGACCAACGATCTGGCGCACCGGGCATGGGAACACATCCAGGAGGTCGAATCGCTGGGCGGCATGGCCAAGGCCATAGAGAGCGGCGTGCCCAAGATGCGTATCGAGGAGGCGGCAGCCCGGAAACAGGGCCGCATCGACTCCGGCCGGGATGTCATCGTCGGTATCAACAAATACACGTTGGCCAAGGAGGATCCCATCGATATCCTTGAAGTTGACAACACGGCGGTGCGTAACCAGCAAATCGAACGCTTGCGTAAACTGAAAGCTTCGCGCAGCGAGGATGCAGTGAAGGAAGCGCTCGCCCGGATTACCGAAGCTGCGCGGACCGGCAACGGCAACCTGCTTGAGCTTTCCGTCAAGGCGGCCCAGTGCCGTGCCACGCTCGGTGAGATTTCCTACGCCATCGAAGAAGTTTCTGGAAGATACAAAGCTATGATACGTACGATTTCAGGCGTTTACGCCGCTGAGAGCCAGGAAGACGAAGACTTTGTCGTCGGTCGGAAACTGGCTGCGGAATTTGCCGCCAAGAC
>JAEEGL015425135.1_pt1 | contig 34288 bp, 26 predicted proteins | sample 9134231 | NCBI WGS metagenome assembly JAEEGL01 (sample SAMN16246548, study PRJNA631951) | gut metagenome | biome: gut microbiome; feature: rumen; material: fiber-attached | host: Bos | place: Iran: Karaj | collected 2018-10
GTTCTGTAAGGCCGTAAATATCAAAGGCCTTTAAGCCAAGCTTGGATTCTATATCCTGGCGCATTTCTTCGCTCCAGGCCTCAGCACCGAAAATGCCGGCTTTAAGCGGAATATCATCCGGGCCGTAGCCTTCCTCCTGGAAGCGTTCCGCAAGATATGCAGCATAGCTGGGAGTGCAGCAGAGGATAGTAGCCTTAAGATCATTGATGAACATGATCTGTCTGTCAGTATTTCCGGAGCTGATGGGAACTGTAAGGCAGCCTACCTTGTGAGAACCTCCGTTAAGACCGGCTCCGCCTGTGAAAAGACCGAATCCATAAGCTATCTGACAAACATCCTCATCAGAGCCGCCTGCAGCAACAATAGCTCTTGCACAGCAGTCTTCCCAAAGGTCTATATCATGCTGAGTGTAATAGGCAACAACTCTTTTGCCGGTGGTTCCGGACGTGGAATGAATACGCACACAGTCCTTTAACGGAACGCCGAGAAGTCCTGTAGGATATGCGTCTCGAAGATCTTTTTTGGACAAAAAAGGCAACTTATGCAGATCATCAACTGATTTGATATCATCGGGTGTGATACCTTTTTCCTCCATCTTTTTGCGGTAATAGGGAACATTGTCCCATACATGCTTTACCTGCTTTACAAGCTTCTCATTCTGAATATTTCTGATCTCATCAAGAGACGCTGTTTCAATTTCTTTCTGAAAGTATTGTTCCATTTGTCGCTCCTCCCATGGAATTATTGTGCCTTTATCAAACTGTCAACTTATATCTGCAAAAAATAATTTGTTTAAGCAAAATTTTTGCCAAGTGCGAATGCTTTCTTGTTCATCTCAAGGAATTTCTGTGGAACATTGGCTTCAAGGGATTTCATCCAGGCTTCCTGTGGAAGGTCGAAATAGTGAGACAAACGACCTAAAAGTACAATATTAACAGCCTTTGAAGAACCTGCTTCCTCAGCAAGAGATAAACAGTCAAGAGCATCAACCTTAGCTCCCGAAGCTTTGAGTTTATCCACAAGATTTTCAGGATACTCAGCAGCTCCCGTAATTACTGGCATAGGATCTATCTGCTGTGTGTTAGTAACAATCTGTCCATCTTTTTTCAAATATGGAAGCCATCTTGCAGCTTCCAGAGCTTCAAAGGAAACAATGAAGTCTGCTTCGCCCTTATCAATGACAGGAGAGTAGACCTTATCTCCGTATCTTACGTAAGTTACAACACTTCCGCCTCTCTGGCTCATTCCGTGAACTTCGGAAACCTTAACGTCAAAGCCCTGTGCCATAAGAAGATGTCCGAGTAATTTACTGGCAAGAAGTGACCCCTGTCCACCTACGCCAACAATCATAATATTCTTTGTTTCCATAGTAATCACGCCTCCCTTTCCGGAGCCTCAAAAGCTCCAACCGGACAAAGCTGACTACATACATTGCAGCCAACGCAAAGAGTGGTATCAATAGTTGCCTTACCATCCTTCATGGATATAGCCGGGCATCCGATTCTCATACAGGATTTACATCCTACGCACTTACTCTTATTAACCTTAAGCGGAGGATTATGCTTAACATATTTAAGAAGCGCGCAAGGCCTTCTGGAGATAATAACCGAAGGAGCATCTACAGCAAGTTCTTCCTTTAGTACTGTATCGCACTGCTCAAGATTATAAGGGTCAACAACTCTGACTCTTTCAAAGCCCATAGCCTTGCAGAGGGCCTCAAGGTCAATTTTACCAGCAGGATCACCCTTGATGTTATAACCTGTTGTAGGGTTCTGCTGATGTCCGGTCATACCTGTTATTGAATTATCAACGATGATGATTGTTGAATTTGACTGGTTATAAGCAACGTTGGCAAGTCCGGTCATACCTGAGTGCATAAAAGTAGAATCACCGATTACAGCAACAGTCTTGTGGGAGCTTTCTTCGCCTCTGACCTTGTTGAATCCGTGAAGAGCACCTATGGAAGCACCCATGCAAAGAGTCATCTCGATAGCACCAAGTGGCGGAACAGCGCCCAGGGTGTAGCATCCGATATCACCGAGAACAGTGCAGTTATTCTTTTTAAGAGTATAGAAAAGTCCTCTGTGAGGGCAGCCTGCACACATAACAGGTGGTCTGTTGGGGATTTCATCTGATAAAGCAAAAGAATCGGATAGCTCTTTTCCGAAAGCTTTTGCAATGAGGTTCTGTGAAAATTCGTCAACAACAGGAAGGAGTTCTTTACCTGTAACTTCAACTCCAAGTGCTTTTACGTGATTTTCAATAATAGGATCAAGTTCTTCCACAACAAAAAGCTTATCAACTTTTGCTGCAAAATCTTTGATGAGATTTTCCGGAAGCGGATTGGTCATTCCAAGCTTGAGAACGCTTACGGAATCGCCGAATACTTCTTTTACATATTGATATGAAGTAGAGCATGTGATGATACCAATCTTGGTATCGCCCATTTCAACTCTGTTAAGAGGGCAGTTTTCAGCATAAGCGATTAGGTCTTTTGTGCGCTGTTCAACGATAGGATGACGCTTTTTGGCGTTACCGGGCATCATAACATATTTAGCAATATTCTTTTCATAAGGCTTATCGGGAACAGTTCTTTCTCCAACCTGAACAATTGACTGGGAATGAGCAACTCTGGTGCACATTTTCAGAAGAACAGGAGTGTCGTATTTTTCAGATATTTCGTAAGCAAGTTTAGTGTATTCAAGGGCTTCGGCAGAATCCGAAGGCTCTATCATGGGGACCTTGGCAGCAATCGCATGATGTCTTGAATCCTGCTCATTCTGAGAAGAATGCATCCCGGCATCATCTGCAACTACAATTACTAATCCGGCATTTACCCCGGTATAGGACATAGTATAGAGGGGATCTGCAGCCACATTAAGTCCAACGTGCTTTTGCGCACAAAATGAGCGGCGTCCGGCAAGTGAAGCGCCAAAGGCAGATTCCATGGCAACTTTCTCATTGGGAGCCCACTCACAATAGATTTCATCATATTTGGCAGCTTCCTCGGTAACTTCGGTACTTGGTGTCCCCGGATAGCTGGAAATAAAACAAACTCCGGCTTCGTAAAGGCCGCGAGCAACAGCTTTATTGCCGAGCATCAGCTGTTTTTCAGAAACTTCGTTCATAAAATACCTCCTACATTCATTTACTCTATCAAAACAACTTTATGATTTAAAGCGATAAAGTAAGCCTTATTACAGAATAATAAAAATTCAAAATAAAATCAAGTCAACTAATATATAATGTTATAATAGTTTTAAATAATAAAGGATTTGAGAGGAATGACATAATGGCTAAGGAAAAAAAGATTAAGACTAAGGTACCAAAAAAGAAAAGGAAAATAGGAACAGCGGCTTTGATCCTTGCTTTTTTGGGCCCTTTTTGTATCGTAGGTATAGCTTTTGCAATTTTGGATCTTATAAGTGATAAGAAGAAGGAGTACAAGCACGGTCTATCCATTGCTGCGTTGATTATAAGCTTCAGTTTCATAGGTATTTTAATTTATGCGCTTTTCTTTGCTGATGATTACCCCATTGAGCTTCCTGTGGATCTTTCGGAGCTTTTTTACCGCGAGGAAGAGTATGACGAATACGATGACGAAGAATACTTAGATGAGGATGAATATTCCGACGAGTATTATGACGAAGAGATAACCGATGAAGATTTTTTTGACGAGGAGTTTGCCGCCGAAGATGAATTCGTTGAGGAAGATGAGGATTTTGATGACGAATTGGAATCAGAAGAAGAGATTATGATAATGATAGACGGAGAAGAGTATTATGATCCCGATAATTATTATTCCGGAAGAAATAATGATTCTGATGATGATGAAGTCGATTCTAATGACGAAGATGTGGATGAAGCTGAAGTTACCTTGAATATTCCTGCAAAATATGTAGGTGACATGTCACAGGCTGAACTTAATGAAATGGCCGAAGAAAATGGGTATAAGTCTATTAAGTTAAACAGCGACGGAAGTGTTACATACATACTTACAAAGAGCCAGCATATGGATCTTATAGAGGAAATTGCCATGGAAATCGATGACCGGATGGATGAAATGGTGGGTTCTGATGAATATCCAAACTTTACTTCCGTTGAAGCCAACGAAGATTATACAAGTTTTATTATAACAACAACCAGCGAAACAATTGAAATGGATGAATCCGCAGCTGTTATGGAATTAGTAATGTATGGCGGAATGTATGCGGTATTTTCAGGTAATAATGTCAATAATATTCATGTAGATTTCGTCAATTTTGACACAGATGAGATTATTCATTCAGCTGATTCAAAGGATATGGCACAAAGCCTTTGATGGAAAGTACTCTGAAATAAAGGTACTTGTTTTTAATTGTTAAGTGGCATATACTATACTTTAGTACTTTAAAGCGTACAAGAAGGGGATTACATTATGCCAATAACAGATTTATTAGAAAGAAACAGCAAGCTCTACGGGGATGAGGTTGCTCTTGTGGAAATAAACCCCGAAATCAGGGAAGAACAGAGGGTTACCTGGAAAGAATATGAGCTTATTCAGCCCACATCCACAGCTTATTACAGAAGACAGATTACCTGGTCAGTATTTGATGAAAAGGCAAATCGTGTTGCAAATATGCTGATGGAAATGGGAATTAAAAAAGGCCAGAAATGCGCCATTTTACTTATGAACTGCCTGGAATGGCTTCCTATTTACTTCGGAGTTCTTAAATCAGGAGCTGTAGCAGTTCCTCTGAATTTCAGATTTACATCTGAGGAAATTGATTACTGTCTTAAAGCGTCTGATTCAGATGTTTTATTCTATGGTCCTGAATTCATCGGAAGAATTGAAGATATAGCTCAGAAGCTTAAAAAGGAAATGCTTCTGTACTATGTAGGAGATCAGTGTCCTTCCTACGCAGAGGATTATTACAAGCAGGTATCCAACGAATCATCGATTGCTCCAAAGGTATTGATTGAGGACAGCGATGATGCAGCTATTTATTTTTCATCGGGAACAACAGGATTTCCCAAGGCCATCCTTCATATTCATACAGCACTTATGCAGAGTGCCAAAATGGAAGCTATGCACCACGAAACTTCAAGAGAGGATTGTTTCCTTTGCATTCCGCCTCTTTATCATACAGGTGCCAAAATGCATTGGTTCGGTTCCTTATACAGCGGAAGCCGCGCAGTATTATTAAAAGGAAATTCTCCCGAATCCATATTCAGAGCAGTGTCAGAAGAGCATTGTACAATAGTATGGCTCCTTGTTCCGTGGGCTCAGGATATTCTTGCAGCTCTCGACAGCGGAAAACTTAACATTGAAGATTATAAGCTGAGTCAATGGCGTCTTATGCATATCGGTGCACAGCCTATTCCACCGAGTCTTGTAAGACACTGGCTTCAGTATTTCCCTCATCACAAATACGATACCAACTATGGTCTTTCCGAATCCACAGGCCCGGGTTGCGTTCACTTGGGAATGGAAAATGTCCATAAAGTTGGTGCAATAGGCGTTCCCGGATATGGCTGGAAGACTAAGATTGTTGATGAAGAAGGCAATCCAGTTAAACAGGGAGAAATCGGAGAGCTTTGTGTAAAGGGTCCCGGTGTAATGGTCTGCTACTACAAAAATCCTGAGGCTACCGATGAAATCCTCAAAGATGGCTGGCTATTTACAGGAGATATGGCCCGTCAGGATGAAGATGGATTTATTTTCCTTGTAGACAGAAAGAAGGATGTAATTATTTCCGGAGGTGAAAACCTTTATCCTGTACAGATTGAGAGCTTCCTTATGAAAAATACCAAGATTCACGATGCTGCAGTAATCGGTCTTTCCGATCCAAGACTTGGAGAAATTGCAGCAGCAATCATTCAGGTTAAGGAAGGAATGACTCTTACAGAGGAAGAAGTTGAAGCATTTTGCGTAGATCTTCCAAGATATAAGAGACCCAGAAAAATTATCTTCGATCATGTAATAAGAAATGCTACAGGAAAGATTGATAAGCCAAAGCTTCGTGAGAAATACTGCGGAGACCACCTTGTAGAAAAACAGAATCAAGGCTGATTTTTAAGATTATAAAGCTCAAGTGTTGTAGTTAACATTTGAGCTTTTTTATTTTCTATTGCAATTATACAGTTTTTAGATTATAGTTTAATCTCGATGCAAATATTGCGCGCAATTAAATGTGTATTACCGTTTGGAGTTAGAATGAATAAAAGACTTTTGCTATATGTAGGCTTATTTGTGATTTTTATAATAATCGGTTTGTTTTTCCCCGGTATCATATCAGGAATCTTTATTCTTGTTTTTGGCTGTATGTGTGTGTTGGAAATTTCAAAGGCATTATCGTATAAAGCCGGGCAAGAAGTTGCTGCTAAGAACGGTATAATTTATAAAGATATCACAGCTATGGAAAATCTTGTAAAGACTCAGGTAATAGCTCTGGACAAATCTAAAGCCCTCTCAAAGGGTGAACCTGTTGTTACAGATATTTTTCCTTCGGATTATTTTTCCGAAAGCGGGTATTCAATAGATGGTCCTTCGGATGAAGTCCTTTTAAACGCAGCTCTTTTGCTGGAACAGGGAAGTGAGCATCCATATGCAAAGGCTGTGAGGAAATATGCAGAAGAAGTACTTATTGAAACGGATGAAGAACTTGAAAGTATAAAAACATTTCCGGGAAACTGTCTGGAGGGTGAGCTTGATGGCAATACCTATAGATGCGGAAATCTTGATTTTATTTTGCAGTTTGCTTCTGTTTCCGGGGAAATAAGAGAAAGAGCCAGGGAACTGGCAAATAGCGGTAAGACACCTGTGTTTTATGCAAAAGGGAAAAAACTACTTGGAATTATAGCTGTTGCTGATACAATTAAAGAGGACTCATCAAAAGCTGTCTCAGAGTTAAAGGCTGCCGGGTTGCATGTAGTCATGTTAACCGATGACAATGAAGACACAGCAAAAGCCCTAGGGAAAGAAGCCTGCGTAGACGAAGTAATTGCAGAAGTCCTTCCTGAAGAAAAAGGCAGAGCAGTAAAGAAGCTTTCAGAGCAGGGAAAAGTTGCTATGGTAGGAGACGGTATCAAAGATGAAGAGGCACTGAGTATATCAGATATTGGAATAGCCATAGGCGCCGGTAGCAATGAGGCAATAGCTGCAGCCGATGTAATTATTGTGAAAAACAGTCTTTTGGATGTAGCGGGCGCAGTTAAACTATCAAGGGCTACTAATAAGAATATACGTTTGAGTCTGTATGTAACTATCTTTTTCGCTGTTCTTTGTATCCTGTTTTGGTTAGTGATTTTAAGTCAGGGCTTAGGTGCTTTAATATATCCATTGTCAGGTGTAGCAGCCATGTGTTTATCCGGCATTTGTATAATAATAAATTCAAATAGACTAAAAAAGAAAAATCTAAATGATATAAGTTGAGGATGAAATGAATAAAACAGTAAAAATCAAATATTTTGATGAAAAGATTGAGAAACTTCAGTACATCGACGGAAAGTCCGACTGGATTGACTTAAGGAGTGCAGCAGACCTAGACCTTAAGCAGGGGGAATTCAAGCTTATACCTCTTGGAGTAGCCATGGAGATACCTGAAGGATATGAAGCACACGTTGTTCCAAGAAGTTCAACCTTCAAGAATTTCGGCATTATTCAAGCTAACAGCATGGGAATTATCGATCATTCCTACTGCGGAGACAATGACCAGTGGTTCATGCCCGTTATAGCTATGAGAGATACACATATCAGCTTTAATGACAGAATCTGCCAGTTCAGAATCATGGAGAATCAGCCTCATATTGATTTTGAGGAATGTGAGCACCTTGAAGGTGCCGACAGAGGCGGATTTGGTTCCACGGGCAAAAACTAATCATGTGCTTGAAAAAGTAATCATATGTGCTAAAATAAATTCCTGTCGTTTTTATAAAAGCTAGTTTATACTACTAATGTATATGCAGCTTTTTATAAAACGATATAATAGATTTAATAACAATTATTTAAAGAGGATTTTTTATGACTAAGATTCGTACAAGATATGCACCCAGCCCAACAGGCCGTATGCACGTAGGTAATTTAAGAACAGCTCTTTATGCTTATCTTATTTCAAAGCATGAGGGTGGTGACTATATTCTTAGAATTGAGGATACAGATCAGGAGCGTTTTGTAGAAGGCGCTACCGAGATAATCTATCAGACACTTAAGGACACAGGACTTAAGCATGATGAGGGTCCGGATATCGGAGGACCTGTAGGCCCTTATGTTCAGAGCGAGAGACAGAAGGCCGGAATTTATATGCAGTATGCAAAAGAGCTCATAGAAAAGGGCGAGGCATACTATTGTTTCTGTGATGAAGAGAGACTTTCTACCCTTGTACAGGAGATTGATGACGGAAACGGCGGAAAGAAGGAAATTAGCGTTTACGACAAGCATTGCCTTCACCTTTCCAAAGAAGAGGTTGAAAAAAATCTTTCTGAGGGTAAGCCCTTTGTAATCAGACAGAATAATCCAACAGAGGGCACAACAACCTTCCATGATGAATTATACGGAGATGTAACTGTTGAGAATAAGGAACTGGATGATATGATCCTTATTAAGTCAGACGGCTATCCTACATATAACTTCGCAAACGTTGTTGATGATCATCTTATGGGAATCACACATGTAGTTCGAGGAAATGAGTATATTTCATCATCTCCCAAATATAACAGACTTTACGATGCCTTTGGCTGGGAGGTTCCCAAGTATATTCACTGTCCTCTTATTACAGATGAGGATCATCACAAGCTTTCAAAGAGAAGCGGACATTCATCCTTTGAGGATCTCATCGAGCAGGGATTTTTGGCAGAAGCTGTTGTTAACTTTGTTGCACTTCTTGGCTGGTCACCGGATGACAATCAGGAGATCATGAGTCTTGATGAGCTAATAAAGAAGTTTGATTACACAAGGATCAATAAATCCCCTGCTGTATTTGACTATACCAAGCTCAAATGGATGAACGGAGAGTACTTAAAAGCCATGGATGAGGATAAATTCTTTGAGATGGCTAAGCCTTATCTTGATAAAGCCATTACAAATGAAACTCTCAAGGCAGACGATAAAAAGCTTCGCCAGATTGCAGCTATGGTCAAGACAAGAATAGAGATATTCCCGGACATCGAGGGAATGGTTGATTTCTTCAATGAGCTTCCTTCTTATGATACTTCAATTTACACACATAAGAAGATGAAGACCAACGAGGAGACATCACTTGCTGTTCTTAAAGAGGTGCTTCCTATTCTTGAAGCTCACGAGGACTACACAAACGATTCTCTTTATGCTCTTTTGTCCGATTATATTAAGAGCCATGAGTATAAGAACGGATATGTTCTCTGGCCAGTAAGAATTGCTGTTTCCGGCAAAGAGATGACTCCCTGCGGTGCAACAGAGCTCATGGAAGTTATCGGCAAGGAAGAGACAATAAAAAGAATACAAAAAGGAATTGAATTACTTGAAAACAAATAACGTAACTAACAGTAGTGACGTTTATGGAAATGCAGCTCAAATGGAGGCTATTCTCCATGTTAACGGCCCTGCAATGGTACTTGCAGGGCCGGGGAGCGGCAAAACCTTTGTTATTGTACAGCGGCTAAGGAATCTAATAATAAATGAAAAAATAGACCCTTCTTCCATACTGGTCATTACATTCACCAAAGCAGCTGCAATCGAGATGCAGCAAAGATTTATGCGCCTCACGGATAGTTCTTATCCGGATGTGGTTTTCGGAACTTTTCATTCTGTTTTTTATCAAATAATTCGTCAATCAAATCCATCCAATTACAAACTGAATATTGCAGATGAAAGTATTAAATACAAATTTGTCAGGGAAATACTGCAAAATGCTTTTTATCGTAAAAAGATATCAGAAGATGATTTCAATGAAGGTATTGAACTAATTAAAGATATTATTTCAGAGATATCAAGGATAAAAAATACAGGTATAAAACCCTGTAACTGCAATGAAGGAATACCCTGCAGAGACTGTTTTGAACATATTTTTCTTGAATATAACAAGATGATGAAAGAAAACGGTTTTCTTGATTTTGATGATATGCTTGTAAAATGTTATGAGCTGTTTTCTGCTGATGAGAATATATTAAAAAAATGGCAGAATCGCTTTAAATATATTCTCATTGATGAATACCAGGATATCAATCTTTTACAGTATAGGATCATTAAAATGCTTTGTTCTGGCGGAAATCTTTTTACTGTGGGAGATGACGACCAGTCTATATATGGCTTTAGAGGCTCCGATCCGGGCATTATGCAGAAGTTTCAGGCAGATTACAAAGAATACGCCCCTAAAGTGATAAATCTTACAACAAATTACAGATGTGGTAAGAATATCCTTTTATGGGCCACGCCTGTAATAGAAGAGAACAGAATTAGATTTCGTAAAAAGCTTGTTCCTGATGAAAAAAATATAGACGGATTCATCGTACCAAGGCGATATATCAATAAGGAACAGCAAAATAAAGCCATTATAAAGTTTTTATCCGAAAGAAAAGATGATTTGGGAAATATAGCATTCATTTTCAGGACAAATTCCCAGGCGTTATCTCTGGCGGGGGTACTGAAAAGTGAAGGAATACCCACAAATCTGGATAATTATACCAGAAACCTTACAGACAGTCCTGCTGTAAAGCTGTGCATTTCTTATCTTAGCTTTGCCTGCCTTGAAAAAAAGAGAGAGTATTTCTATAAGATCATGAATAAACCAATGCGATTTTTTTCAAGAGACTGTGCTCAAAACAACCTTGTATCAGAAGCCGAGGTAATAAGATACTACAGCGGAAATAATTCAAAAATAAAAGATGTGGAAAGGTTTTTCAGACAGATAAGAATGATCTCAAAAATGAGGCCATCATTGTCTGTACGGTTTCTTAGAAATGAAATTGGAATAGATAAGCTTTATCCCGGAGAAATAGATGCCTTAAATGAGCTATCAGAGCTGTCAATTAAGATGAAAGACAATAAGCAGTTATTAAATCAATTAAATGAGATAACGTCTGATGATAAAAATAACAGTAACAAAAAAAGAAGTGTTAAGAACAAAGGATGTGTTAAGCTTCTTACCATGCATGGATCAAAAGGCCTTGAATTTGACATTGTGTGGCTCCCAGGATTAAATGAGGGAATAATACCCAGCAGAAGCGCAAATACCCTTGAACAGATAGAAGAAGAGCGCCGTATGCTCTACGTCGCCATGACAAGGGCAAAAACAGCGCTCATAATGTCCTATATAACAGGAAGCGATGAAAATCCCATGCTCCCTTCAAGGTTCCTTCGTCCCATAAAAGAACTGTGGAACAAAGACAATAATCATTCTTCTCCGTCAAGTCCCTCTTCGGGAAGTTCAACAATTTCATCGAACTCAACATCGTCAAGATATGAGTTGAAGGCCTCGGCTACAGCTTCATATTCAGCATCATCACTGATATAGCCAAGCTCAGGCTCATCGTCCTGTCCGTGGTAGATAAATTCATAAAACCAGACATTTCCGTCATTGTTTTGTCCGTTTTTATCAAGAGGAAGCAAAACGATATAATCCTTGCCGTTTACTGTAAGAACAATGATAATGGCACAGGAGATTGTCTGGATCTTATTGTCCAGTTCCACCTCAACATCCACGGTTGTCTGCTCACCATTTTCGATTTTTGTATTCATTTCGGTTGCAATCTTGGAAAATTCCATGATATATGCTCCTCCTGAGATTTATTATTAAATCAATTATAACATTCTTATGCATATCTGTGAATTATGTGGTAAAATATTACGGCGTATGATTTTATAATCGGGCATAGTATTTATTTATTTCCGGCGCCGGAATGGAGAAAAAATGCAGGATAAAATACAAATTATTAACGAAAAGCCTTATCCATTGGGCTGTTATATTGATTATGACAAGAGCCTTGTTGTACGGGCTGTATTTGGCGATTGTTCAAAATGTGGAATTACCCTATATCCTGCAGCAAACAAAAAGGATAAAGAGCCTTTATCCATCACATTTCCTCATAATCTCAAAAGAGGTGCTATTTTCTCCGCAAGAATAAGAAATATTGAAGATATAGACAGTTTTGTATCATACAACTATTTTAAGAACGATTCGATTTTCTGCGACCCTTATGCCAAGCATGTTATTGGTCTTGAGACCTTCGGCAAAGATGTTCCCGATTGTGAGATAAGGGCCAAACTTGACAATAAGTCCCAAAAATCCACTTCAGAAAGCTTATTTGACTGGGATGGAGATAGTTCACCTGATATTTCCTATGAAAAATCCTTTGTATATCTTTTACACGTCAGGGGCTTTACCAAGAGCTCAAGCAGTCAGATACCTGTATCGAAGAGAGGTACTTTTGCGGGAATACTGGAAAAAATTCCTTATATAAAGTCACTTGGTGTAACAACTTTAGAGTTAATGCCTGCATATGAGATGAATGAGGTGGAAAATCCCATAAAAGTTACCACTAAGGGCAATAACGATTCCCTAGTATATTCAAAAGACGGAAGTATTCTTGATAAGAAAGCTATTACCACAAAGCTGAATTTCTGGGGGTACAAGAAGGGATATTATTTTGCACCGAGAACAGCTTACTGTGAAAATCCCGCTGATGCAGAAAATGAGTTCAAGAATTTTGTGAAGACTCTACATCAAAATGGTCTTGAAGTTATAATGCAGTTTTTCTTTGAAGAAAACGAAAATGACAATCTGATAATAGATGCACTCAGGTATTGGCGCTGTACTTATCACGTTGACGGTTTCCATTTAAAAGGGGCGAGACTTCCCATAAGGCAGATTGTAAGAGAACCGCTATTTACTGATGTAAAACTGTGGAATGACTGGTTTGATTGTGGTGACTTTTATGGTCAAAACCCTCCAAACAAGCGATATCTGGCCTTTTATAACGATAATTTCCTGTACGCCTCCAGAAGATTTTTGAAGAGTGATACCAATACGGTCAATGACTTCATGAAGGCTATGATTTCCAACGGAACCGACCATGGTGTCATAAATTATGTCAGCAATTACGAAGGCTTCAGGTTGGCTGACCTTGTTGCTTATGAGCATAAGCATAACGAGGAAAACGGAGAAAATAATAAGGACGGCACGGACAATAACCTGACCTGGAACTGCGGCATTGAAGGCAGGACCAGGAAACACAATATTTTACAATTGCGAAGCAAGCAGATAAAAAACATACTCACAATGTTATTTATGGCTCAGGGAATTCCCATGATCTTCAGCGGGGATGAATTCGGCAATTCACAGGCAGGCAACAATAATCCTTATTGCCAGGACAATGAGACCGGATGGGTTGATTGGAAGGCCATGGATAAAAACGCCGATATTCTCGAATATGTGCGCTTTTTATCGGGACTTAGGGCTAAATACGGATTTTTACACGGAAATAAGCCTTTAAAGCTAATGGATTATATTTCCTGTGGCTATCCTGATCTTTCATGTCATGGAAAAGATGCCTGGAGACCGGATCTTTCCGGGTACAGTCATATTCTGGGAATGCTTTACTGCGGTCTTTATGAAAAAGAGAGTAAGGACAAGCCGTTTGTCTACATATGCTATAACATGCATTGGCAAAAAGCTCAGTTTGCCCTTCCGAAGCTTCCCGATGGTCTTAAATGGACCATTTTGTCCGACACAGGTGAGAATAAGGAAGATCAGAGTGAGCGTTCCGTCAGGATATATATAAGCGCTGCAGATGAAAAATATAAATCCAGGAAAACAGGCAGGAAAAAGACGAAATGAACAATATAGATGTAATAGAAAAATTTTTAAAATATGTGAAAATTGACACTCAGTCAGACGATACCACAGGCACTTCTCCTTCAACAATGAAGCAGCATGATCTGGCAAAGGTCTTATATCAGGAGCTAAGCGATATTGGGGCATCCGATGTTCGCTATGATAAAGATCACTGTTACGTATATGCTTCCATACCTTCAAATATTGAGGATGGCAAAAAGCGTCCCGCAATTGGTTTTATTGCCCATATGGACACTTCGGATGAGGTGAGTGGCAAGGATGTTAAGCCGGAAATTGTTGAAAACTATGACGGAAAGGATATTGTCCTTAATAAAGAAAGTAGCGTTATACTTTCTCCAAAGGATTTTCCCGAGCTTCTTAATCATGTGGGTGAAGACATTATAGTTACAGACGGAACAACACTTTTAGGAGCAGATGATAAGGCGGGTGTTGCCGAGATCATGACCATGGCGGAAACTCTTTTGACTAATCCGGAAATAAAGCATGGAGAAATAAAGATTGCTTTTACTCCCGATGAGGAAATCGGTATGGGTACGGCATTTTTTGACATCGAAGGTTTTGGTGCGGAATTTGCCTATACTGTTGACGGCGGAAAGCTGGGTGAACTGGAATATGAAAACTTTAACGCAGCTGAGGGAGTTATCAATGTTCACGGACGAAGTGTACATCCCGGTGATGCCAAGGGAAAAATGATAAATGCAGCACTTCTTTGCTATGAGTTCCATTCCCTGTTACCTGTTTTCCAGAATCCCATGTATACAGAGAAAAGAGAGGGATTTTTCCATCTCACTGAGGTAAAGGGCGGTACTGAATCTGCAACAGCATCATATATCATTCGCGATCATGACGAAATGCTTTTTGAAGAGAAAAAGAAATTATTTGCCGCTGCGGCAGATTTTCTCAATAAAAAATACGGCGAAGGCACAGTAGAAGCCACCATTAAAGATCAGTACAAAAACATGATAAATCAGATTCGTCCTCATATGCATTTGATTGAAAATGCTGAAAAAGCTATGGCCGAGGCGGGTGTAACCTGTGTGGAAACTCCCATAAGAGGAGGAACAGACGGAGCAGCATTGTCATATAAAGGGCTTCCTTGTCCCAATCTTTGCACCGGAGGCTACAACTATCACGGCAAATATGAGTACGCTTCAATTCAGGAAATGCGTAAAGTTGTAGAAATACTGCTTCGAATTGTTGATAAATACGGAAAAGAGTTTTAAGAGTAATGAAAGAAATAAATGTTTTAAACAGTAATAAAAATGAAATTAGTGACGCCGAGAGCTTAAGACAGCTTGATTTTATCGAAAAAGCCAAGGGCTATGTAAAGGATCTGGAAGAAAACCTGGGAAGAAAACCAAAAGCCTGCGTAGTGACCTTTGGATGTCAGATGAATGCCAGAGATTCCGAGAAGCTTGTGGCTATACTTAAGCTTGTGGGCTATGAGGAATCTGAATCGGAAGACTCTGATTTTGTTATCTATAACACCTGTACAGTAAGAGATAATGCGGATCAGCGCGTTTACGGTCGTCTTGGTCAGTGCAGTAATTTTAAAAAGAATAATCCTCATATGAAAATTGCTATCTGCGGATGCCTGATGCAGGAGCAGAATGCGGTAGAAAAAATCCAAAAGAGTTATCGTTTTGTAGACCTTATTTTCGGAACTCACAATATTTTTAAATTTGCAGAGCTTTTATGCACCTGTCTTGAATCCGACAGAATGATAATAGATATCTGGAAAGAAACAGATAAGATTGTAGAGGATCTTCCGGTATTCAGGAAATATCCCTTTAAATCCGGCGTAAATATTATGTTTGGCTGCAATAATTTCTGCACCTATTGTATAGTTCCCTATGTTAGAGGCAGAGAAAGAAGCAGATCACCCAAGGATATTATCAGAGAGTGTGAGAAGCTTGCTAAAGACGGAGTTAAGGAAGTAATGCTTCTTGGGCAGAATGTAAACTCCTACGGTCTTGATTTTAAGGATGACGATCCCAGCAAGATTTCTTTTGCCAAACTTATTGAGGAAGTCTGTAAGGTAGAAGGTCTTGAGAGAGTACGCTTCATGACGCCTCATCCCAAGGATTTCTCAGATGAACTGCTTGATACAATAGCAAGAAATCCTAAGATAGCAAGGCATATTCATTTACCACTCCAGTCCGGGAATACTGAGATATTAAGAAGAATGAACCGCAAATATACCAAGGATGATTATCTTGCTCTTGTAGACAAGATCAGGACCAAGCTTCCTGATGTGGCTATCACGACAGATATTATTGTGGGATTTCCCGGTGAGACCGCTTCTGATGTGGATGATACCATAGATGTTGTAAAAAAAGCTCATTTTGATAATGCCTTTACTTTTATTTATTCAAAGAGAACCGGTACTCCTGCCGCAGGATTCCCGGATCAGGTACCGGAGAAGGAAGTTAAGGAGAACTTTGACAGACTCCTTAAAGTTGTTCAGGAAACAGCTAAACAGCAGACAGAAAAGCTTCAGGGAAGATGTGAAGCAGTTCTTGTTGAAGGTGTAAATGAGCACGACAGCAGTCTTTTGACAGGAAGAATGAGTAATAACACGCTTGTTCATTTTCCCGGCACCGATGAGCTTATTGGGGAGCTTGTTGAGGTCAGTCTTGATGAATGCCATGGTTTTTATTATATGGGGCATCGTATCTAAGAAATTTTTTAGGAACAGGGGAGTTTTGTTGTGGACAGCAACATTTGTTTTGATAACGTTGATATAGATAAAGTATCTCCCATGATGCAGCATTATCTGCATACTAAGGAGGAAAATAAGGACTGCATTCTTTTTTACAGGCTTGGTGATTTCTATGAATTGTTCTTTGATGATGCACGTATTGCATCAAAAGAGCTGGAATTAACACTTACCGGTAAAGCTTGCGGTTTAGAGGAAAGGGCTCCCATGTGCGGAGTTCCTTTTCATGCTGTGGATTCATATCTGACAAAGATGGTTTCAAGAGGCTATAAGGTTGCCATCTGTGAGCAGACCGAGGATCCAAAGCTCGCCAAGGGAATTGTAAAAAGGGAAGTCACAAGAATTGTGACTCCGGGAACCAACTTAAACATGCAGTCCCTTGAAGAAACCAAGAATAATTATCTCATGAGTATTCTCTATACGCCTGACAGAATAGGAATTTCTGTGGCTGATGTAACTACAGGAGATTATTACCTGACAGAGGTAGATAATCTACGCTCTGCACTGGATGAGATAGGAAAATATTCGCCCTCAGAGATTATCTGTAATGATGCCTTTACATTAAGCGGTATTGATATCGAGGATATAAAAAACAGGCTTCAGGTTTTTGTGAATCCTCTTGATTCTCATTATTTTGACGAAGATTCGGCCAAAAAGCTTTTGCTAAAGCACTTTAAGGTTTCATCTCTAATAGGTCTTGGTGTTGATGACTTCCCTAACGGAGTTGTGGCTGCTGGAGCTCTTTTGCAGTATCTTATCGATATGCAAAAGTCAGACATATCCAATATCACTCATATTTATCCGTATCTGGCAAGTAAGTATATGCTTCTCGACAGTTCCACCAGGAGAAATCTTGAACTTGTGGAGACTATGAGGGACAAGCAAAAGAGAGGCACTTTGTTGTGGATTTTGGATAAAACAAAGACCGCAATGGGAGCAAGACTTCTTAGAAGCTTTATAGAACAGCCTCTGATTGACAGGGAGGAAATCATAAAAAGGCAGGGAGCGGTAGACACTCTTTTGAAAAATGTTGTAACAAGAGAAGAAGTTCGAGAGTATCTTAACCCTGTATATGACCTTGAAAGACTGATGTCCAAGATCATCTTTAAAACAGCTAATCCCAGGGATCTTCTGGCTTTCAGGAATTCAATAAAGATGATTCCCGCAATAAAGACATCTCTTTTGGATGTTCAGGACGATCCTGAACTTACCACACTCTATGAAAGACTGGATTCCCTTAAGGATATCCATGACATAATAGATGCCGCCATAGTTGAAGAGCCGCCTCTTACCATAAAAGAAAGCGGTATCATCAAGGAAGGCTTTGATTCGGATATCGACCATTTCAGAGAAGCCGGAACCAACGGTAAATCCTGGCTTGCCAAACTTGAAGAAGATGAAAAGGAAAAAACAGGGATAAAGAACCTTAAGATCAAGTACAGCAATGTCTTCGGCTATTCCTTTGAGGTAACCAATTCCTTTAAGGACAAGGTTCCTGAATACTTTATTAGAAAACAAACTCTCACAAATGCAGAAAGATATACCACTCCGGAGCTGAAAGAACTGGAAGATACCATCTTAAATGCTCAGGATAAGCTTAACAATCTTGAGTATGAGATGTTCTGTAAGATCAGAGATTCCATTGCTCTTGAAATTGACAGAATACAGACTACGGCTAAAGCCATTGCTCTTTTGGATGTATATGCTTCCCTTGCAAGTGTTGCGGAGAAAAATCATTATGTTAAGCCGACGCTGAATGATAAAGGCATAATAAACATCAAAAACGGAAGACATCCGGTTGTGGAAAAAATGCTGGATACAGCCGAGATGTTTATTTCAAATGACACTTACCTTGACAATAAGAAGCACTGTATATCCATTATCACAGGTCCGAATATGGCCGGTAAATCAACTTATATGAGGCAGACAGCGCTCATAGTACTCATGGCTCAGATCGGAAGCTTTGTTCCCGCTGATAAGGCCGATATATGTGTTGTTGACAGAATATTCACCAGAGTAGGTGCTTCGGATGATCTCGGAAGCGGTCAGTCCACCTTTATGGTGGAGATGAATGAAGTTGCCAACATTCTCAGGAATGCCACTCCCGATTCACTTCTTATTCTTGATGAGATCGGAAGAGGAACTTCAACCTATGACGGTCTTGCCATAGCCTGGGCAGTTACCGAGCACATCAGTAACAGGAAGATTCTTGGAGCCAAGACACTTTTTGCCACTCATTATCACGAACTCACTGAGCTTGAAGGCAAGATGGATAACGTAAACAATTATTGTATAGCCGTAAAAGAAAACGGCGATGATATTGTCTTTTTGAGAAAAATCGTAAAGGGCGGCGCCGATAAGAGCTACGGTATTCAGGTAGCCAAGCTTGCCGGAGTCCCAGACATGGTAATAGACAGGGCTAAGGAAATTGTAACAGAGCTTACCGACAATGATATTACCGAGAAGGTTCAGAGCATCGCCAAGGATAATAAAAATGTTAAAAAGGTTAAGATCCAGCACTATGACGATGTAGATCTGGATCAGATGACACTGTTTGACACAGTGACTGATGAAGATGTTTTAAAGAGGCTTAAGGAGATAGATATAACAACTCTTACGCCCATGGATGCTTTAAATACGCTTTACAAATTGCAAAGTGACTTAAAGAACAGGTGGAAAAACTAAATGGCCTTCATAAATGAACTGGATAAAAATACAATAGATCAGATTGCTGCAGGAGAAGTTGTGGAAAGACCTGCCAGCGTAGTTAAGGAGCTTGTGGAAAATGCCATCGATTCCGGGGCATCGGCAATTACCGTTGAAATAAAGGGCGGCGGTATCGATCTTATTAGAGTTACCGACAACGGAAGCGGCGTGGAGAAAAGCCAGATAAGAAAGGCTTTTAAGAGGCATGCCACAAGTAAGCTTAAAACCATAGATGATCTTTTCAGCATTCACTCATTGGGCTTTAGGGGGGAAGCTCTATCCAGTATTTCGTCCGTGGCACAGGTTGATATGATAACAAAGACCAAGGATGATCTCACAGGCACAAGGTATTCCATTAATGGTGGCGAGGAAGCCGGCTTTGAGGAAATTGGAGCTCCCGACGGAACTACGCTGATCATCAGAAATCTTTTTTACAACACACCGGCAAGAAAGAAGTTCTTAAAGACGCCCCAGACCGAAGGAAGTTATATAGGTGATGTAATGGAGCATCTTGCTCTTGATAATCCGACAATTTCTTTCCACTACATCAACAATAAAGAAGACAAGTTCTCCACCTCAGGAAACGGAGATCTTAAGGAGCTTATATACAGAATTTACGGAAGGGACGTTTCTGTAAGTGTAAGACCAATTTCTGCAAGTAAAAACAGTATCACCCTTGAAGGATATCTTGGTGAACCCAGCCTGAATCGTTCCAACAGGAATTTTGAAATCTTCTTTGTCAACGGAAGATATGTTAAGGACAAGATTATTTCAAAAGCTCTTGAAGAGGGCTACAAGCAGTATCTTATGATGCATAAGTTTCCTTTTGCCATACTGCATCTGAGAATGGATCCCGCAATGGTGGATGTAAACGTACATCCTGCCAAGCTGGAAGTCAGATTTAACAATCAGCCTCTTTTATATGACTTTATCAGAAACAGCGTAGAAGATGTTCTGAAGAGAAGCGAGATGATACCTGATGCTCTTCTTGATGAGAAAGAAGAGAAGGTAAAAAATGTAAATGTGACTGTTACAGAAGACCAGAAAATTGTAAAAACTTTAAAAGAAGAAAAACAGCCAGCCGAAGAGAGAAAACATGAAGAGAGACAGCAGGTAGATAGACCGGCGCTGGCACCTCAGCCCTTTGAAAAAATTCGTTTTGAAGAAAACAAGATAGCGGAATCCGAAGCAGTATATGCAAAAGGCATAAAGCCACAGCCCGTTAAGATAGAAGACAATAATAAATCGGCAGTCTGGACCAGGATATTCGGTGACATGGACGGATCAAAGGCCGAGAAAAACGAACATCCTTCTCCTATAATCAAACATCAGGATGCAATAGTTGTTGAAAAGCCTGTTCAGCTTAATCTGTTCGATGAAAAGGTCTTGTCCAAGGATAATATAAAGGACTATGAAATTCTGGGACAATTATTTGATACTTATTGGATAATTGCCTATAAGGATAAGATGCTGATGGTTGATCAGCATGCAGCCCATGAAAAGGTCAATTACGAGAGAATGATAAAGCGGTATAAATCGGGAGAAATGCTTTCTCAGATGGTAAATCCCCCTGTTATTATTTCGCTATCTGCTGCTGAAGAAGAGATGTTCCTCAAATTCAGGCAGTATTTTGAGAAGCTGGGCTTTAATATTGAAAACTTTGGCGGACATGAATACGCCATGAGAGCAATTCCTATCGATCTGTTCGGATGTGAAAATGAGAAAGTAATGTTCCTTGAGATTTTGGATGAGCTTTCAAGCGAGACAAATCTTGACAGAACACCGGATGTGATAAATTATAAAATTGCCTCAATGGCTTGCAAAGCTTCCGTTAAGGGAAATATGAAAATGACGAAAGAAGAGATGGAAGCTCTTTTGGATGAGCTTCTTACTCTTGAAAATCCTTATAATTGTCCTCACGGAAGACCTACTATTATTTCCATGACAAAGTATGAAATTGAGAAGAAATTCAAGCGTGTAGTAGAGTAAAAGAATGGAAAAACAAAAACTAATTATCTTAACAGGTCCGACGGCTGTCGGAAAATCAAAACTATCCATAGATTTGGCAAAAAGTATCGGCGGAGAGATAATCTCCGCTGATTCTATGCAGGTTTATAAATATATGAATATCGGAACGGACAAAATAAGTCCCGAAAAAATGGGTGGTGTTCCTCATCATCTGATTGATTTTCTTGAACCCACAGAGGATTTTAATGTGGTAATGTTTCAGAAGTTGGTCAGGGAAGCAATAACCGATATTTATTCAAGAGGTAAGATTCCCATATTGGTAGGTGGAACAGGCTTTTATATCCAGGCTGTTATCTATGATATTGATTTTACGGAAACAGATGAAGATGACACCTACAGAAAAGAACTGGAAGATATTGCCAAAACTATAGGCGCTCACGTTCTATATGAAAAGCTTCAAAGTGTTGACCCCAAATCAGCAGAAATAATACATGAAAACAATGTAAAAAGAGTAATTCGTGCTCTTGAATACTATAAAAAAACGGGAAAGCCAATATCTCTTCACAATGAGGAGCAGCATCAGAATAGCTCCCCATATGATTTTTACTACTTTGTATTGACAGATGATAGAAATACGTTATACTCACGCATAGACAAAAGAGTTGATAAGATGATAGCAGAAGGTCTTGAGGAAGAAGTTAAGGGCCTTGATAAATACCATATTCCCAAAACCGCCACATCCATGCAGAGCCTTGGATACCGTGAAATGATCGGTTACCTGGAAGGTGAATATGATCTGGACAGAGCCATCTATCTGATCAAAAGAAATACCAGACATTTTGCCAAGAGACAGCTGACCTGGTTCAGACGTGAAAAGGAAGTTATCTGGATTGACAAAAATAACTATAACCACGATGATAATTTGATTTTGAAAGAGATGATAAAGATTTATGAACAAGGAAATGTTTGAAAGTATGGGCATATCTTCGGCCGTATATGATTTTGGCGAGAAGATATGTCAGGAACTAAAGGAAAGATTTGACCGGATTGATGAAAATGCCGAGTATAACCAGTTAAAGGTTTTAAAGGCAATGCAGGACAATAAAGTGAGCGAAGCCTGCCTTATGGGTACAACGGGCTACGGTTACAATGACATCGGAAGAGACAAGCTTGAAGCTGTATACGCATCTGTTTTTCACACTGAGGATGCTCTTGTAAGACCTCAGATAACCTGCGGAACCCATGCTCTGGCCCTGGCTCTTATGAGTAACCTTCGCCCCGGAGATATGCTTTTTTCACCTGTAGGAAAGCCTTATGATACCCTGGAAGAAGTAATTGGCATCAGGCCTTCCAAGGGTTCTCTAAAGGAATATGGGATTGATTATACCCAGGTCAATCTGTTGGATGACGGGAGCTTTGATTTTGACAACATTAAAAAAACTCTGGAAAACAACAGTAATATTAAACTTGTGACTATTCAAAGATCCAAGGGTTATCAGACAAGACCCACACTTTCCGTTGAGAGAATAGGAGAGCTTATCTCTTTTATTAAATCAGTAAAGCCACAGGTTTTATGTATGGTTGACAATTGCTACGGCGAATTTGTGGAAAGGATTGAGCCATCAGACGTTGGAGCCGATATGGTAGTCGGTTCTCTTATTAAGAACCCCGGCGGCGGCCTTGCTCCCATAGGAGGATATATAGCCGGTAAAAAAGAATGCGTTGAAAATGCTGCATTCAGGCTAACATCTCCAGGACTTGGCAAAGAAGTCGGCGCATCTTTGGGGATTCTGCCTCAGTTTTATCAGGGATTATTCCTTTCTCCCACAGTAACAGCCTCAGCGCTTAAGGGTGCCATATTTGCTGCAAATATCTATGAGAGACTTGGATTTTCCGTTTGCCCGAACGGAAGTGAAGACAGATTTGACATTATTCAGGCCGTGACCTTTGGAAAAGCTGAAGGCGTAATCGCTTTCTGCGAAGGCGTTCAGGCAGCTGCACCGGTTGATTCCTTTGTAAGTCCCGAACCATGGGATATGCCCGGATATGATGCACAGGTCATAATGGCAGCCGGAGCCTTTGTTTCAGGCTCATCTATTGAGCTTTCCGCAGATGGACCTATTAAAGAGCCGTATTCCGTATTTTTCCAGGGCGGCTTAACATGGCCTCACGCAAAGTTCGGCATACTGAAGACTTTGCAAAGCCTTATGGATAAGGGAGTAGTATCAGAATCTAGTTTAAAATAAGCGATATTTGTGATAGAATACAAAGTGGTCTTTTTTGATTGTCTGGAGAAATAAGTCAGAAAGGACAATATGAAATCAATAAATTCGATGCTTGCTGAATGCAGCAATATGAAGGAATCTCTGCCCTATGAGAGGTTTTTGAGCTATGGCCCGGAGACCCTTACCGATGCAGAGCTACTGGCAGTTATTATCAGAACCGGCAGTTCCAAGTCCTCACCTGTAGATATTGCCAATCAGGTTATGGCTTTGGGTCAAGGCAAAGAAAAAGGACTTAACAGCCTTTTCAGTCTTTCTTTGGATGAACTGAAGAGCATTCACGGCATAGGAGAAGTTAAAGCAGTTAAATTAAAATGTATTGCCGAACTTGTAAAGAGAATGTCCAGGCAGACTTACACTGATACACCCGATTGTTCCGAGCCTTCTTCAATAGCGGATTATTATATGGAGAGGCTTCGGCATGAAGACAGAGAAAAAGCAATTCTTTTGTGTCTTAACAGTAAAATGAAACTTATTGATGAAGCTGTTTTATCTGTGGGTACATTGAATTCGGCTTCCCTTTCTCCCCGGGATGTTTTTATACATGCTCTTAAATGTCAGGCGGCGAACGTGGTTTTGGTTCATAACCATCCCACGGGGGATCCAACCCCAAGTAAATCAGATGTGCATATCACTAACAAGATAAGAGAAGCCGGTTTTATGTTGGATATCATCTTGCGTGATCATATTATTATAGGTGACAAAACGTATAGCAGCCTATTGGAAAACGGACTGCTTTGGATTTAAGGAGGCTATTTTGGGTAATATATTCGGAATCGATCTTGGAACCAGCAATATCAAGATTTATAACAAGGATGAGGACAGTCTTACAGTAGAAAAAAATATGATTGCCATAGAAAATAAGACAGTTGTCTTTGCTTATGGCAATTCTGCTTACGAAATGTATGAAAAAGCTCCTGACAAAATCAAGATTTCCTATCCTTTAAACAGCGGTGTTATTGCTGATATCGAGCATATGGAAACTCTTGTTAAACTCTTTTTGACAGATCAGATGAAAGGCTCTGTAAAGCCCTGCGAAGTATATATCGCTGTTCCCAAGGACGTTACAGAGGTTGAAAGAAGAGCTTTCCATGATCTTATAAATGATGCCGGAATTAAGGCAAAGAAGATCATGATGGTCAAAAAGCCCCTGGCTGACGGTCTCGGAATGAATGTTGATGTAATGAATTCCCAGGGTGTTCTTGTAGTAAATGTAGGTTATGATACCACAGAGATTTCCATTCTTTCACTGAGAGGAATTGTTGTAAGTAAACTTATTAAGGTTGGCGGCAAGAAGTTTGACGAGTCCATCAGAAACGTTATCCGTAAGGAATTCGGACTTCTTATAGGCGAGAAGACCTCCGAAGCAGTTAAGATCGCACTAAAAGAACTTGAAAAGGAAGGCAAGGAAGCTGTAGTTTACGGAAGAGATATTGTCACCGGACTTCCTGTTGAGAGAAAGATCCCTACAGATATGCTTAACCAGGCTCTTATAGAGAGTTTCGATGTTATTCTTGATAACATTAAAGCTGCTCTGGAGAAGACTCCTCCGGAACTTGCAGCAGATATCTTTAAGCATGGTTTATATTTGACAGGTGGTGCATCACAGGTTTGCCATCTGGCTCAAAGACTTAGTAACGGAGTCGGTCTAAACGTTAATATCGCTGAAAATCCAATAGGCTCAGGTGCTCTTGGTCTTGCTAAGATTATCAAGGAAGATCAGTATAAGGCTCTTGCGTATGGAATTGAAGAGGATAAATAATGAGTCCCATTATCAAGAGAAGAGGAGAGGATTTTACATTACCAAGTAAATATCTCCTCTTTATTTTAACAGTGCTTTGCACGGGAATGATAATAATAACCTTTAATACAAACCTTTTTACCGGCCCGCTAAATTCCTTTGCAGGTATTTTTGTTGTACCTTTTCAAAAGGGAATTACCATTGTGGGAACATATTTGAAAGACACTTCGGAAAAGCTTTCCTCCATTACCAAGCTTTTAGAAGAAAACGAAGAATTAAAGAAAAAGGTTGACGAGCTTACGATAGCAAATACCAATCTGGAGCAGGAAAAATATGAATTAACTGAGCTTCGGTCTTTTTATGAACTGGATTCCATGTATGAAAATTATGATAAGGTGGGAGCCAGAATAATAGCCAAAGATGCCGGAAACTGGTACTACTCCTTTGTGATTGATAAGGGTTCCGATGACGGACTTGCTGTAGATATGAATGTTATAGCGGGAAGCGGACTTGTAGGAAGGATAATTGATGTGGGACCTGATTGGGCAAAGGTTCAGTCCATTATAGCCGATAATTCCTCTGTCAGCGGAATGGTTCTGAGTTCCTCCGACAATCTTATTGTAACCGGCGATCTTGAACTGTACAGACAGGGATATATCAGATTCTCCAAGCTTGTGGATGATGTGGACAGGGTAAGTATCGGAGATAAGATTGTTACTTCCAATATCAGCGATAAATACCTTCCCGGGTTACTGATTGGCTATATTTCAACTTTGGATGATGACTCCAATAATCTCACAAAGTCGGGAACAATGACACCGGCAGTTGATTTTGAACATATGAATACCGTTGTTGTTTTATTGCAGTTAAAGAAAAATATTGATACCAAGTAGGAATTAATGAAAATAAGGCGTTTTATAACTAATTTCATACTTATGCTGCTTTCTTTCATTCTGCAGACTACTATTTTCAGAAGCCTGGATTTTGGCGGTATTGTGCCTAATCTGATGATGATTCTTGTGGCTTCCACTGCTTTTATAAAAGGAGATAAAGCTGGCCTTCTCATGGGCTTTTTCAGCGGTCTGATAATCGATATTTTCTTTGGAAATTATATTGGCTTTTTTGCTCTGATCTATATGTACATCGGATTTGTCATCGGTAAGTTTCATATCATATTCTTTTCACAGAACATAGTTATTCCGATCGTGTTTATTTCAATTTCTGATTTTTTATTCGGATTTATATGTTATGTTCTTATGTTTTTATTCAGAACAAAATTTGACATCGGCTATTATATGATGAATATCATAATACCCGAAGTTGTTTATACATCATTGGTCTCAATTTTTTATTATCCTCTGATTCTCTATATCAACCGGAGGATAGATGAGAGAGAACAAAGGAGTGCCAAGAAATTTGTTTAGTGAAATAAAAGATGCTGTAATCAAGTTCATAACATCCAGAGCTGTTATCGTATCCGGCGTTCTTCTTTGTCTCGCTGCAATTATGATATACAGATTATTTTCGCTGCAGATAATTAATGGCGAATATTATCTAGATTCTTTTAAGCTTCGAATCAAAAAAGAGAAAAGCATTGCTGCCACAAGAGGTAACATCTATGACAGGAACGGCAAGCTTTTAGCCTATAACGAGCTTGCCAATTCGGTAACCATAGAAGATGTATACAAATCCGGAAGAAATAAAAACAGACAGATTAACGAAACTCTCAATAAGGTCATTGATATCATAGAAAAAAACGGTGATTCCGTAGATCAGGATTTTAAGATTATTCTTAACGAGAATAATGAATATGAATTTACCGTGGAAGGTAATTCATTACTTAGATTCCTGGCAGATGCTTACGGAAGATCATCTATCAGCAGTCTTAAATATGAGGAGAAGACAAAGACTCCCACAGAGGTGGTAGATGACCTATGCAAGAATTTCGGCATAGGTGAATACGCTGTTCCCGGGGATTCTTCCACGTTTGTATCCAGAATGGGTTATACCAAAGAAAGAGCTTTGAAACTCCTCACTGTCAGATACAATATGAATTCAAACAGCTATCAGAAATACATTGATACTACCATAGCATCGGATGTGAGTGAACAGACGGTTGCTGATGTTATGGAGAATTCCGATACTCTTGAAGGTGTTTCCATAGAGGAAAGTACCGCAAGAAAATATGTCGATTCATACTATTTTTCTCAGATTCTTGGGTATACAGGTAAGGTTTCCGAGGATGAACTTGCTACCTTACAGCTTACAAACAGCAGCTACGGCATAAATGATACTGTGGGAAAATCCGGAATTGAGCAGGCAATGGAGAGTGTTCTTCAGGGCACAAAAGGCTCGGAGACTGTTTATGTGGATAATACCGGACAGGTTATAGAAACCAGTAACTATGTAGACTCGGTTGCAGGTAATGATGTATATCTTACTATAGACAAGGATCTTACGGAAGCCTGCTACAATATTATAGAGCAGTCCCTTGCAGGAATTCTGGTCTCTAAAATCCAGAATGTAAAAACCTATACTTTTTCCGAGACTTCAAGTTCAAGTAATATTGTTATACCTATATACGACGTATATTACGCTGTATTCGACAATAATGTCATCGACACCGATCACTTCACAAAGGACGAAGCCGGAGATAATGAGAAAGCTGTTTATGAGGCTTTTGTTAAAAAAAATGAAGCTGTAATAAATGAGATTCAGAGCGAATTCAACGATAAGCATACACCCTACGACCAACTGTCCAAGGAATACCGCTGGTATATGAGTCATATAGCCGCAATGCTTTACAGCGACGGAATTCTGGATTCTTCCAAGGTCGACAGAGAAGATTCCATGTATGTAGCCTGGACTACCGAGGAGACCATTTCTCTGGCTGAATACCTGAAATATGCCATATCAATGAACTGGATCGATGTATCCAAGCTGAGCATCGATAATCAGTATGCGGATTCCGAACAGATTTTTGCCCAGATAGTAGATTATGTTATAGATAAGCTCTCCGAAGATGCGGATTTTAGAACAAGACAGTATAAATATCTTCTATTGGATGGCCATATAAGCGGTTCACAAGTTTGTAACATCCTGCTTGAGCAAAATGCGGTTGAACTTCCCGAAGAGGAACAGTCATTGTGGGAAAGAGGTGGCGAATCTTCTTATTCCTTTATGATAAACAGGATTTCCTCTCTGGATATAACACCGGCACAGCTTGCTCTGGATCCCTGCACAGGCTCAATGGTAATAACAGATGTCAATACCGGTGATGTTCTGGCTCTTGTTTCATATCCCGGATATGACAATAATATGATGGCAAACGGCGTTGATGCTGCTTACTATGCCAAGTTAAGGCAGGACAACTCAAATCCTCTGTATAATTACGCAACCCAGCAAAAGACTGCTCCCGGATCAACCTTTAAAATGGTTTCCTCTACAGCCGGACTTATGGAAGGCGTAATTACTACGGATTCTGTTATATACTGCGGAGGTATATTTGACAAAACAGATGCCCCGCCCAGATGCTGGATATATCCCAGAGGACACGGAGGACTTAATGTTACCGGCGGAATAAGAAATTCCTGTAACTGCTTCTTTTATGAGGTGGGATTCAGGCTGGCCATGGATGGGGATTCCTACTCGGCGGACTTAGGTCTTGAAAAGCTTGCCAAATACGCCGATCTCTATGGTCTTACGGAAAAATCCGGAATAGAGATAGCGGAATCCGATCCACAGACTTCAGATATCGATCCGGTTCGTTCCGCTATCGGACAGGGCACTAACTCCTTTACAACAGTAGGTCTTGCAAGATATGTAACGACGGTAGCCAACAGCGGAACCTGTTATAACCTGACTCTCCTTGATAAAACAACGGATTCCAACGGAAATCTTCTGGAAGAATATAATGCAGAAGTAAGAAATACAATAGATATGCCCGCATCCTATTGGAATGCCATTCATACAGGAATGAGACAGGTGGTTCAGGATAAGGCATATTATAATAATCTGGGAGTTGCAGTTGCAGGTAAGACAGGTACAGCTCAGGAATCAAAGAGTAAGCCAAATCATTCCCTTTTTGTATGCTATGCGCCTTATGAAAAGCCTGAAATAGCCATCGCCACAAGAATAGCCAATGGATATACATCAAGCTATGCCGCTCAGATTACCAAAGAAGCTCTCGCATACTATTTTGACCTTAGAGATGAGGATGATATTATTTCAGGAACTGCTCAGACTCTTCAGGACGGTGCAACAAATGCTGATTAAATAAGTTGGAGATTGTCTAAATGATAAAAAAATACAGGCTCATAGATTATGACTTTGCCCTTGTGGTAATGGTCATTTCTTTGACAATCATAGGAATAATGGCTATCAATTCAGCTGAACCGAATTCCAAGAATAAGCAGCTGGCCGGACTTGCTATCGGAATAGTTCTGATGGTTTTTATTTCACTTTTGGATTATTTATTTATAATCAAACTATACATATTGTTTTATATAATAAATGTGGTACTTCTGGCCCTGGTTTTATCACCCTTGGGTAGCAGCACCAACGGTGCCCAGCGTTGGATCAACCTTTTCGGTATAACCTTTCAGCCTTCCGAGGCCGCTAAAATATTATTGATTTTATTTTATGCGCAGTTTATTATGAAATATAAAGACAAAATTAAATCTTTCGGGTTTGTTCTGATATGTCTTATCTTATTGGCTCTACCGCTTGGTTTAGTTGCCGGACAGCCCGATTTGTCGACTTGTATTATGCTTGTCACTATTTTCAGCTGCATCTTATTCGTTGCGGGAATAAATCTGAAAATAGTAATAGCTGTTCTGGCTGTAATGGTTCCATCTGTTTTATTTATTATTTACAACGCAGTTCAGGGCGAGAGTAGCCTTTTGCATGACTATCAGCAACGTAGAATTCTTGCCTGGCTACATCCTGAAGATTATGCCAATTCAGACGCATATCAGACACTGAACTCTATGATGGCCATAGGATCAGGGCAGTTATATGGGAAAGGATACAATACCAACGAGATAAGCTCTGTTTTAAACGGAGGCTTTATTTCCGAATCTCCTACGGACTTTATTTTTACTGTTATAGGAGAAGAATTTGGGTTTGTCGGTGCATGTATAGTAGTACTTTTAATCTTTGCCATATCTGTAGAATGTTTCATGATTTCCATGAAGGCAAAGAATAAGGCCGGAGAAGTTATAGCTGCCGGTGTTGGAGCCTGGATAGGTTTTCAGGGCTTTATAAATATAGGAGTTGCAACGGGGGTAATACCTAATACAGGTATCCCTTTACCGTTTGTAAGTTATGGTCTGACTTCACTCCTTAGTACATATATGGGTATTGGTTTTGTACTAAATGTCAGATTACAAAGTAATAAGTATGTGATTGGGAGGGCATAATTTCCATGAATATAGCACTTATAGCGCATGACGCCAAGAAAAAGTTAATGCAGAATTTCTGCATAGCTTACAGGGGAATATTAAGCAAAAATGATCTTTTTGCAACAGGTACCACAGGCAGGCTGATAGAAGAAGTTACTAATCTGACTGTTCACAAGTATCTGGCAGGTCATTTGGGCGGCGCACAGCAGTTGGGGGCTGCGATTGAGCACAACGAAATTGATCTTGTTATCTTTTTAAGAGATCCTTTAACAGTGAAATCTCATGAGCCTGATGTCAATAATGTAATGACTCTCTGCGATATGCATAATATCCCTGTTGCTACAAATCTGGCTTCAGCAGAGTTGCTTATTAAATCACTTGACAGAGGGGATCTTGAGTGGCGTGAGATGTATAAATAAGCTTTTTACTGTTATACTTACGACAGTTTGTCTTATTACATCACTTACCGGATGCTCCGGGATGTCATATGCATCCAAATATTCGGTAAGTTCATATACAACCGATAACAGAAGCAAGTATTTTTATCCTACTTATGCTTCTGATTTGTGTGTGGTAAATTCTGATATTGTCAGTGATGATCTCTCGGTTAATTCAAAAATTAGTGCAGGGCTTTTTGACCTCAACAGAAAAAAGACCATATATGCAATAAATGTTAATGAACAGGTAATGCCAGCCAGTCTGACTAAAGTCATGACAGCTTATGTTGCTCTCAAATACGGAAGCCTTGACCAGATGCTGGTAGCCGGTTCCGATGTTTATGTGACTGAGAGCGGAGCTCAGAAGATAAATCTTAAAGAAGGGGACAGAATGACTCTGGATCAGGCCCTTCATATTCTGCTTATTTACTCTGCTAATGACGTAGCTAATTTAATCGCTTCAAATGTAGCAGGTTCTATTTCTGAATTTGTTGATCTTATGAATCAGGAAGCGAAGGCAATCGGTGCTACAAAATCCAATTTTGAAAATCCACATGGTCTGACTTCCGATAATCATCATGTAACTGCTTATGATATGTATTTAATATTTAATGCAGCCATGCAGTATGATATTTTCAATGAGATCATTAATATGAATTCCTATACCACTTCTTTTGTGGATTCAACAGGTAAAGCCAAGGAAGTAAACATAAATACCACCAATCAGTATCTGTCCGGAAATAAACAACAGCCCACAGGTGTCACTGTAATCGGAGGCAAGACCGGAACGACCAATGCTGCAGGACATTGCCTTATTTTACTGGCAAGAGATACAGCATCAAATCCCTACATTGCCGTAATTATGCGGGATACAAGCACAGATGAGCTATATTCGGACATGTCAGAATTATTAAGCGGAATCGTTAATTAAGGTTGTCTTTTGTTCTATGATAACTTATAATTAATACATAAAATTTCTTGCTTGCAGGAGGGTATGCCAATGGTTCAGTTAATTGTTGGGAAAAAGGGTAAAGGTAAGACAAAATGCTTGTTGGACAAGGTTAATACTGAGGTTAAGAACGTTTTAGGCAGTATAGTTTTCCTTGATAAAAACACCAAGCACATGTATGAACTTAATAACAAAATTCGATTAATTGTTGTTTCTGATTTTATGATCTCAAATTCCGATGAGTTTATTGGATTCGTAAGTGGTATTATCTCTCAGGACCATGATCTCCAGCAGATGTATTTTGACAGCTTCCTTAAGATTTCATGCCTTGAAGGCCAGGATATTACTGAAACTATCGGAAAGCTTGAAACAATCAGCGAAAAGTTCAACGTTGATTTCGTTCTCAGCTTATCTATGGATGAATCAGAAGTTCCTGAATCTGTTAAATCAAAGATTGTTGTTTCTCTTTGATAAGTTTTTTAATAATTTAGACTACAATGGTAAGCCGCGGAGAGCCGCGGCTTATCTTATGAAAAAAGAGTAAAGGGTTGGGAGTATGGCTGATAATAAAAGCCGTAAAATTTCCAAATATCCCAAGAATATCAATAATATAAACATTGGTATGGTGTTTTTTGCTGTTATAGGCATATACATCATAATCAGTGTTATTACGTATTTTCAAAGGGATCATATTATAGGGTATGAGGTCAAAGAGGGTGCTCTTTCCACCAACAATATCTATGATGCTATTGCTATCAGAAATGAAAAGATTGTCGAAAGCGATACCGCAGGCTATGTAAACTATTTTGCTCCCGAGGGCGGTAGGGTAGCCGTGGGAAATCTGGTATATACAGTGGATGAGACCGGTCAGCTCCTTGATTATCTTAAATCTCAAGGCTCTGATGATGCAGCGCTAAGCGATGAAGACATGTCTGAACTCAGATCACAGATAGTGGATTTCAGTTCCTCGTTTGATGAGCACCAGTTTGATACTGTTTATGATTTTAAGCTAAGCCTTGATGGTACTGTTCAAAAGCTTTCCAATAACAGTATCCTGGAGAATATCCAGTCTCTTAATTCGGGCAATGCCACATTGCAGTCCATCAACTACAAATATGCTGCAGATACGGGAATTGTTATTTATTCTATTGATGGTTATGAGGAAAAAACCTCTCATGATTTGACCCTCGATGATTTTGACCAGTCAAACTATACCAAGACACAGCTTATCAATAACACATTGGTCAAATCAGGGGATCCGGTATACAAAGTCTGCACAAGTGAAGATTGGTCAATAGTAATTCATGAAGATGATGAAGAGAAAATTCAGAATCTCAGGGATCAGGGCTATATAAAGGTCAGATTTATCAAAAACCAGGACGAATCCTGGGGAAAAGTCTCCAGCTACATTGATGCAAACGGGGACAGTTTTATTATTCTTACCTTTAATAATTCCATGATTACCTTCTGCAGAGACAGATTTTTGACCGTGGAGCTTATTACAGAAGATGAAAGAGGGCTTAAGATTCCAAATTCATCAATTGTTAATATGAGTTTTTATCTTGTTCCCAAGGAATATATCATTAAGAACAACGACAATACTACAGGTGTTCTTAGGAATAAATATGATGAGCAGGGTAATGTCACATCCGAATTTGTAAATGTTGATATCTACAATGAAAATGAAACAGAATATTTTGTAGATACGTTAGAGCTTAGATCAGGAGATGTTCTGATAAAGCCTGATTCCACAGACAGATTTACCATCGGCAAGCAGGACAGTCTGGTTGGAGTGTATAACATCAATAAGGGCTATGCTGATTTCAGGCAGATTCGAATCTTGTACAGCAATGAGGAATACTCAATTGTAAAATCAAATACTATGTATGGTCTTAATGTTTATGACTACATAGTATTGGATGCATCTGCAGTTGATGGAAATAATAAAAAATATGATCCAAATGAGAATAATGCTGCAGCAGATTATGATTCAGAGCCTTCAGAGGATTATGACGATTCATCCGACCTGGCAACTTCAGATGTGAGCTACGATGAAGAAGTTTCCGAAACTGACAGTAGCACTGAATCCGAAAGTATAAATAATTAAAAAATCACGTAATAAACTGCTTAAAATAGCATGACTTCTTAGATGAAATTACAGAAATCCGCACTAGCTGCGGATTTCGTGAGAACATGATACGAGAGGCAAATAGGCCCTTCGACGAAGTCGACTTTTAATGGCCTATTTGCGGCATTCTTGAATCTCTGATTCAAGA
>JAEEGL011902705.1_pt1 | contig 34281 bp, 23 predicted proteins | sample 9134231 | NCBI WGS metagenome assembly JAEEGL01 (sample SAMN16246548, study PRJNA631951) | gut metagenome | biome: gut microbiome; feature: rumen; material: fiber-attached | host: Bos | place: Iran: Karaj | collected 2018-10
CGACGATCATCTGCACCCCCGGGTACTGCGAGGAGCGGATTCACCTCTTTTTCGCCGAGCTTTCAGAGACGGCCCATTCGCAGGACCAGGATCCGGACGAGAACGTCTATCCGGTCTTTCTTTCGGAGGCAGAGGTCGAGGACGGCATTCGCAACGGAACGATATTCGACTCCAAGACGCTCTCGGCCTGGCTTTGCTGGAAACTTGCCTAGGGGAACGAAATGAAGGTAGTCATAGTAGGCGCCAGCTACACTGGCATACAGCTCGCGAGGTCGCTTGCGGACGAGAAGTCGGACGTTGTGCTTATCGACAATTCGCCTGAAAAGGTGCGACTTGCCCGCAACAAGATCGACTGCACCGTGATACAGGCTGCGGGCAACGACCTGCAGGTGCTGGAGCGCGACGCCGGCATATCCTCCGCCGACGCGCTTGTGATGCTCACCGAGGACGACGAGACGAACATGATCACCTGCTCGCTTGTCGACATGCGGCACCCGAAGCTCCGCAAGATAGCGCGCGTCCGCAACGAGGCGTACTACGCCGCCTGCGCGGCAGGCAAGGCGCCGGAAGGCCGCGATGCCCCTCTGCCGTTCGGGATAGGGGTGATGCTCAACCCGGACGTGGAGGCGGCGAACGCCGTCCAGCGCGCCGTCGCCCACGGGGCGATCGGCAACATCGTCGACCTCGGAGGCGGGTTCTGCATAACCGAGTTCCGGGTGCAGCCGTCAAGCGCGCTCGTCGGCATGAGGATGAAGGACATCGGCGCGATGGCGGGGTGGAGCGGCCTTGCCGCGTACATCGAGGACGCCGCGGGCGCGTTGCTGCCGAACGGCGAGACACAGCTGAAGGCGGACGACAGGATCGGGATAGTGTCGTCGTCGGCTGACGTAGGGGAGCTTTCGAGGCTCATGTCCGGGAAGGACCTGAGCGTCCCCAGGCGGATAGTCGTGTTCGGCGCTGGGCGCACGGGAACGCTCATAGTCGAGAAGCTGCTTGCGCCGCGCCCCGCGGCGGGCCTTCTGCAGGCGTTCAAGGCATGGCTCTCCCCCGGCAGCGAGATATTCCTCGTCGACTCCGACGAGACCCTGTGCCGCGAGGCGAAGGAGCGCTTCAGGGGCATACGCGTCCTCTGCGGGGACATTTCCGACAAGGACTTCATCCGCGACGAGGGGCTGGACTCGTGCGACCTCATGATAGCCGTGTCGCCCGGCTACGACCGCAATCTCGTGGCGGCGGCGTACCTGAAGTCGCTTGGCGTCAGGAAGACGATCGCGCTTACGGAAAGCCAGGAGTTCGACGACGTCGCCCGCAAGCTCGGCATCGACGTGGCCGTGCCAATGCGCTCGACGATAGTCGACGCGATGACGGGCCACTTAAGGGGCGCTGGCACGGCATCCGTCCACACCGTGTGCGACGGCCGCTTCGAGATAGTATCCTGCGACGTCTCGGCGCAGGGCGAGATTGCCGGCAGGCGCCTTTGCGACATGTCGATGAAGGGGGAGTGCCTTGTCCTTCTTGTGCGGCATGCGGGGGAGGGCGCGTTTACGGTGCCGCACGGCGAATACGAGGTTCTCGCCGGCGACAGGGTGGTCTTCATCGCAAGGGCGGGCGACAGGCGGCTTGACGCCATGTTCGGCTCGGGGCGGACGGCATGAGATTCCCGTTCTTCAGGATAGTCGGCCACGTGCTCGGGATGGTGGGGCTCGCCCTGCTGCCGCCCGTCGCGGCATCGATATCGTATTCGGAGGGGCTGCGCACCGTCTGCGCGTTTGCGGTCACGGCGCTTGCGTGCCTGTCGCTTGCGGGGCTGTGCATGCTGAAGCGCAATGTCGATTCCGTGCCGATCAAGACCTCGTGGGCGTTCTTCATCGTTGGCGGCGTCTGGACTGGCGTGTGCCTTCTCGGGGCGGTCCCGCTCTGGGCAAGCGGCGCGTTTGGCGGCGTCACTGACGCCGTCTTCGAGAGCATAAGCGGCTTCACGACCACCGGCGCAAGCGTGGCGGCGAGCGTCGAGGACCTGCCGCGCAGCGTCAACCTCTGGAGATGCGAGACGCACTGGCTCGGCGGCATGGGCGTGATAGCCCTCGCGGTCGCGCTCGTCCCGCTTCTCGGGATAGGCGGCTTCCGCCTCATAAAGGCCGAGACGAGCGGGCCGGAGAAGGGGCGCGTCACGCCGCGCATCGCAAGCGCGGCAAAGGCGCTTTGGCTCATCTACGTCGCCTTCACCGCGGCGCAGGCGCTGCTTCTGCGGCTTGCGGGGCTGGGCTGGTTCGACGCCGTATGCCACGCGTTTTCGACGCTGGGCACGGGAGGCTTCTCCACGAGGAATGCAAGCGTCGGCGCGTTCGGCAACTCCGCGGCGGAATGGATATGCATCGCCTTCATGCTTCTTGCGTCGGTGAATTTCGCCCTCTACTACCGTCTCTTCACCGGCAAGGCGGGCGAGGTGCTGAAGGATACGGAACTTCGCACGTTCGCCGCAATCGTCTCGGTCTTCGTGCTGGCCGTGGCGGCGGTGGAGAAGGGGCCGCTCGGCGGGTTCTCGACGTCGCTACGCCATTCGGCGTTCCAGGTCGCCTCGATCGTGTCGACGACTGGTTTCATGACCTCCGACTATGCACGATGGCTGCCGGCGGCGCAGATGTTCCTTTTCATCCTCTTCTTCGTCGGCGGCTGCTCCGGCTCCACGGCAGGCGGCGTCAAGGTCATTCGGTGGGCCGTCCTCGGCAAGCAGCTGCGCAACGAACTGCGCCGCATTACGCATCCGCGGGAAGTGACAACCATAAGGATCAACGGCTATTCCGGCCGGGACGACATTGTGCCGCTTGTGGCGGCGTTCGTGACTCTCTACCTCTTCCTGGTGCTTGCAACGGCCGTCGCCGGCGCCTTTGCGGGGCTTGGGCTCGTCGAGGCGCTTTCCTGCGCGCTCAGCATGGCAGGGAACATCGGCCCCGCGTTCGGCTCGTTTGGCCCGACGGCGAACTACGGCGCGATTCCGTGCGCGCTAAAATGGTGGTATTCTTTTGCAATGATAGCAGGCAGGCTTGAGATATTCACGATGCTGATCCTCGTCGGCAGGGTTGTATCCCTGTTCGCAAGCCCGTCAAAGATGTTTGCCTCGCCAGCGAAAGAGTGAAGTTACGCGCGGAGAAGCAATTGCATATATGAAAACGACAGTTGCTGCAGCCATGGTTTCGGCGATGCCGGGCACATTCGCCAGTGCCTGCGCGAGGCATCTCGCGCTCGTTGCGCTTTCGGCTGCGGCAGTCATCGGCCCGATGTCCGCCACTGCCTGCACCGCAATCATCGTCGGCAAGAAGGCGAGCGCCACCGGAAGGGTCATTGTCGCGCACAACAACGACGGGTCGCGGCGCAACGTCATGCGGTACGCGATGCTTCCGCGCCGCAGCCACGCCCCCGGCGAGACGATGGCGCAGGAGGCGAACCTTGCGAAAATCCCCGAAGCGCCGGTTTCCGCCGCATGCTACTGGTCGGAGGTGAAGTCGCCCTCTGGCGCACCTCCGCCGGGAGACCATTTCCTCAACGAGTTCGGCGTAATTGTCGTCTCGAACAACGGCGGCGTCGTGCGCGAATGGCATGGAGAGGAGTATTCCCTTCCTGACGAGGGGCGGTATTCCGAAGTGGAGGATGGCGGGCTCGGGCACAACTTCCGCCGCGCCGTCATCGAGCGCTCGCACACTGCCCGCGAGGCGATTTCTGTCGCCACGAATCTCCTTGAGACGTGGGGGTATGCGATGCCGTCGCGGATATTCACGATTGCCGACAAGGACGAAGCATGGGTGCTTGAGGTCCTGAAGGGCCGCAGATACGTTGCGCGGCGCTGCCCGGACGACGCCGTGGTGATGCACCCAAACTGCCTTTCCATCGGCGCGCTGCAAGAAGGAGACGTTGTTTCGCCGTGCTTCGCCGCGAAAGGGCCGGGGTTTGACTTCATCGCCTCATACCAGGGGCCGCGCACATGGAAGTCGTCGTACAACGTCTATCGCTGGCGCGAGGCGTACCGCCGCCTGGCCGGAGTGGAGATCGGCGACTGCGGGGAATATCCGTTTTCGGTCGTTCCCGTGCGCAAGGTCGGCTGGGGCGAGATACGCGCTGCGCTTTCCTCGCATCTTGAGGGCACTTCGCACGAACAGGCCAGCCAGCATCCGCTCGACGCCCAGGACAACGCCGTTTCCATCTGCAGGCGCGGGACGATGCAGTCGATGGCGTGCCTTTTTGCGGAAGACCCCGCGGATACGGTGGTGTATGTCGCGAAGGGCCGCCCCTGCACTGCGCAGTTCCAGAAGTGCAGGCCGTTTCGCGGCGAAATGCCGGAAGGGGCCGTGTCTGGCGATGAGGCAATTGCCATGCTGAAGGTCCACTCGCTGCCGCTGCGCCAAAGCGCTGTCCCCTGACGGCCGCCAGTCGGCTCTATGCGCCACTCCGCTTTTGGGGATGTCGGCGAAATTTCCCCTTTCTTCTCTTTCCTCATCACCTCTACACGGCTAAACTCCGTGTCTTCGTGTCTTAAGTTCCCTCCGTGTTTTGCGCCGCAGGCTAACTGCTAACCGCTCACTGACCCTTGAACGCGGGGTCTGTCCCCAAAGTGTCTATTTTGAAATGTCGCATTATTTCCAAATAGCAAGCGAATATTTGCAGATTGCTTGCGAGGTCGCGGGGTCTGTCCCCAAGGTTGGCGGGGTCTGTCCCCAAGTTCTTGGTTAGGTAGTTAGGTGGTTAGGTGGTTGCGCAAACCCGCAACCCGAGACCCTTACCCCCGAGACCCAAAATGTGGGTCCAAGTTGTTTGGTTAGGTGGTCAAGTGGTCGGCTGGTAGGGTCACGCGTCCCCGCGTGACCGAATCTGTTTCTGACCCTTGGCCACTGACTACTGCCCCCTGAACATGGGGTCTGTCCCCGGCGGTTTTTGCGGCGGATGACAGAAAAGGCATCTGTGCTCATTGCGCAAGGGTAGGACGCGCAGACTTAGCATAGACGGAGCATTTTGCCGATGGAATCGCAAGGTTTTTGGGGTATTTGCAAGCAGGCGGTTTTTATGATATAATTTGTCGCGTTGATACGGGGCAGGAATGTTCCGTGTCGGCCAAATCCCAAAGAGAAGCGGGGGAGAAATCCCGTGGACGCTGGGGTGGGTAATGCCGTTTCTTGCGAAATACCGCAACATTTCTTCAAGACACAGACGGCACATGGGTAGTCATGCCCTTTCACGGGGCGTACTCTGCCCTGTGTACTGTGTCTGCCCGTTGCGGGGCTTCGCAAGAGTGCATGGGGATCAACAGGTACGCCCCTTTCCTAATGCACGGAAATTCCTCCAGCGGCAGCTCGGGGCGAGAGACTGCGGCAGTGCACATGGGATTTTACGAGAAGTACATTGAGACGGTCACGGACAATGACACGCGGACACGCAACTCCGTTGATGCTATCATTGAGCGCATGGACGAACTCCTTGAGGATCGTCCAGACGGGCGACTTTCAGGTCTTGTGGTTGGGCGTGTCCAGTCTGGCAAGACGCGCAACTATGTCGGCCTCGCTCTCAAGGCGGCGGAAGCAGGATGGAACGTTATTATAACTCTGACAAGTCCGATTATGGCGCTTGCGGAGCAAACGGAGAAGCGCATTAAGCGAGACTTCAAGAAGTCAAAGGTGTTTGCGCATAACGCCGCAGAGCTGAACTTCCTGTCTGATGCTGGCAATCCTGATGCGGAAGGGCTGAGTGATTCTGATGCGAGATTTTTCTTCTGGGGGGTAGCAATGAAGCAGACAACATCCCTTAGACGCATTGCAAAATGGATGGAGACTAATAAACAGTATGCCCCGTACATGCGTGTTTTAGTCATTGACGACGAGGCTGACTATGCGACGCCGGATTCCAATGCAGGGAAGGAGAAAACCGAGGAAGAGAACGAAGATTTTATACAGTATGTTGTAGAGACGATGGAAGATGGCGGCGAGAAGTCTGCTGCTTTGGCCAACTGGCTGTCTAACCTTTCGATGATCAATGTTCCGGATCTGGATGATGGCGCAAAAACACCTGAGGCAGAGGACTATCTCGCGCTGAGGACCTTGTTGTCATCCACAATGACGCCAAAGGCAATTGTCGGCACGATTCTTGATTCTGCTGTCTATGCAAAACTTCTTGGTTTGGACGCTCATATTGCCGAAGATGACGAACTGAGCGATGAACTTGCCGACGTTGCGCGGGAATTCTTCAGCCAGACACGTGCACCGCGCTCGCCTAAAACGTTTGTCGATGTGCTCAAGGCGGTGTTCAGCGTGGCTATAGGGCGCAGCCGGATAAACAAAGCGATTATATCCCTTGTTGACAAGCAAGACGCAGAGGCGGCGGACTACACATACCCATTTGAGAGATGCGCGTACATAGCATATACGGCGACGCCGTATGCCTGCATTCTCAACGAACGTCCTGATCAGACTACGATATATCCAGACTTCATATATTCGCTTGACAAATCGCCCAAGTATTTTGGACTTGACGAGATATACGGTCAGAAGATTTCTCAGGCAAAATCCCGCATGGATATTATTCGATCCATTCCAGATGAGGAGGAAGGCGGAATCCTCGCTCCGTTGGAGGGGTCGACATATTTCATCAATTCGGAAGGGAAGAAGCGGCATGCCGCGCCATCGGTGCGCGTTGAGGATGATTTGACTTGCTTTTGGGACGATGGTGGCATCCCGAAGCCGAAAGATGAAGAGGAATGCGAAGACATTGACGAAGACGAAACGGATGTTGAAGGCGATGAAGATGAGGTGGAAGAGGTTGTCGAAATGCCTTGGCAGACGCTAAAGGATGCCATCGCCTGGACGTTTTGCTGTGCAGCTGCAAGGCGCTGGCATCGCATTAATGTCTATGTGCCGTCGGTGACGGCGAATGAAATGGACGACACTGAGCGCGAAGACAAGCTTAACGCCATTTCTGAGCGGTGGACAACCATGCTTTTTAACATATCACCGAAAACGAAAGTACACAAGAAAACGGCAGAACAACTTAATAAGTACTTGGAGTGTCGATTGGGTGAGAAGGCTTCGCATGAAGAGCGTGCGAAATTTGTTGCTGAATGCAAAGAGTTGTGGCGGCGGGAGACGACCCGTTTTGACGCCAATAAGTTCAATGCGCTATTTAATGCCTCGAATGATGCATCTGATAATTACGGAAAGTTTGACACCACGCCAGAATGGGATGAGATTGCGCCTCACTTTGAATATTTCTTCAAGTCGAAGAACCGCAATGTCGTCATTATCAACAGCATGGGGAAAGAGTCGCGGGCGAATCAGATCTTTTACGCAACTGGCGTAGACAAGATGCGGACGATAAAGGAGGATCATCTTTGGTTCATCTGCGGCGGCAACACGATTGCTCGCGGTCTGACGCTGGAGGGACTTGTCGCAAGCTATTTCGACCGTGTGAAGCAGAGTGTCGCCGTCGATACGATGACTCAGATGGCGCGCTGGTTTGGATATCGCATAGGCTACGAGCTTCTCCCCCGTGTCTGGATGACTCCATATTCAGTAGGTGAGTTCAAGAAGACCGCCATTGTCGAGGAGCGCATGCACGAGAGCATCAGCGAGAACTTCAGAAACAAGGCATCGCCATGTGACCGCGCAAGCTATCAGCAAGTCTATTATTTTGGGCGCAAACCTTCAGGGCGTTCGCATGCCATGATGAAGCTTGACGTTGGCGTGGGAACATACGGCTCCACAAACGATCTTTCCATCAGCCTGAAAGATGTCGATGCGATTCACAAAAGGCTTGCGCGGTTTATGGGACTGTTGCAGGATAAGTATGCGCTTTCCGCAAAGGAGCAACAGGAGCGTGAACAGACTTGCATGTACGGCAAGGTTCCTCTTTGGCGCGACGTTCCAAAGGCAGAGGTTGCCGACTTCCTTATGGACGTTGCAGTCCGCTCGCCGGAGAATACGCGAAAAGTGCTTAAAGGGCTTGTGCGAGAGATTGACTCCTCCACCAATACCGTTTGGGATGTCGTTGTCGCCGAGCCTATTAATGCGAAAGGACGAGAAGCATACGACATTGGCGGATCGCGCCCGTATGCGCTTGGACACCCAAGTGCAATAAGTGTCGTGAATGGAGTCGCCCGGTACTCTGCGGCACGACTGCATCTGCCGTACTACGCAGACATTCCGACAACGGCAATTAACGCAATCGACTTCAAGGTTTTGCGCGAGAACCTTGCCTACATCGTCGCCAGCATCCAGAAGGAACAGGCGAAAGGCGCGAAACTGGATCGGTTGGAGGCGGCATTGGCTCCGTTTGGCAAGGGCGACACGCGCAAACGCCTGGAGCGATTCGTAGATCGCTTTGACAAGGAGCCGTACGAAACCGGAATCCCAGACGGAATACATGGGCAGATTCGCGGTAAGCTGGAGGGGTTTCGCAACCGTGCGAGTTCCGAATATATGGAGGCTGTTCATGCACGGGCTGGCAACCATAAGCCGATCCTCCAGATATACCTGCTTGAGCCGCCGTCGGAAGCAGATATTGGGGCCATGCCGCTTGTTACGCTTGCGTTCTATTGGCCTGCACATGAGCCATCTAACTTCTGCGCCGTTACGACAGGATTTGAGCCGCGTCCGCCCGCCCCTTCGCCGCACAAATTTTACAAGACAGTTGTGGAAGTGCTTAATGAGTGGAACTTCCCCATGTCCACGAGGCGACTTAGAAGCACGGTAATGGAACGGTTGAACTGCACGGCCAGTTTTTTCAATTCGCACATAGCGAACAGGCCAGAAGGCTGGGAGTATGAGGCAGTGCCAGAGCATAATGCCTATATGCCGGAAGGTTGGGACTCATCAGCGCCTATTGATGCTAAAATTGCGGTAGCTCTTGTCGAGGCGGCAATTAACATTCTACGCATGGACAATAAAGAGCACTTGTCGAAAGATGTATTCAGAAAGGTGCTTGAGGACCCTAAACTTGGAGATTTCTTCAGTGCGGGGAAACCAAACGACCTTGCCTATTTTAACAGTTTATTCATTTCAAATGAACATCCCGTATTTGAAAAGTTGTTGCCAAATGATATTTTAGAAAGAAATGGCGTGAAGGTTGTCAAGAGGCGGCCAATTATATGGCAGTATCAGGGATGAAGAGAAGGATTGGATTGGCAGGGAAGATGCGTTCAATTCAGAAGCTGGTAGCGCTATGCAGAGGATGCAGAAAAGCCTCACCATGCTATAGTGCCGATTTGGTGTGATTGAAAGGGGCGAGAACCATGATGATCAAGATAACGGGGCCGTCTTCATATGAGATAAGTGCTGATGGGCTTGTAGTAGTTAATCGTGTTTTTGCTCCGCCTCCTTCAGAGGAACCAGAAGGTATGGTGTGGAATGGCGTCATGCATCGTTTCATCACCGAGGCGGAAGACGAAGAGATTCGTACTCATGGGAAAATGGGGGATACAGAGTCACGCTTTGTTCGTCGAGATGCCAGGGCCAATAGACAGGCAAACAAATATTGTCATGCGAGCGAATTTGATATTGCAAAGGAGTTCAAGTTAGCGGACGAGGACTTGCAGACCTTTAAGGAAAGGCATCGGATTATTGAGTTGCGGTGCAGTGATGTTGATGGGGTGTTTGTGCCGAGCTTGTCACGATTCCCATTTGAGGGCCGGTATATTGAGGTTCGACTTGGCAAGCAGAAAGGGCGTGTAGGAGAACGGCTTCAGTCGTTGACAGAGTCATTGAGGGATATTGTTAAGCACGAAGTGGAAATAACAAGTCGCCCTCCTGTGTCTAAGTTTGGCGGGTTGTGTTTCGGATTGAATATGGGTGTCCATGTGGAGCAAAGGGAGTAGACGACGCGACATGACTTTGTTTCAGTTGAAAAGGGGCGTCAATATGAAGAGTAAAGGCCTTATGGAACTTGAGAGTTGTTATTATAACCGTAATGTTGATAATGGCAAAGGCTTGGATGATTTTTATGATGTGCTAACGAAACTTTGCCAGACAGTTCCAAATATGTTGTATCATTATGTTCGCAAGGATAGCGCATCTCATACTCTTGTGAAGGGTGATATCTTTGGCGGTCATACAAGCAGGATGAACGACCCATGTGAAGTTTGCTTGGGATGCATAGAGTTCGTTAAGTATTGTAGACATAAGGCAGTGTTGGATGAGAAACACCTTCAGGCATTGGAAAACATATTGCGCGCAGATCTGGCTTTTGCTAGGTTGCAAAATCAGTATCCAGCATTTATGCCATATATATTCTGTATGATGCCAGAGGAAGAAGCTGTTTATCAATGGCGTAATTATACAAGTAAGGAGAATGGTGGATATTGCTTTTGCTTTGATGTTGCCAAGCTTAACATGGCCATTAGAATGGCAAGGAGGGAAATGAATGGTGCTTCAACGTTATTACTGCTGAAGTGCTTTTATGTTGGTCAGGATGATGATATTATTGAGCAGCTGTTTGATGCGCTCGTAAGATATTTGAATAATCATCTTCGGATATTTGCAAATGAAACCGATCCCTTGGTCAACACCCCAAATTTGATTCGTATCAAAGGGATAATCTTCACCATCGCTTCGATGATAAAAGATAAGAAATGGGCGAATGAAAAGGAATGGCGGCTGATGTTGATACCTGGTTGTACATCATGTAATGATCAATATAGGGGTATGCAATTGAAAGATTGCAAGAAGGCAGCAGTGCAATTAATGAGTAGGATAATCATATCTCCACAAGGAAACCAAAACAATCTTAAGGAAAATCTGAAGAGGTTGAATCCCGATGCCGCTAAGATTGCTAACGATAGTTGCATCGATAAATCGGTTGTGGAGAATTACATTGCTATTCAAGACAGATGTCTAGATCGACAATATGAAGAATTTGTTCTTAATGAGCTTGGGAAGAACAGACGAGTTAAGGTGATTTCTCAAGGTGAGTATATTGCGAAACGTCACAAGGAGGCATCTCATGTCTGAAAAGAAACAGAAACTTGAGCTGACTTGGATCGGCAAGGATAAGCTGCCGAGGCTGGAGCCGAGGGTGCTGGTCGAGGATGCCGCGAAGTCGCATCATGCAATTGTAAAGCGCGGCAATAGTGACATTTTTGATAATGCTTTAATACATGGAGATAACCTTTTGGCGCTAAAGGCGTTGGAGTCTAAGTGTCTTGGACAAGTCAAATGTGTGTATATTGATCCTCCATTTAATACTGGCGCAGCATTTGAGAACTATGATGATGGGCTGGAGCATTCTATGTGGTTGGGTTTGATGCGTGAGAGGATACAGTTACTTCATTCTCTGATGCATCAAACAGGTTCGTTTTTCATTCATCTTGACGACAATGAAGTGGATTACTGTAAAGTTGTCCTTGATGAGATATTTGGACGCTCAAATTTTGTTAATCGGATTACGATAGAGGCGCGTGCTCCTTCGGCATTCTCAACTGTTAATCCTGGGGTTTTTAAGGCGACGGAATATATCCTTTGGTATGCGAAAGACAAGTCTCAATTTGTAGATCGTAGCGCAAGAGTCAAGCGAGATCCAGACTATGCCTATAACAAGTGGATAGACAACCCGCATGATGATTGTGCTAAGTGGACGTTTAGTTCGCTTGTTGATGCGTTCAACGCACAGGTTAAGATGAGGAGCTCAAATCCACGGACGATTCTTGATAAGTATAATGATTTCATAATCGCGAATGCAGATAGGATTTGTCGTTTTGCGAGTATCAGCGATTCTGGCGCGGGGCAGAAAATCTTGGAATTAAAGAGAAAGTCGTTGGCCCAACCAGACAAGATGTTCTTTCTGAAACGAGATGATGGTTTGGATGATGTTTATGTCCTAGGTGGACAGCAGCTGATATTCTATTCGAAGAATGTTAATGTAATCGATGGTGAGAAGTTTGCGACAAGGCTGCTCACAAACATATGGACTGACATTGCTTGGGAAGGAATTGCAACGGAAGGTGGCATCACATTTAGGAAAGGGAAAAAGCCTGAGCGTTTGTTGCGTCGTGTTATTGAATTGGCCACCAACCCCGGCGATTTGGTTCTCGATTCCTTCCTTGGCTCTGGCACGACGGCGGCGGTAGCGCACAAGATGGGGCGGCGGTGGATTGGCGTGGAGCTTGGCGACCACTGCTATACGCATTGCAAAGTGCGCCTTGACAAGGTAATTGATGGTGAGGATGCGGGCGGCATAACGAAGGCTGTTGGCTGGAAGGGCGGCGGGGGCTATCGCTTCTACGAGCTTGCGCCGACATTCATTACGAAAGACCAGTGGGGGCAGGAGGTAATAAACCGCGACTACAATCCCCCTATGCTTGCGGAGGCAGTCTGCAAGTTGGAGGGTTATGTTTACGCGCCGAGTCAGGACGAATACTTCATCCACGGACACGCCACCGAAAAGGCTTTCATCTATGTTACGACAAACTTCATGCGCAAGAAGAACCTCGCGGCAATCAGCGAACGGCTTGGAGAAGGGCGGCATCTGCTTATCTGCTGCAAGGCGTTCGACAAGGCAGCGGTTGTGGAGTTCGAGAACTTGACGGTAAGGAAGATTCCAGACGCAGTGTTGAACAAATGCGAATGGGGGCATGACGACTACAGTCTCAATGTCGCCAATCTGCCGATGGCGAATGAAGAAGAGAAGATCGAGCAAATGGAGTTGCTGTGATGGATGAAAACCTTTCAATTCTTCGTGACATCAAGAACAACCTTAGTCTACGCGCGCCGCAGGCGAAGTCGCTTGAAATACTGGCGAAGGTTTCTGCGACAGGGCTACTCAAGAAGAATGCCGATACCTCAGCGCAATTAGAGACGATAAAGGCGATTTGCCCGAGCGTGAAAGACTTCGACCGCGATTTCTGCTCTCTATGTTTTGCGCTTGCTACTGGCGTCGGCAAGACGCGTCTTATGGGCGCGTTTATTTCGTATCTCCATGAGGCGCATGGAATCCGAAACTTTGTCGTCATCGCTCCGAACCTTACGATTTACAACAAGCTGATATCTGACTTCACGCCCGGCACGAAGAAATATGTCTTTCAAGGCATAAGGGCGTTTGCCAGCAATGCCCCGATTATCATCACCGGAGAGACGTATCAATCTGGGAAGGGCGTACTGGGTGATGATCTCTTCAAGGATTCCGTTGTAATCAACATCTTCAACATCTCGAAACTGACAGCAAAGGACAAGGGGCACTTTGACGCCAAGGACGAGAAGGCGAAGGTGGCGAGGATAAGGCGGCTCGTGGAGACAATCGGCGAGAGCTATTTTGACTATCTTGCGGGATGCGACGATCTTGTGGTGCTGATGGACGAGTCGCACCGCTACCGCGCCGAGGCGGGCATGGCGGCAATCAACGAACTGAAGCCTGTCCTTGGACTGGAACTGACGGCGACGCCGAGAGTAGTGAAGGGCACGAAGGAGATCCCGTTCAGGAATATTGCCTACGAATACACCCTTGCGGAGGCGATGCGTGATGGATTTGTGAAGGAGCCAGCGATTGCGACGCGCAAGGGCTTCAACATCACGGACTACATCCGCGATTCAGAAGAGTTGGAGCATCTTAAGCTGAACGACGGTGCGCTTATCCACGAGAACACGAAGGCCGCGCTTGCGAACTATGCGCAGAACCACAACAAGCCCGTTGTGAAGCCGTTCATGCTGGTCGTTGCAGAAGACAAAGCCCATGCCGATGCGCTTGAGGCGTACATGGCGAGCGACGATTTCCGCAAGGGTGCGTACAAGGGGAAGATCGTCAAGGTCTATTCTGGCATGAGCGCGGAAAAAGACGCGGAGATGGTCGGGCAGCTCCTGGAGATCGAGAAGCCAGGTAATCCGGCCGAGATCGTCATACACGTCAACAAGTTGAGCGAGGGATGGGACGTCACTAACCTCTACACCATTGTGCCTTTGAGGGCGGCGAACTCGGTGAACCTCGTGGAGCAGTCCATCGGGCGCGGGCTCCGTCTTCCGTATGGCGAGCGGACGGGCGATGAGGCGGTAGACATGCTCACGGTCGTTTCGCACGACAACTACGCGGCAGTGATCGGTAGGGCGAGGGAGCAGAAGGGAATACTCTTCAAGGAATATGTGCTCGGTAGCGAAGACCATCCTGACAAGGGAAAGAAAGCCGAGTCGATGCCTCCGGCGAACGTTGCAATGGCGGAAGCTGCGAAAAACGGCGACGCGGCAGCATACACGCCTAATTCTGCCAAGGATGCGCTCGGTTCTACGCCGCTCACACGGGAGTTCGGAGTGGCCTTGGAGGCGGCGAACAAGGTTGTGGAAGAGCGGATAGCGGCGCTTTCGGGCTGCGACCTTTCGGACGGCGAGACGTTCAAGCTTGTGGCGGAGGAGACGGCGCGGACGATAAAGGAGGAGACCGGCGAAGAGGCGAACGCGGAGATGGTCGAGAAAGCCTGCAAGGTTGTCGAGGAGACGACGATTGCGATACCGAGGGTCGAGGCTGTGCCGAAGAGCGTTGTCGTGCAGAGGTTTGAGCCGTTTGAGCCGGATACTGAGCCGCTGAAGACCCTAAATCCAGTTGACAGCGGGCTGCGTGTCACGACAATCCGCGAACAGCGCAACGTGAAGTCGATACGCGAAGCGGATTCAGGCGACAGGCCGGAAAACTACCTTTCGGCGCTAATCGGCAAGCTGCGGGCGGCGGAGGAAATCGACTACGATGGCAATTCTGAACTGGTGGCGGGACTTGCAACGGCGGCAATAGAATATATCTCCAAGTGGTTTAGCGACGCGGAGACTGCCGCGAATGTCATTAGGAACAATATGGCGAAGATAGCGGATATCATCCGCAGTCAGCTCAACGCTCATGCTGTCTACGAGGATGCGGAGTATGAGTTCAGGGTGACGCCGGGATGCTGCAAGCTGGGGCTGTCGAGTGCGCTTATGCTGGAGACCGAGCCGATACGCGATTTTAGGGTGACGATTGCTGATGGAGAAAAGAATCGCATCAGCTCGATGGTGTTCTCGGGCTTCAGAAAGTGCCTCTACGAAAAACAGAAGTTTGACAGCGACCCGGAGAGGCGATTCGCTGTGATGCTTGAGGAGGAGGAGGCGACGGAGGTGCAAAAGTGGTTCCGTCCAGACTTGAGCCGTTTTTCGATACGGCGCAACAACGGCGAGAACTATTTCCCTGATTTTGTGGTCGAGACGACGGACATGAAGTACGTCTGCGAGGTCAAGGCCGATGCGAAGGCCAACGATCCAGATGTCATCGACAAATGGAACGCGGCAGTTGCGTGGTGCGCGGTCGTGTCGGCGGCGGAGCGTGCGGCTGGGCACAAGGAGTGGCGTTATGTGTTCGTCAAGGAGAGCCAGATCGACGCGGCGATGACATTCAAAGTCGCCGCCGCCAAGTTCGTCGAAACAGCGAAACGTGGAGGCTGACAGGTGCTTTAGAAAGGGCTTTGGTAATGCTTATACACTGCCGAGCTCCAAGAGGTGAAGGAATAACGAGAAAGGAGAAACCGTGATGGCTGAGAATGATAATCTAGTTAAGGCGGAAGACCTCGCGCAGCTACTGCATGAACTCGCGGACGCCGGGAATGCAGAGGCGTTAAATGCTCTTGGAGAATGCTATCGCAAAGGAGAAGGCGTTGAAAAGAATGATGTTGAGGCAACAAGACTATTTTCCATGTCGGCAAATGGCGGATGCAGTGGTGGCCAATACAATCTTGCAATGTGCTATATAGATGGAGTGGGAGTAGCTAAAGATAATGCAGAAGCGATAAGGTGGCTCAGTGCAGCTGCCAAGCAGGGACATGTAGATTCGCAATTGATGTTAGGGTGCATCTATAAGGGTGGATTGCCAATTTATGGAATAAGAAGCCTTAGTGGAATTGAGACAAACAAGAAGGAGGCGGTAAAATGGCTTCAAATAGCTGCCGAGCATGGTGATCCCCGTAGCCAATGTGAATTAGCGGATTTCTATGAAGATGAAGGCGATATGCAAAAAGCTGTTTATTGGTATCAGAAATCAGGCGGTCAGGGCAGCGCATTTGCTCTTAAGGCATTGGGGAAATGTTACCTTAATGGGAATGGTGTTGCGAAAGATGCTATCGAAGCAGTATTATTGTTTGCCAAGTCTGCGAGGACGGAAGGCATCGGCATATACGAACTTGGCAAATGCTATTTAGAAGGAGTTGGTGTAAAACGAGACTATGGTAAGGCTTTTAAGTGGTTTCTCAAAGCGGCAGAAGATGGCAATACGCATGCACAATATGAAACAGGAAATTGTTATTATTATGGACTCGGGGTGGCTAAGAGCATAAATGATGCTGTCAAGTGGTATGAAAAAGCAGCAGAGTATTTATGGGATGCCAGCTTTAAATTAGCGGAATTGTATGATAAGGGTGAGGAAGTTTGCAAGGACGAGTATAAGGCTTTTAAGTATTATAGCAATGCATGGATGTTTTATCCTCAGGCTGAAAATAGGCTTGGGGAGTATTGTTATAGTGGGTGTTGTACAGCCCAGGATTACGAATATGCTGTTAGACGCTTTAAAGGTGCCATAAAGAAAGGAGATTTGCCAGAAGCAAAATATAACCTTGCAGTTTGCTATGAGAATGGTCATGGGGTAGATAAGGATTTGTCGAAGGCGGCATCTCTATATCGTGCGGCGGCGGAACAGAACGTTGCCAAGGCCCAATATATGATAGCAGTTATGCTTATGAATGGCCAAGGTGTTGCCAAGGACGAAGTGGATGGATTGAAGTGGCTCAGGAAGGCAGCAGAGCAGGGCGATTTGAATGCGTTGCACAACATGGGCGTTGCTTATTTCAACGGGCTTGGCGTGCCTGTTGATAAAGAGGAGGGAGTTAAGTGGTATCAGAAAGCTGCGGAGCTCGGGAACGAAAATGCCCAATATGATCTTGCAATTTGTCTTGCGAATGGATTTGGAACTGCCAAGAATGACGAGCTCGCATTGTATTGGTTCCGGCAGGCCGCTGAACGTGGTCGTGCCGACGCAATGTACAACGTTGGCATTTGCTATGGCAACGGGTATGGCGTGAAAAAAGACATGGATGAAGCAATGAAGTGGTTTCAGAAGGCTGCAGATGCTGGGGATGAGGAAGCCAAGAAGATCGTGGAGCCAAAAGTTTATACGGGGGATGTCGCTATTAAGATGATTCAGCAGATTTGTCGGGAGAGCGATGCGAAACGTGAAGCGCAAGAACCGCCGCGTTCGACTGCTTCGCCTGCCGCGGCAAAGAATATAAATTCAGGGAAAACTGCCGTAAGGCGCGACACGACAACCGCAACTCCACAGCATCTTGGCAAAGGAACTGGTGTGAACTGGACAAAGGAGAACAGGGTATTCTCCGAGATGATTGCAAAGCACGGCATCAGGAAGTTTCATGTTGAGATGCCCAATCCATACTGTGCAGAAGTCTCTATTCCCATGACGGAAGATGAAGACGTTGTTTGTGACTTCGCAAACGAGCTATTCCATGCGCTTGACATATTGGACGCAGGGTATGATTTGGAAGTAGGGCAGTTGACGGATTGTAGCGGTATAGACATAAATGAAGAGGGAAAATGTTATTACGTTTTCTTCAATCACCACGATGTCGCAGAGTGCAATCCTGGGGACGCGAGATATAAATACAAGGTTGAGGCGATGACGGCAAATGAAGAGGACTCTGGCTCAAATGGCGGAGGAGGCTACGAGGCGGAGAAGATTATGCAGGCGATTTCATACGCCATCAAGTCTGGACAGTTCCGTTCGAAGTCTGGCGAAGGGTATTTTGTGCTTAAGGGCGAGTATTTCGATGCGATTGCAGCAGGGCGCAAGACAACGGAGTACCGCGACCTTTCGCCGCGCAACCTCTCGCAGTCAATTGGCATAAAGACCGTGAAGTTGCAGCGCGGCTACGGGCATCCCGGACAGCCGCCAAAGCAGATGCGCTTCGAGGTGAGGTCAGTCCGGCTCATGGACGCCTCCAACCGCGAATGCGACCCATTCGCCATCCCGAGCGGCTTCCTTGCCACGACGATTGCGATACACTTGGGCAAGAGGATATCGTAATATAGGAGATAATGGCAGCTATGCATACTGATGTAATTGGAAATTTAAAATGAGAAACTTTAAAGATGCAATAAATTCCTTCATATTGGAAAATGACGCGTGGAGACAGATTTTAATAGCGGCACCTCCGTGTGCTAAAGCGCGGATTGCCTGCGGAATGTATTATTCATTCCATAAGCACAATGATGGCTTGTCAGATGCAGATTTAGATGAGTATCATGCGCTTAGAAAGTGGGTTGAGGAGGCCCTTGAAATCGATGATGTGGAATACATGATTAAGGTGATGCCGCAGCGTCAGAAGGTCTATTACAGGGCGCTTTTGAAGAAAAAACAGGGATGTCCGGATTGGGAGAAATATCTGCCATGGAATATTGAAGGAGGGCGTAACGATGCGTAGCAATGTAGAAACTGAGGCGTGGTATGGCGGGGTGCGGAGCGAGACTATCGTGTCTGCGGCCCGGAGGTACGGCGTTTCAAAGGAGGTCATCAAGAAGTACCTCGACAAACAGGTGCTGTTCAGGGCGACTGACCCGAGGACGAAGGTTCTGATGATATGCGGGGCGCTGCCGGAAAGCGCAGTGGCGCGGAAGGAGCCAGTTCACGAGAGAACGGGTTTCTGGACGGTGATGCTGTACATCATAGCGTGCCCGACTAACGCGGTGATGCCCAATCTCCTGTGGATAGCGTTCTGGATGACCATTATAATGCTGGTTGCATTTAATGTTGACCCTATGGCGGGATTCGTGATAGGGCTAGCGGTCGGCATCCCGAAATTCATCTACGCGGTGAAGTGGGACTTGGATCATCCGCAGAAGGTGGTGCCGATAGAGTATGTGCCGTATGAGGTCGGAGGCGGCGACGGGTTCTTTGACGAGGTTTCGACGCGGAGAAGGTCTGACTTGCAGTTCCTGTTGGGAACTGGGCCGTTCGCGGACTAACAGACAGCAACACATAAGGAGGTAACAACATGAGGAAGATCTGGTATACGAGCTTGCCGGCGCCGATACCGCCGTGGATTGTGAAGCAGTACAAGGGGATGATGACGGAGCAGGAGCTGCTTCGGCGGCTGAACGAAGGGAGCATGGAGTGCAGGCTGGATCCTTTATTGGGGGACATGCGGTATTCCGAGCCTCATCCTGAAGATTGTTGGGACTTGTGGATTAACGACGGAACGACGCTTAGGGACAGGTATCATCGCGAGGGCCTGCGAGAGAGGGCGAAGGAGGAAGTGCTCGCGAGACGGGCGAAGGAATGGGGCGTAGGCGCAGGAGGGCTCTGGGGTGGACACTGGGGCTTGATGAAGCTGGTTGTGTTTCTGATGATGCTGCCGTTTGAGATAATCGGCCTTCGCACCACGACGCAGTGGTTCCTCGGGACGGGCGAATACTCTTCACGTGATGATTATTTATCCTAAAAAAAGCAGTTGAAAGCTCCATCTCCTTTTGCCTTCCCCGCCTTCCCTGCCTTTCCAACGTGCGCTCGCGTAAACGCAACCGTGCTCTAAGTGCCTCTTTGGGCGAAGCGCGCGCTCCGGGGCCTTCGGGCCGACCTGCTCGCCCGACCCGCATTTCGCCGGTCCCCCACGAAGTGATTGCTCCGGAAGGCGAAGCGCGGGTTCGCGCTGGTGCTCACTAATCGCGTCGTGGATACACGCCGCGATTCCGGCAAGAACTGGAGGGTGCGACGCACGATTTCGCGGCCTTTCTTTTTCGCCGCTGTGTGAATGTTTCGCGCTCGCTTCGCTCGCTTGGCGAAAAACGGCGCGTCGAAATCGGGTCGCTCCTCCGTTCTTGCCGTCGTTGCGCAGGCGTCGAATCCGACTTCCGCTCCCTACGCTTCAATGGGATGCCAATGGAATAATTGGTACTGGATATTGGTATTGGATATTTTCACATTTGCACATTTTCATAGTCGGCCCTACGTTGCCAATGTGGAAATGTTGCCAATACCAATAACCAATACCAATGATAATCACCTCTTTGAAGCGGAGTGGGGCGACGGTGTAAGCACGCCTTGGCGTCCTTGTCTGCATGTCAGTTTCCATGTCCCGGCTCAATTGAAGTCGATCCCCCGAGTGCCGAGAGAACTGACGCGGCGACCTGTTCCGACTCCTTCTTCCGAGCCGCCTGGCGATGGTGGTATTCGTCGCTCCAGTTCGCGGCGCGGTCAAGCGGGTCCAGGAGGGAAAAGAGGTCGTCTGTCGCAATGCCGCCGAATTCCGCGACCACCTTTGCCGCCGCGGCGTTCAGCTCGCGGCACTTCGCCGTCTTGGCGTCGTTCGCAAGCGGTGTCGAAGAGCACCAGACGATCTTCGCACCGGGCTGCTTCTCTCGGATGAGCGCAAGCGCCCTGCGCATCCCCTTCTCGTACGCGGCCGTCGGGGTTTCTAGCGAGTGAAGGCCGTTGTTGAAATGCACGACGTCGTACTTCGCCTCGTCGAGGCAGATTGCAAGAAGCGGCAGATACGCCGCGCTCGTCACGCAATAGCTGGAAATCCAGTACGAGACGTTCATCTTCCCCTTGAGCAGCCCTCTGACGCCATCCTGGTAGCCGTTGCAGATGGAGTCGCCGACAAGCAGCACACGCGGCAGGTTCCTGGTCGCATCCGTCAGCCCGTAGGCATACGATATCGACCACTCGATGTTTTCGTGTCCGCGCACGTTTTCAGACACAGGTGTGTCATTGCCAAGCGCGGCAAAGGCGATCGCCGCCGCGAGAGTTGCAAGTATTCTCATTTTTTCCATTGTCATGGTTCCTTGTGAATGCCAAGCCTGCCCATCTCCGCTCATACATCTGAACTGCCGCGTAGTATATCATAATTTCGCAGTTAGCGGTTAGTCAGGGGTCAGGGGTCAGTAGTCAGTGGTCAGGGGCCAGGGGCCAGGGGTCAGAAGCTAAAGCAACCACCTAACCACCTAACCACCTAACTACCTAACCGCAAACCGCTGGGCGCGGATTCCGTTGACTTTTGGAAACGAAGATGATAAAATCACCAGCAAAATCTCTTCACATACCCAACGAAAGAGGAAAAGATGAAAAGAGCAATGTTGCTGTGCATCGCGCTTGCGTCTGCACTCCCATACGCGCAGGCGGCGGACGCGAAACAGGCCGAGGACACAAAGGCCGCTACCGAGGAAAAGGCAAAGGGAGAAACGCCTGCGCAGGCCGCGGCCAAGCGCGCGGCCGAGACAAGAGCCAGGCGCGAAGCCGAAATGAAGGCCAGAAGAGAGTCGGAGGCCAAGGCGCACGCCGAGGCGAAGGCGCGAGCGGAGCGCGAAGCAAAGGAACGCAAGGCAAAGATCGACGAGCTCCGCGGCAGAATCGACAAGTGCTCGTCGCGCTCGTGCTGGAACGACTGGTTCTCCCGAAAGTGGACGACGAACAGGGAATCCATGGAGCCGCTGCCGCAGGCGCAGCTCGACGCCATCACCGACGAATACATCTCGACTCTGGAGCAGCTGCTGGAACTAATGCCGGACGACGCCGCCACCCAGCTTGAATACGGAAACGCGCTTCTGTTCCGCAAGCGCTACGACAAGGCCGAGAAGGTGTACCGCAAGGTCGAGGCACAGCAGCTCGCGCGGGTGGGGGCGGAGCGCGCAAGAGGCAGGCTCGATGCGTTCGCGCTGGCGGAGGCCGAGTACAGGATAGCCAACGTAAGGTTCGCCCTCGGCGACAGGGCAGGCGCGATCGCCATGCTCGGGACGCTGCGCTCGCGGCCCCTCACGACAGTGGCGAGAGGGCGACCGAACTGGATGATGTATGCGGCGACGGCGCACGACTTCCTCAGCGGAGCCACCCCGTTCACGCTTGGGCTGCCGCTCCACACGGGCGCAAGGCCCTTCCCGGAGGCGCAGGAGGCGAAGTTCACGGACAAGTTCGCGCCTCTCGGGAGCGTGGCGGTGGAGCTTTCCGGCGTCGCGAAGGACGACGCGCGCGTGCGGCTTCTTCTTGGCAAGCTCAACGCACGCGGCATCGACGCGGCGGTCGGCAAGGGCGACTACAGGGTCTCTCTCGTCCTTGACGCGAACGCGCCCGTCGACAGGAAGGAGGGCTACACGCTCAGGATAGGCGAGAAAGGCGCGGAGGTGCGCGCCCGCGACCTCCAGGGAATTCTCTGGGGAGTGGTGTCGTTCGTGCAGTGCCTTTCCGACGGCGAGAGGTCGGTGCGCGTCTGCGAGGTGAACGACTGGCCCGACTGCGCGCGACGCGGCTTCCTCTGCAGCCCCGTCTGGAGCGGCACCGCCGAATTCGTGCTGTTCTGCAAGATGAACTCCGTAGTGGTGCAGTCCCATCCGCTTTCGGCTGGCGACGACGCGCCGCTCAACGTCTACCAGTGCGCCTCGCTCACGAGGGACTTCAGCGACTTCGGACTTGAGATCTACTTCGGCATCAGCAACTACACGATGGGGCTTGGGTCGACATGGGCCGCGTACCGCTACCCGAGCACGAAGGCCATGCGCATCGAGAGGTGCAGGCTCTTCGCGTCGTTCGGCGCGGGCGTGTACTATCCAAACGACGACATGCGCTACCCGGAGCACAAGGACGACCTCGCCATCGGCCTCCACGCCTCCGACGGCGACGCCAGGCACGTGCTCGACGTATACAATGCCGTGAAGGCGGAGTATCCGGCGTTCAGGATGATATACTGCCCGCCCTTCTACTGGGGGCCTGACTCCTCCGCCCCGTATCCTGACGACAGGGAGAAGTACCTTAAGAGCCTGAGGATACTGCCGCCCGAGCTCGACATCTACTGGACGGGCGGGCAGGTCAAGGGCTACAACAAGTCGAAGAGGCAGGTCGACTGGTTCACGAACCTCACCGGCCACAGGCCCGTGATCTTCCAGAACGGCACCGGCCCGCACAACCTCCTTTCCTACATCGTCGACGAGACGGACTGGAACGCCTGGCACTATCCCGGGTTCTTCGAGAACGACATCGCGGCCTTCCACAAGAACTCGGGCGTCCCGGGAGAGTGCCCGCAGATAACGACGCTCGCCGACTGCCTCTGGAACGTCAAGGGCTACGACATGCGCCGCTCCGTCGAGAGGGGCGTGAACATGATACTGGGCGAGAAGATGTATTCCATCCTCTCGCCGGGCCTCGACGCGCTCGCGAGCTTCGACAAGTACAAGTACGGCTACCTCAACGCCGACATACTGCACGAGGACCTCGACGACCTGCGCCGGCGCTACGAGCTGGCGAGCAACTGCTGGGCGAAGGCGCTCGCGTACAATCCGAAGGTTCAGTGGTACGGCGCATTCGGGCGCGGCGTGGGCTTCGCCGAGAAGGTGCTGAAGGCGGCCCGGAACCCGCCAGACTTCCTCGCAGGCTACAGGGACCTCATTCCGCCGGCCAGGGAGCTCGCGGAGAAGGAGACCGGCTTCGACAAGTCCAGGGGCGACCTCATGTACCTGCCGACCGACATGTCCGGCCCCGACATGTTCTTCTACCGCCACTCCAACATAAAGGAGTTCCGCTTCGCCAAGTTCATCCGCGGCGCCCAGACGCATCTCTGCGCGACGGAGCTCAGGTTCGAGTGCGACCCGTTCCCGCCGGCAGGAGACTACGAGCTCGTCCTGCGCGGCATGGACGACGAGGTCGAGGGCCTGAACCCGATAGAGGTCTCGGTCAACGACAAGGTCATATTCTCAGGGCTGCCCGGCTTTGTCCCGGCGGTATACACCAACGTCGTGATACGCATCCCGTTCGACTCGATGGCGCGGTACAACAAGCTGCGCATCAAGAACATGGCGTATGGAGCCAACCCCAACGGGCCGCCGTACCTGGCCATAGCCTACGCCATGCTCAGGAAGACCGGGGAAAAGCCCGGCAAACAACCAAGCCTGAACCGCATTTCACCCACATGGTGAAGACGGAAAATTGCCAATTCAGTTGAAAACAAAGGCTGAAAGCCTGATTCGTCGGCTCCAACTGCTTTTTTTAGGATAAAGGTTCGCAAAATCTGCAATCTTGCAGCTTTTAAGCGGGTAGTGGCGGATGCCAAGAAGCGTAAGTGCAACAAAATCGTCTGCCTTGGCGATTTGACTGGCTACGGCAAGCAGTCGAAGGAATGCGTGGATTTTGCGATGGCACATTTCGCCAGGTGCTCGATATGTAGTCAATGTTGGAAGTGTTGGACTTCCGCGGCAGGGCTCGACTGCGACCTACTGCGTATTTGACACGCAGGCAAGGAAAGTCAGCCTCATTCACTTCTAATAGAGGGCGATCGCGACAAGCGGCGGAAGGACGGAGAGCCACGTCCCTGCCGTGCCTGCGCAGTCCCCTGCGAGAAGCGCCGAGCAGGCGAGAAGGGCTACTGCCAAGACGGAGAGTTTCTTCATTGTGTTTTCCGTGTGTTTTCCGAAAGCCGTATTCTACCACGCCCAGCCCGCAAAGTCAACATTCCGCACTTGACTTATGCCGCGATTTTTAGGATAATACCCGACATCGGCAGTCATGGATGAAAAGAGGATACAGATGACGCAGAGCCTTGAAGACTATCTTGAAGCGATATACAACGTCGAGTTCGTCGAAAAGCGCACGGCGCAGGTGAGGGACATCGCGCGGTCGCTTGGCGTTACCATGCCGAGCGTCGTCAAGGCGATACGCGAGCTGATGCGCCTCGGCCTCGTGTCGCACGAGCCGTACGCGGGGGTGGAGCTCACGGTAAAGGGAAGGAGGCTTGCCAGAAGCGTCCTCGGAAGGCACGTTCTCCTGCGCAAGTTCCTTGTCATCCTCGGCGTCGGCCCGAGGAATGCCGACCGCGACGCCTGCATGATGGAGCATGTGGTGTCTGCGGAGACGCTCGACCGAATACGTGCCTTTGTCGATGCGGAGGAGAAGGGGAAATGATCGCCCTCGCGCTGTGCATTGCGCTTGGCGACTTCCTGCAGAAGGCCGGTCTTGACGCCGCAAACGCAACTGCCCCCGAGGTGCCTGCCATAGAGGTTTCAGTCGGTTCCGGGCGGCTGATAGACAGGGTGGTTTCCGCTGGCGAAGGGTACGGCGGAGTCGAAGTCTCCCTTGCGCTGGACGGCAAGTCCTCCCGCGCCCTCACGGTCGCCTCGGTGAAACGCGGCAGCCGCTCCGCCGACGTCACGATGTCGTTTGAAGGCGGCGAGGCAGTCTTTGAAGTCTCGTGCTGGCCCAGGGAAAACGCCTTTCTCCTTCGCCTCAAGTCGGTGAGGAACGCAGGCGCCGCTCCGTGCTCACTCGACAGGGTGGAGTTCGACGCGAAGTCGCCTTTCTTCGCCATCGACCTCGATGAAGCCAATCCCCCAAGGCGAAATCGCCCGCAGCGCGCCTCATGGTGCTCCGAGGACGGGAGATGGCTTGGCTCGGTCACAACGTGCGCGGCGTTTCATGAAATGAAGTACGCCGCCCCGGCTGCGGGCGAGCCAAGAAGGGGGCTTGTCGCGCTTTCGCCAAGGGCGAAGATAGGCGCTCGCGAGGTTCGCGAATTCGGCGCGGACGAGGCGTGGGTTCTCTACATGTACGGCAGGGACGGAAGGTACGGGTGGCGCGAGCGCACGGACGATCTTCCGATATACCCAGAGGGCAACCCGCGCGCGATGCTCGCTGAGAGGCGCGAGATATTCCACGAGATAGGCGGCAGGTCGGTCCATCGCGGGTCGGTGGCGGTCGCCCGTTCGCTTCTCCGCCCTGTTTCCGACGCGGCGGTTCGTTCGCGGCTTGACGCGAATGTGGCGGACAAGGTGCTCGAGCTCGACCTTTCGCATTTCGGCATCGCGCCAAAGCCCGCGTTCGCGAAGGAGCTTATCTCGTATTCCTCCCACGACGACGACCAGATGGCGAGGGTTCCCCCTCTTCTCTTCGCAGACGGCAGGCCAATGCGCATTTCGCGCTGGCCGAACAGGGGCTGGGCGGAAGTCGACGCAATCGTCGCCGCCGGCACCTATCTGCGCGGGGCGTATTGCGACCCTCCTCAGAGCGAGGCGTCCAGGACGAAGCTCCCCGTGTTCCGCTATTCAGGCGAGCGGCCCGAAAGATGGCTCAAGGCGCCGCAGGTCGTGCTGCACGGCTTCTGGGGCTATGACTGGACCGATTCCTATGCCCGCGCAGGGAAGATCGACGTCGCGGCGAAGACAATCGAGCTAAGGCACAACCTAACCTTCGGCCTGAGGGAGGGCAATCCAAGCAAGCGCCGCTGGAGGGCGATGAACCTCGTCGAGGAAATCGACGAGCCGGGCGAGTATGCCGTCGACCAGCAGGCCGCGAAGATGTACATCCTCCCGCCCGAGGGCAAGGTCGAGCGCTACTCGATCTCCTTCGACGCCTCCCGCACGCTGTTCAGGCCAGACGGCATCAGCGACGTGGAGTTCAGGGACGTCGTCTTCGAGGAGAGCGCGGGCATGGCGGTAGTGATGGAGAACTGCACGAACGTAGTCTTCAGGAACTGCACTTTCCGCAACCTCCTGAGGGAGGCCGTCGTGATCGGCGAGGGCTGCCGCGACTGCGCGCTCCTGGACTGCACGATCGAGAACATCGGCGTCCACGCGATCGTGGTGCGGGGAGGGGACGGCAGGACTCTCGAGCGCGGCGACAACGCCATCGAAGGGTGCAGGATATCGCGCTCGGGGTTCTATCCCTTCGTGAACGTATTCGCGATGGAACTGCACGGCGTAGGCAACGCCGTGCGCAACTGCGACATCTGCGACATCGGCAGCGGGGCTATCGAGGCACACGGCAACTTCCTCGCAGTCGAGTGCAACGTGATCTCGAACGTGTGCTATGCGATAGACGACGGCGGCGCATACTACCAGGGACGTGCGCCGTTCCTGCGCGGCAACGAGCTCAGGCGCAACCTCTGGGTGGACATTGGCAGCAAGATGGGGCAGGGGTCGTGCGCTGTGTACTTCGACGACGGCGACGGCGGCAATCTCGTCGCCCGAGACCGCTTTGTCCGCTGCGGCCATCCCGGGCGCGCGGGCTTCGGCTCCGTCATGTCGCACGGCGGCTACGGCAACTACGTGCGCGACTGCGAATTCATCGACTGCATACGCCCGTTCGGCTCGTCGCCATGGGACGACAGGAGGTGGCGCAATTACCTGGATGGCGACGACCACGTCCAGGGGATAGCCGAAAGGGTAAGGCCCTTTGACGCCTTCTACGTCTCCGTGTATCCGTCGCTTGCGACCTGGCGGGACACGGTGAAGCTCGCCGACCGCCGCAACTACGCCTTCGACTGCTCGGTGAGCGGGTCGCCCCTGTGGCGCACGACGGTCGTGCCGGGGGAGCTAAAGCCGGGCATCCTCTGCGGCAACTGGCAGACGAACGGCGTCTCGGTCGTCAACGTCAGGACTTGGGCCGAGAGCATTGAGCTCATGGGCAGCCACATCGACCGCCGCATAGACGACATGAAGGCCCGGTAGGGGGCGGTTCCTGGCCGCGGCAGCCTACGCCGGCGCGAAGTCGATTTTCCGGGCGGCGATGTCAACGCGCAAGGTGCGCACGCGGATCCTGTCGCCGATGCGCCATCTGCGGCCATGCGGTTCGTACAGGGCGTGGTTAGCCGCGTCGAACTTCACGAACCGCCGCGAAAGCGAACTTACGTGTACAAGCCCCGACACGGCTATGCCGGGAATGTCCACGAAGCATCCGAACGGCATGCACTTCACGACGACGCCTTCGTGCACCGCGCCTCCGCGCCCGGCCATTTCCTTCTCGAGAAACCTGTACTTCTTGATTTCCACAAGCGCGCGCTCCGCCGACGTCGCGCGGTCTTCCGCCTCAGACGTGTGCTTCGCCCACTTCTCCAGGATGCGCGGGTTCACGCGCGCGGCGCCACCTTCGAGGTATGCCGCGAGCTGGCGGTGGAGAGTGAGGTCGGGATAGCGCCGTATCGGGGAGGTGAAGTGGGCGTAGAACTTCTTTGCAAGCCCGAAGTGGCCGGTCGAGCGCGAGTCGTACACCGCCCGCTTCATGGACCTCAGCACCATCGTCGCAATCGTCGGGTAGAGAGGATGCCCCTTGACCGATTCAAGGAAGTTCGAGAGCCCCCTGCGGGCCAAAAGGTCGCCGGGCCTCATGCCGATCGAGTTCAGTTCCGCCGAAAGCAGCTCGACCTTTTCCTCGTCCGGCGGCTCGTGGAGGCGCGAAAGGATCTTTATCCCCTTGGTGAGCAGTTCCGCCGCGACGGCCTCGTTCGCCGCGACCATGCACTCCTCGACCATTTGGTGCGATTCATCGTACGGGCGCGTGACGATCGACTCCAGTTCGCCGCCACCGTCGAGCACGACTTCCGCCTCGGGCACTTCGATGTCGAGCGCCCCTGCGGCGAAGCGCCTCTTTCGCAGGGCGCGCGCAAGCGCGGCAATTGAAAGGACTGCGTCGATTTCGCTGCGCTTGAGACCCCTAGAGCCTTTCGCCGCGCTGCGCCTGCCGGCGGAGATGATCGCCATTACCTGCTCGTACGTGAATCGGGCCTTCGAGCGTATGACGGACTTCGCGAACGAGCGCGACAGCATGCGGCCAGCGCCGTCAAACGTCATGAAGACGGAGAATGCGAGGCGGTCGACCCCGGGCAGGAGCGAGCACACGCCGTTGCAGAGGCTTTCCGGCAGCATTGGCACGACCCTGTCGCAGAGATAGACGCTCGTCGAGCGCCTGTACGCCTCCTTGTCGAGGGCGCTTCCAGGCTTCACGTAGTGCGAGACGTCGGCGATGTGCACGCCGAGCACGCAGTTGCCGCGTCTGTCCTTCTCGATCGAGAGCGCGTCGTCGTAGTCCCTTGCAGTCTGCGGGTCGCACGTGAAGACGAACTTGCGCCGAAGGTCGAGCCTCTTCCCGCTCCCGGCCTCTTTCTTGACCAAGCTTTCGGAGGCGCACTTGCGCGCATCCGCGAGCGCTGCCTTGGGAAATCCCTTCGCGAGCCTGTAGAATTTCATCACCGAGGCGGTGTCCTCCATAGGCGTTCTGCCGGGCGTAGGGAAGAATGGCCTGTCGTCGGAATTTCCTGCCGCGGCCGAAAATTGCCGCCTTGTCTCTTTCTTTCTGCGTTTCATGTCTGCGTATTATATCATAATGCACGGGGCCATGTTTGAATGCGTGAAATGCGGGGCGAAAAATGATATAATACTGACAACGCAAAAAACGAAAGGGAATGGAAATGAAGAAACTCATGTCTTGCGCCTGTGCAGCGGTTGCTGCGGGCGTCTGCCTTGCCGGGGCAGGCGAGACGATCAAGCTGCCGAAGCCCGACCTTGATTCCGGCATGACGGTCACCGAGGCGCTTAAGGCGCGCCATTCCGAGCGCGACTTCTCCGACAGGGAGCTTTCGCTTGAAGAGCTTTCTGGCGTCCTCTGGGCGGCGAACGGCTTCAACCGTCCCGACAAGCGCACGAACGCGACAGCGCTTAACAAGCAGACGATCGAGATCTATGTCTGCATGAAGAAAGGCGCGTATCGCTACGACGCCAAGGCCAATTCGCTCATCAAGGTATGCGACGACGACTTGCGCGAGGCGGTGGCCGGCGCGCAGGCGTTCGCGGCCAAGGCGCCCGTCTCGCTTGTCATCGCGGCAGATGTCTCCGACCCGATCTACGCCAATCCGCCGCGGGATACGCTCACGCATTACGACGCTGGCATAGTCTCGGGCAACATATACCTCTATTGCGCGGCAAACAGGCTTGCGACGGTGTGCCGCGCCACGATGGACCGCGAAGCGCTCAAGAAGGCGCTGAAGCTGCCCAAGAACAAGATTCTCCATCTCAACCACCCCGTCGGATACCCCGCAGGGAAGTAGACGAAGGCAATGGCCGAGGACAGGATCGTCGAGGCGATAAAGGGCGCGAAATGCGTTGCGGCGCTGACGGGCGCAGGGGTAAGCACTCTTTGCGGCATTCCCGACTTTCGCGGGCCGAAGGGGCTCTACAGGAACCCGGACGCCGAACGCATCTTCGACATCGACTGGTTCGACCGCGACCCTTCCGTCTACTACCGCGGCTGCAGGGAGCTTGTCTACGGCCTTGGCGCGTTCGAGCCCGGGCCTGTGCACAGGGCCCTGAAGCGGCTTGAGGATTCTGGCCGGCTGGAGGGAATCGCCACGCAGAACATTGACATGCTCCACCAGAAGGCAGGCTCGTCGGTTGTCTACGAGGTGCATGGCTCCCCGGCAATGCACCACTGCCGCCGTTGCGGCGACGAGAAGTCGTTCTCCGAGATAATGGCGATGGTCGGCGCTAACGGCGGCGCGGCGCGTCTTGGCGAGCCGTATGTGCCGCGCTGCGCCTGCGGCGGGGCGTACAAGCCCGACATTACCTTCTTCGGCGAGTCTCTCCCGGAAAGGACGTTCACGTGCTCCCAGGAGCTTGCGATAAAGGCAGACGTGATGCTCGTCCTCGGCACGTCGCTTACGGTCTTCCCCGCCGCCGGACTGCCGCGCCTTACTCTTCAGGCGGGCGGCAAGGTGATAATCGTGAACGCCCAGCCGACTTCGCTCGACGACTACGCCTTCGCCCGCGCGGGCGACCTCGCGGAATTCGCCAAGGCGGTAATGGAGGCTTTCCCGGGATAGGGCCGATGCGGGTTACAGGCGGAGAGTTCGGTGGGCGCAGGCTGGCAGTCCCGGAAGACGGCGAGATAAGGCCGACGCAGGACCGCGTTCGCGAGGCGCTTTTCTCCATTCTCGCGCCGGAGATGGCGGGCTGCGACTTTCTCGACCTCTACGCGGGCTGCGGCTCGGTCGGCATCGAGGCAGTTTCGCGCGGCGCCAGGTCCGCCACGTTCGTCGAGCTTTCCCGCCGCCATGTCGCCGTCATAGGCAAGAACCTCGACATGCTCGGGCTCGGCCTGCCGCGCGCGGTCGTGGTGGCCGCCGACGTCGAAAGATGGGTTGCGTCGTATTCCGGCGCTGGCTACGGCATCGTGTTTGCAGACCCTCCGTACGCCATGTGGCGCGAAGGCGGGCTCTCGGGGTTTCTTGAGTCGCTTGCGGCGCACGGCGTCGTCGCGAGAGGCGGGCTTTTTGTTTCCGAGACGGGGCAGCACACGGACCCGCCGGAAACGCAGGGATGGGACCTATTGAAGGACAGGGTCTACGGCATTGCCAGGATAGCGATATGGAGGAGGACGAATTGAACGCAATATTCTTCGATGTAGACGGCACCCTTTTCGATACGCGGGCGGATCTCGCCGGCGGCGTGAACCACACGCGGCGCGACCTTGGGCTAAAGGAGCTGCCGCTCGACGTGGTGATATCCCATGTAGGCCAGGGCTCGAGATACCTGATGGAGCATTGCATACCCGAGTCGCCCATGCCGTTCGACGAGCTTTGGAGCATCTATTCCTCGCATTACGCCGAGCACTGCTGCGACAAGCTCGTCATGTATCCCGGCGTGAGGGAGACGCTTGACGAGCTCAAAAGGCGCGGGTGGCTTCTCGGCGTCAACACCAACAAGCCGAACTTTGCCGTGAAGCTCATATTCGAGAAGTTCGACCTTGGCGGGTATTTCGGCGATGCCGTCGTCGCTGGTGGGGACGGAGTGCCATTGAAGCCAGACAGGCGGTCCATCGAGGCGTGCGCGGCGCGTCTCGGCGGGCACGTCCTCTCGCCTTCGGACTGGATGGTCGGCGACGCGTGGAACGACATGCAGTGCGCAGTCAACGCCGGAGTGAAGGGGGCGTACTGCACGTTCGGCTTCGGGAACCTCAAGGGCACGCCATGCGACGCGAAGCTCGGCTCGTTCGCAGACATCCTCGACGTGGTCGGGCCCGCGTAGAATTTTCGTTTAACAACCAAGAATCAAGGAGAGTTGAAAATGAATAGAACGACTGTATCCCTTGCTGTGCTCTGCGCGGCCACGATGCGCCTTGCCGCGATGGAGACGACGTCCCTCGACGGCTTATGGGACTTCCGCTTCGAGAAGGGCGCGACGCTTGAGGACCTTGCCGCGCTCCCGGCGTTCGAGGCCAACGACAAGATGACGGTGCCAGGCTGCTGGGACACCTTGTCGAAGTTCTACAACGAGCGCGGCACGGGCTGCTATCGCCGCTCGTTCGCGCTTTCGGCCGACACGCCGAACGCGTTTCTCGTCGTCGACGGCATGGGCCTCAGGGCGCGCTTCTGGGTCGACGGGCGCGAAATCGGCTTCTGCAACATGCCGTGGAGCAGGTTCGAGCTCAAGACGGGCCCGCTCTCGAAGGGCGACCACGAGATAGTTGCCGCCGTCGACTCCGTCGTCAGCGACACGAAGACGAAGCTCTTCTACAACTACTACGACTTCTATCCATACGGCGGCTTCTACCACGGCGTGAGGCTTGAGGCCCAGCAGAAGGCCGTCGAGCTGCGCCGCGTAGTCGTGCGCACGCGCGACTACGAAAAGGGCCTTGTGGAGCTCGAGGCGGAATTCGCCGGCGACGGCGCCCCAGACGACTTCGAGGCGCTCGTCTCGTTCGACGGCGCGGCGGCGCGGCCTGTTGCGTTCAAGGCGCGTCGCGCGGCGATGAACGTGCCGAAGTTCAAGCTCTGGAGCCCTGCTGCGCCGAACCTCCACGTCGTCTCGGTCGCGTACGACGGCCTTGCCGCAAAGACGCGCTTCGGCATACGCACCATCGGCACGGCGGACGGGCGCGTGACGCTCAACGGCCGGCCGATCTACCTCAAGGGCGTCAACCGCCACGAGTCGCACGGCGAGTTCGGCGCGGCGACGCCGCTGCAGCTCATGTGCGACGACCTGCAGAACCTCAAGGGGCTCGGCGGCAACTTCATACGCGGCAGCCACTATTCGCAGTGCGACGACTTCCTCAGCCTCTGCGACGAGTTCGGCGTCCTCGTCTGGGAGGAGTCGCTTGGATGGCAGAACACCGACAGGCAGTTCAAGGACCCGGAGTTCTGCGATCTCCAGGCGGAGCAGACGCGGCTCATGGCGCGGAACTCCATCAACCACCCGTGCGTCGTCATAAGCGGCTTCCTGAACGAGGCGTATTCGCAGAATGAATCGTGCAAGAGGCTCGTAGACCGGCTCATAGAGACTATACGCGCCGAAGACACGGGGCATCTCGTCACGTTTGCCTGCAACAACTGCTTCGACGACATCTCCCACGCGAATACCGACATCATCGCGTACAACACCTATCCCTGCTGGTACCACGACGAGCCCAAGGAGGGTACTAGCGACGAGATTGGGGCGAACGTGCGCAAATGCCACAAGCGCCTGGTGAAGAAGTTCCGCGAGAGGTACGGCGACAGGCGCCCGATCATCGTCAGCGAGACGGGCATAAAGGCCGAGTACGGCGCACACGACCCCCGCGGCAAGTCGCAGTATTCGGAGGACTTCCAGGCCGAGTACACGAGGATAATGCTCAAGGAGATCTTCGACATGGACGAGATAGCGGGCATCGCCATCTGGCAGTTTACCGACTCGAAGACATATACGAGGACGGTTGGAATGCGCAACCGCACGTTTGGCGTGAACAACGGGGGGCTTTACGACGTCTACCGCCGCCCGAAGCTCTCTGCGGAGGCTGTCCGCGAGATGTTCACGAAGAAGGCGGAGCCGTGACGAATGGGTGATTCGCCCTTGCATTTTATTTATGATATAATACGCAACATTCATCGAATCATTGAGGAATGAACCATGCTTGAAGTAAAAGATCTAAAGAAGAACTTCGGCGACTTCGTGGCGGTGAAGGGAGTCTCCTTTTCCGTCAACGAGGGCGAGGTTCTTGGGTTCCTCGGGCCGAACGGCGCGGGGAAGTCGACGACTATGCGCATGATCACGGGCTTTCTCCCGCCGACGTCGGGGACGGCAGTAATCGACGGGCACGACATCTCGGCCGACCCTATCGCCGCCAAGCGCGCCCTCGGGTACCTGCCGGAGTCCGCGCCGAGCTACCGCGCGATGACAGTGCGCGACTACCTTGCCTTCGTCGCCTCCGTCAGGCACGACGCCTGCCCAGACGTGAAGAAGGCGGTCGACGCCGTCATAGCCAAGGCCAAGCTCGAGACTGTCGCTGGGCAGACGATAGAGACGCTTTCCAAGGGCTACCGCCAGCGCACGGCGTTCGCCGCCGCGATCATCCACGACCCGAAGGCGCTCGTCAGGGACGAGCCCACGGACGGCCTCGACCCTAACCAGAAGTTCACGGTGCGCGAGATGATAAAGGCGATGGCCGCGGAGGGCAAGGCGATAATCATCTCGACGCACATCCTCGAGGAGGTAGACGCCGTCTGCTCGAAGGTGGTGGTGATTGCCGGCG
>JAEEGL012278606.1_pt1 | contig 34279 bp, 30 predicted proteins | sample 9134231 | NCBI WGS metagenome assembly JAEEGL01 (sample SAMN16246548, study PRJNA631951) | gut metagenome | biome: gut microbiome; feature: rumen; material: fiber-attached | host: Bos | place: Iran: Karaj | collected 2018-10
CGATTCGCTGATTTGCGGCGGCGGGCGAATCCTTTGCAGAGCAATTCCGGTCTGTGCTTTTGAAGGGCAAAACCGCCCGGAAACTGAAACCAACGGAGAGGAGAATGATTATGAAAAAGCTAATTTCTGTGCTGCTTGCCGCAGCGATGACCGTCTCTGCAATGAGCGTGAGCGCGTTTGCGGAGGTTATCAACACGAGTGACTACAATGAGCCGGTGTATGCTTTGGGCTCCGATCTGTCTCTGTACGATAACGGCGACGTGACTCTCGACGGAGTGATCGACAGTAAGGACGCTAACCTGATTATCGAAGATTTCTGCATGTATGAGCTTCTGGAATTAGGGCACAGGTTAAATGAAGATCAGCTTGCTTTTGCTGACGTCTGGAAGGATGAGCGCAACCGCATTGATTCTAAGGATGCGATTGTCGTCATTTATTATTGGAACTGTCAGCTTCTCGAAATGGACGGCACTGTCGGAATCGGTATGGATGAATTTGTAAATCTCTACACAGAGACCTCCGGTTTCAAGGAAGTTCTCGAACCCTGACGAACAAATACATATATCATCATCGCAGTTGCAGCATTTCCTCCACACAAGCCGCTCCTGCTCTTATCTTCATCCGGCAGGGGCGGCAATTCTTTTGCAAAAGGGCTTCGGGCATCTCCCGGGGCTTTCCGCGTGAATCCGCAGCAAAAACCGTTCAAACGCAACAAAGCACCCGGCGGCAAACCGGGTGCTTTCTGTTATCACTCCACCGTGACGGATTTTGCGAGATTGCGGGGCTTGTCAACATCATAGCCCTTGCCGATCGAGACATAATAGCTCAGCAGCTGCAGCGGGATGACCGACAGGCTGCCTGCAAAGAGATTGTCGATCTTCGGCACATAGCAGGTGAACTCTGCCGTGTCCTCGAGATAGTAGTTGCCCATCGTGGTGACCGCCATGACCTTCGCGCCGCGGCTCTTGACCTCGACCATGTTGCTGATGGTCTTCTCGACGAGATTGCTCTGCGTCACGACGCTGATGACGATCGTGCCGTCCTCGATCAGGCTGATCGGACCGTGCTTCAGTTCGCCGGCTGCGTATGCCTCGGAGTGGATATAGCTGATCTCCTTGAGCTTGAGGCTGCCCTCCATGCCGATCGCGTAGTCGATGCCGCGCCCGATGAAGAATGAGTCGGTGACGTTCACGAGCTTGTTGGAGTACCACTGGATGCGCTCCTTATCCTCGAGAATGCGCTCGATCTTATCCGGGATCGTGAAGATTTCCTCGATCAGCTCCTGATAGCGCGCCTCCTCGATCTCGCCGCGCGCCTTTGCAAACTGCAGCGCGAGCAGATAGCCTGCGACCAGCTGGCAGCTGTACGCCTTCGTCGTCGCGACGGAAATCTCGGGACCCGCGAGCGTATAGAACACATTCTCCGCCTCGCGCGCGATGGTCGAGCCGACCACGTTGACGATGCCGAGCGTCTTGATGCCGTTGTCTCTTGCCTCGCGCAGCGCTGCGAGCGTATCGGCAGTCTCGCCGGACTGGCTGATGACGATGACAAGGCTCTTCTTGTGCAGCTGCATCTTGCGGTAGCGGAACTCGGAGGCGAGCTCGACGCGCACTTGCAGGGAGGTCAGCTCCTCGATCACATACTGCAGCGCGACGCCGACGTGATAGGCGGAGCCGCACGCGACAATGTAGATCTGCTCGATCTCCTTCATCTCGTCGTCGGTCAGGTTGACGCTGTCGAAGTGCACAACGCCCTCGTGCACGACCGAATTGATCGTGTCGCGGACGACCTTCGGCTGCTCGTGAATCTCCTTGAGCATGAAGTGCTCGTAGCCGCCCTTTTCGGCAGCCTCGGCATCCCAGCGGATCTCGGTCAGCGGCTTCTCGATGACCTCGCTGTCGATGTTGAAGAAGGTCACATTGCCCTGCTCGAGCTTTGCGATCTCCATGTTGCCGATGTAGTAGACATTGCGGGTGTATTTCAGGATGGCAGGCACGTCGGAGGCAACATAGGATTCTCCGTTCGCGATGCCGATGATCATCGGGCTGTCCTTGCGTGCGCAGTAGACCTCGCCCGGATAATCCTTGAACATGATGCACAGCGCATAGGAGCCGCGGATGCGGACCATCGAGCGGGCGATCGCCTCGACCGGCAGCGGTGCATATTTCTTGTAGTAGTAGTCGATCAGCTTGACCGCGACCTCGGTGTCAGTCTGCGACTTGAAGACATAGCCGTGCTTCTCGAGCTTCTCGCGCAGCTCCTGATAGTTCTCGATGATGCCGTTGTGCACGGCGATGACGTTGAGGTCGTCGCTGGCATGGGGGTGCGCATTGACCGCGGAGGGCTCGCCGTGGGTCGCCCAGCGGGTGTGCCCGATGCCGCAGCAGCCGACGACTGCCTTGCCGTTGTTGGTCATCTCGGCGAGCACCTTGAGCTTGCCCTTCTCCTTGATGATTTCCGGCTCGTTTTCGCCGTCGCGCACCGCGATGCCGGCGGAGTCATATCCGCGGTACTCGAGCTTGGACAGACCGTCGATCAAAATCGGCGCAGCCTGCTGTGTTCCGACATAGCCTACGATTCCACACATAACAGTTCTCCTTTGGTTTCAGTTTTTGCGCTGCTTGCGCAGCTTCTTCATTGCCTTGGAATACATGCCCCTGATGATCTCCATGTTCAGCCCGAAGAGCATTGCAAAGCCGATCACGGTATTTGCAAGATATGCCGGAAGCGAGGCGAAGTTGAAGAGCACGCACTGGAGCGTGAGCACGGCGGTGATCCAGCCCATTTCTGCCCATGCGTATTTCAGCTTGACAAATTTCCGGATATCGAACATGCGGAAGAACGTCAGGAAAATATAGCTCACCAGCGTCGAGACCGACGCTGCGTAGAGACCGATAAACCAGATCGTCCCGACATTGACGACCAGATTGATGACCGCGGAGACCACGGTCGTGACGCCGACGCTCCTGGTCTTCATCAGCGCGACGTAGATGCCGCCCATGTATGCGGCGAGGCTGGCGAAGAACATCGCCATGATCAGAATGGGGATCTGCGGGATCGCGTCGGAATAGTCGCCGAGCACCAGCAGCTTATAGAGCAGCGGAGTGACTGCGAGCAGCGCGCCCATGCAGCCAGCCATGAAGCGGAAGATCCTCCGGTACATGACGCTGTAATATTCAGTTGAATCCTTGTCGGAGACGACAATGGAGGCGTTCTCCTGCCACGCCATCGTGAAGGTGGTCTGCGCGAGCGTGAGCAGGTGGGGTATCTTGTTTGCGACGACATAGACCGCGTTCCACTCGACGCCCATGACCAGTGTGACAACGATGCGGTCCGAGAGGCGCATGACCCACATCGACATGCTGTTGGGGACCATCGGCCACGAATAGCCGAGCATTTCGCGCAGGAGGTCCTTGTTCAGTGCGCCGAAGTCGACATAGCGGAAGAGCTTTGCAAAGAACAGCAGATAGAGCGAGGCGAAGCACGCGGCGATCACCATCGCGATCAGAATGCCGTTCAGCCCCATGCGCAGGAAGTAGACAAATGTGACCACGCCGATCATCAGCCCGCCGGAGTTGAGCACGGCGCTGACGGAATAGTGGTGGTTCATGCCGAGCCCGCGGACGATCTGCCGCAGGATGTTCGCGAGGATATCAAAGAGCAGATAGGCGCAGATCAGGAGCTTGGAGAAGACCGAGAGCTGCAGCACAAAGAACAGCACGATCAGTGCGGCGACCGAGATCGGCAGCGCAAAGAGCATGATGCTGCTGACGATCTGCCGGACCTCGTCCTCCTTTTGGCGGCGGTCGATCAGAAAGCGGAATGCCGCGGTCTGGATCTGCAGCGTGACGACCGGCAGCAGCAGCGATTCGAGCACGGTGATGAGGTCGTAGCTGCCGAGCTCTGCCTTCGTCAGATAGCCCGTGACGATCGGGAAGATGATGAACGATGCAAACCGCGGCAGAAAGGTCCCGAAGGCGAGGATGATGGTATTCTTGACAAATTTCCCTTCGCGGCTCATGAATGTGCCCTCCTGTAAGGCTCCGCGGGCAGGGATTCATCCCAGAGATCGTAGGGGAAGGCATCTGCGATCTGCTGCTGCATCCCGGAGAGGTCCGGGAGCGGCATCGCAGCCGCGTCCATTGCTTCGGGGAGAGTTCTGACGCTCTGGAGCGTTCTGCCGGTCGATTCGTACCAGTCGTGGAATTTGATCTCCTGATCCTGCACGCCGAAGTGCAGGAACACAGCCGGAATGCCGTAGCTCTCCGCCAAGATGATGCCGTGCAGCGACGCGGAAATGACCCGCCCGGACTGCACGATCTGATCGAGGAAATCGCGGTAATCGGTCGTGTTGGGGTCGATGACATGGATCTGCCCGCGGTACTGCTCCGGCGCACAGAAGCGGAACTGCGCCTCGTCCGGGGCGTCATCGCACCAGCAGAGCGTTGTGCGGTGGTGCAGGATCAGCGAGACGGGATATTGCTTGCCCGCTGCCTTCGCATCCGCTGCCGGATAGATCTGCGGCATGAGGATCGCCGGGTCGCCGTAGCGCGCGGGGCAGTCATAGCCCGCATCGAGCAGCATCTGTCTGGTGCGGGGACCCCTGACCGCGCGGATATCGTATCTGCGGTAGAGACGCTGCTTTCTGATCACGTCCGCGATGTTGTCGCGCAGGACACCCGTGCCCCAGAGCGTGACGTCGAAGCGCCCTCTGCCGATGATCGACCCGACCGCCATCAGGTGCTTGGTGCGGCTGACCGTTTGGTCGGCACGGAGCCCCTTCTTCTCCAGCATCGCGTTCACGATCAGCGGGGACAGCGAATCGCCGAGGTTGACGGTCTTGCTGTATTCCAGCGTGACGCGGTTTTTTTCTGCGGGACCGTATTTCATATTGTACCGGTTGCGGAGCAGCCGGCGTTTGATTTGCTCTGTCAGCACCTTGGCTGATTCCTCCTCTCACTTCGTTATCCTGCAAACAGCTGCATGATCCACTTGCGCAGCGTGCCGGCGCTCAGCTCCTCGCTCTTGGTGTTGTAGCAGACCGGTGCATAGATCAGCGTCAGCAGGAACGGGCTGAATGCCATGACCGCGGAGATGAGACCCAGCCACAGGACAACATACAGATAAAACACAAACACGAGGTTTGCGCGGTTTGTCTCGGCGGAGCGCACCGTGAAATACATGAACCACGCGAGCAGCACCATGCCGGTCAGACCGCCGACGAGCCAATACACAAAGACCGTGTTGTGCGGATTGTAGAAGCCTCTTGTGATCTTCGCGTAATCCTGCGCGAGCAGAAAGCCGTGCCCGAACAGAAGCTGCTCCTTCGCCGCCTTCATCGTGCGGATCCAGATCGGCACTCTGCCGCTGAAATCGGCGGACTTGTGCAGATAATCGACCAGCAGATGCTGGATGAAGCTCGTGGTCGGCAAAATGACGACGACGAAAAACATCGCGATATAGCTGCCCAGAAAGATCGGAAAGCGGGTGATCATCACGAGCAGCGAGCGCCTGTTCTGCTTCCGCGTCTGCTTGTAGCCCGCCGCGACCGTCACGATCATCGCGATATAGAGCAGCACCATGACCGTGCCGCCCGTCGCCAGTGCACGGGCGATATCGAGCGTGACAAGCACCGCGACGATCCATGTCTTCCGGGTGATGCGCCCGACCTTTTCGAGATCGAGAAAGAAGCGCATCGAGAGCAGCGGGAGCGTGTATTCCAGCCGGACGGTCTTGTAGCCGAGGAACCAGTTGGTCGTGTATTCGATCGTGCGGTAGAGCCCGCGCGGGAAGGCGAGCATGGTCAGCATGTCGATGCACATGAGCGCGAAGAGCCCGGCGCACCAGATCTCCATGACGCGGTGGAATTCCTGCCTGTCCTTGGTCAGCGTCAGCGTCAGGCAGAGCACGGTCGGCGCAAGGATCATGCGGAAGGCGGCGTTGAGCGAGCCTCCGCCGCGCAGCGTCGCGAGCAGCACATAGCCCGCAGCGCCGAGCAGAATCAGCGACTGCGGCGCAATTTTCAGATTGCGCATGATGAACAGCAGCAGCACCAGCCCCAGACATCCGGCGAGCACCAGCTTATAGAGCACATTGTGATGCGGGATGATGAGCTGCAGATAGGTCGCGTCCATGCAGACCAGCACCAGCGAGGCGATGCTGAGCAGGTCGATCACCCGGAAATGATACCGGAGCTTGATTGGAATGGCGGATCACTCCCTTCGGTGCGCGGTGTTATTGTTCAAAGGACGACGGCTCGGGGAGCAGCGCCTGCAGTGCGGCGTTGATCTTCTGCTTGGCGTCGTCGAAGAGCGCCTGCGATTCGTAGGCGTCGTTGATGCAGATCATGTTGCAGCGCTGCTGCGTGATGTCCGTGCAGACCTCGTTGGCCTTCTCCGTGCAGCCGTCGTTGAGGTGCAGGCATTTGCCCGTCTGCCCGAACTTTCCGGGCACAAAGCTGCCCTGCGCCAGCTCCCAGTAGCGGAAGATGTACTGACTGACGTCGTCGCCCGTGCGGAAGCGGTTTTTCGAGGTCGTCTCCATGAGCGCGGGCTCTGCTGCCCAGACGCGCTCCATCGTGCTCTTGCGGATCGGCACGGGCATGTGCTCGCGCTCAAAGCCGATAAAGCCGGAATATTTGGAATAGAACCAGTTTGTCAGCACGGTTTTCAGCCCGTTGTATTTCGGAGAGAGCCACTTTTTGCGGTTCTGACGGAAGGATTCGCGGAAGCTGAAATTGCGGTTGACCGCCGCGAACATGTTGAAATACACATGCCCCAGCAGCGTGCTGGTGCCCTTGAACGGGCAGATCGGGTGCAGCGCTGCGGGCAGCACGGGCAGACCGTCCCGGAAAAAGAGCTCCGGGCTGATCTCCCGCAGCAGGAAGGTGTCGTCGTTGAAGTAGACATAGTGCTCTGCCAGATCGGGGATGCGGTGGAGATTGGTCTCGATCACATGCGAGCTGAACGTCGGCAGATATTCTGCGGGGATATAGTCCGCGTGGGTGACGAACCGGAGCTTTTCGCATCCGGTGTTCAGCCAGTCGGGCTTCTGTCCGTTCGTGATGAAGTACACATGCCGCACCCACGGGGCGAATTTCTCGACGCCGCGGAACCAGTACCGCAGATTGTCCCAGTCGCGGTAGCGCATGCTGCTGTTGTCGATCTGCGCATCATCCGCGACGGACGATTCCCATTTGCGCTTTTCCTGCAGCCACTGCGGATCGCCGCCGTCCACCCACGGGATGACAAAGTCGATCGGATCCATGCTCAGATCACCTCTTTTCGCGGTTATTCAGCAGGCTTCATAGATGCTGCAAAGCCTGCGCACGACCTCCTCTGCGGAGAACAGCGCCGCAGCCCAGTCGGAAATCTGCTTTCTGTCATATTGAGCCCGGTTCTGACAGACCTGCTGCATCGCGGCAGCAAGGCTCCTGACCTGCTCCTTTTCAAAGAGCAGACCGTTTTCGGGCTTGAAATAGCAGTCGACCGGACCGCCGCTTGCGCCGATGCACGGGATGCCCGTGATCCAAGCCTCAATGAAGGGCACGCCGAAGGTCTCCAGAATGCTCGCGGAGACATAGCAGTCCGATTCGGCGTAGAGCTTTGCGACCTCGGGGCGCTTGCAGAAGCCGAGCATCTCGGTCTGACTGCCGATGCCGCATTTGTCGATCAGCGCCTCGATCTCCCTGCGCTGAATGCCGTCGCCGGCGATTTTCAGGCGGATGTTCTCCTGCCCGCGGAATGCCTCCGCAAACGCCTCGACGACGAGCTGGAAGCGCTTGACCGGCACCAGTCTGCCGACCGCGGCAAAGGTGAACGAATCGGGGCCGTCCTTCTCCGGTGCCGGGGCATAGCCAAAGGGCGCCTGCACCATGTTCGGTACGACCTCGACCGGTTTTTCTGTGTGTGTCAGCTCGATGACGCTGTCGCGCAGCAGACCGCTGACGCAGATGAACGCATCTGCGTGCGCGGTGCAGCACTTGAGCCGCTCGACGCGCCATGCGGGAATCTGCTTGCTCTGGATCTTTGTCCAGTGCTCCGTGCAGACCAGCTTGCAGCCGAGCGTGCCGATATATTCGATCAGCGCCTCGTTGAGCGTGAGCACGGGGAAGTGGACATGGATCACATCGGGCATGCCCTGCTCGTCGATGATCTCCTTGAGCAGCTTTTTGACCTCTGCGGTGCGGATCGGGTCAAAGACCTGATGCGGCAGTCCGCCGATGGGGAGCTGTCTGCCGTAGACCTCGACACCCTGCTCGGTGCGGCGGATCTTCGAGAGGCTGTGGATGACCTTGACTGAGCGGTCGTCCGAAAAGGCGTAGACGACCTTGTTGCCCGCCTTCGCGAGCGCGACCGCCTGCTCGAATTCAAAAATGCCGATCATGCCGGTCTTCTTCTCGGGGAAGGAACGCCCGAACGTGAGAATATACATATTAAGCCCGTCCCTTCAGATTTTCATAGACCGCGCGGAGCGTATCTGCGAGTGCATACCGCGGCTGCCAGTGAAAGCGCTCCGAGAGCCTTGTGCAGTCGAGGGTGCTGTTCTGCCATTCGCCCTCGCCCGCGATGAACGGCTCGGGCGCGGAAAAGCCGGATTCTGCGCCGACCGCATGTGCCGCCTGCGCGATCTGAAGCAGCGTATACTGCTGTGCGCCGCCGAGATTGTAGGTCTCGTCCCAGCCGCCCGTATCCGCCGCAACGGTCAGGATGCCGTTCGCAGCGTCGCGCACGTCGAGGAAGCCAAAGCGCTGGTCACCGCCGGTCAGCGTGATCTGCGCGCCTTCCATGATCATTTTTGCGAATTTGTTGGTGATGCGCTGGTCAAAGCCCGCACCGATCAGGCTCGCCATCCGCAGATTCGTGTGGCGGATGCCCTTGCAGACGGTGTTGACAAAGAGCTCGGACCAGTATTTCCCGACCGCGTACTTCGATTCGAGCACGGCGGGGGTCTGCTCGTCTGCGGCGTCCTGCCGCTTCTGGCTGTAGACGCTCTGCGAGGAGATATTGATGACGGCACCGACGCGGTCCGCGGCTGCCTTTGCGAGCACGTCCCGGATGAAATCGAGCCCCTGTGCAAAGCTAGCGTCGCAGACATTGCGCGGAAATGCGCAGTTGATCAGCACGTCGACGCCGGAATAGTCAAACTGCGCTGCCTGACTGTTGTCGGCCGCGGTGATATTGGCGGCACGGACAAATGTCTCCCGGCTGCGCTCAAAGTCAAACGTAAAGGCAATGACCTCATGCGTGCCCTGCGCCGCGAGCTGACGCAGCAGCTCCGTGCCGAGGAAGCCGCCGGCGCCTGTAACAGCGATTCTCAAAGACATTCCCTCCCTGCCGTCCGTTTTTCAGAGCTCATTCCAGATGCGCTCCGGATCAAATTTTTCGACCATGCATTCGCCGTCGGTGTTGAAGACGCTGACCCGCGCGTTGACCTGCCGGATGCAGTCCGCCATCTGCGCGCGGCTCTCCGTCAGCATGACAAAGCGGATGTTGAGCTGCCGCAGCGTATCGGTGTCGGGCACCTCTCTGCCGACCGGATAGCGGTTTTCCACACTCAGCACGCCGAGCGAAGCGAAATCGGTGCAGTCAAGCCCGGTGATGCTGCCGACCGTGCCGTGATGCGCCGCGAAGGAGACAATGCCGCAGCATTTGCCGTCCAGCAGCGGCTTTTCGCAGGAGAGGTCGTAGTCGGTCTGACCGAGCAGCGCGTGGTCGACGATGATGCGGATGAAGCTGTCTCCGGTGATCTGCTGCAGAAAGCGGTAGGGCGCCTCGCCCGCGCAGCGCAGACCGGCTTCAAAGATGCGGAAATCGCCCGTTTCGGGGTCGTGGATGCCCTGCACGAACAGGATGCCGTCCTGCATGCCGATGCTTTCGCACATGCGGAGGACGCTTTCGTTCACGCGGTCGATATAGTCCTGCGCGAACACGGAGGGGTAGATGCGCGCGATCGGTACGGTCGTGACACTGCCCTCATGCAGCGCGACGGGGTAGCGGTTGTCGATGCAGGCGAGTGCGGCTTTTCCGCCGCTGAGCGTGTAATGCGCGGTGAATTCATTGCCGCGCACGAATTCCTCGATGATGATGACGCCCTTTGCGGAGAATGCCGCTGCCTCGGGGATCCGGCGGCGCAGCTCCTCCTCGCTGTGACAGATAAAGACGCCCGAGGAGGCAGACGCATCGACGGGCTTGAGCACGAGCGGATAGCAAAGGGACTCCCAGACAGAATCCGGGAGCTCTGTGCCGGAGAAATAGGTTTTGGGGCAGGGGACGCCGCTGCGCTCGCACAGTTCGCGGAAGAGCTCCTTGCTCTCGACCGTGTCCCACTGTGCCTTGCTGCAGTAGAACGGCAGACCGTTCATTTCGCAGAGCGCCATTGCCTTGAGCAGGTTGAATTCGCTGATGCCTGCGATGATGCCGCTGATGCCCTCCTGCTTCACAATGGCGTCGAGTGCATCGAGGTCTGCGGTGCTCGTCAGATAATGCCGGTCAGCGAAGCGCTTTGCCTCGGAGCGCTCGGGCGGGTAGTAATCGGCGACGATGACCTCTGCGCCCTGTGCCTTTGCATAGCGCACAATGTCAGCCGCCCCGACGTTGGAGCCTAAAACCAGCAGCTTTTTGCCGTCATATTTTCCCATGATTCTTTCCGTTTCTCTGTGAATTTATGCGCGTCAGCCGAAGAGCTGATCGACGATCTCCTGCGGCACGCTGTCCAGATTGATCGCTCTGCCGTTTTCGTCGTAGCCGAAGAAGGTGCCGCGGTGATTGACATTGGCACGCGCCTCGGCGCTCTTTCTGTCCAGTGCGAAGCGCACCAGATTGATGACCATTTTGCAGTCGGTGAGGAAGCTGACATGCTCGACATACCAGACATCGTTGTCGAACTGCTCCTGCCAAGTCCAGACATGCCCGAGGTTTTCGCGCGGCGGACATTCCAGACCGGGGCGCACCGCCAGCCGCTGCCGGTGATAATCACTGTAGCGGTGGGTATATTCGGGCACGAGGGGACGCGGACCGATCAGGCTCATGTCGCCCTTCAGGATGCTCCAGAAATTCAGCAGCTCGTCGAGCGAGGTCTTGCGCAGGAATCTGCCGCAGGACGTGACACGCTCGGCAGGCGGCAGGAGCTCGCCGTTTTCGTCGGTCTCGTTGGTCATGTTGCGGAATTTGATGATATCAAAGGGCTTGCCGTCCTTGCCGATGCGCTGCTGCTTAAAGAAGATCGGTCTGCCGAGCGTGACCGCCGTGATAATGAAGATCACGAGGTTCAGCGGCGAGGTGACGATCAGCACAAGGGCAGCGACGAGAATGTCGATCAGGCGCTTGAAGAAGTCCGCATAGAGATTGTGCGCGGGATGCACCTCACGGCAGCTCTTGTTGACCTCCCCGAGGCGCTGGTCTGCCAGATAATCGGCGAGCTCCCAGCGCTGCGCCTTTGTCAGTTTCTGTTTATCCACAGCCACAGTATCCTTTTTTCTTATTTTCGCTGCACCGCAGCGGGCAGCTCACGAATCTGCGAGCTCGACGCGGATCCAGTCGTCCGGGTGATCCATCATATCGAGCATCTGCTCCATCGAATCAAAGCGCATCAGGTAGATGCCGAGCGTGGTGTTGGCGCCGACGAACGCGTGCACCGCGTCGCCGGGGCTGACGAGAATGTGATCCTCGACAATGTGCTTTTCCCGGATGCCGGGCTTGAGCACGATCTCCTTCAGGACGCCGTCGCGGTAGCTGTGCACCGCAAAGTACGACCAGAAGCCCTCCGTCTGCGGCATTTCGGGCACGGCGATCGCCTCGCCCATCGCGCCTCTGACCGCGTATTCGACCAGATCGATGCCGGTCGCATAGCGGATGACGTCGGGGATATAGTTGCCGCCGTCGCGCGGGGCGACCTCCATCAGATAGACGTTGTAATCCTTGTCGATGCGCATGTCGAAATTGTAGGTGCAGGTCTTCATATCCAGCGCGGTCAGCAGCGCCTGAATGGTGTCGTGCACCTTCTGCTGCACCTGAGGCGGCATATTGTAGGGGAACGACGCGGAGACCGGCACGAACGGATTTGTGCATTTCGGATTGAAGTGGTCGTTTGCAAAGCAGCGGAACACGAGTTTTCCGTCCACGGAGAGCCCGTCGCCCGCAATCTGATAGCCGAATTTCTCGACCCATTCCTCGACGATGATGCGCTTGCCGCGGCTCAGCGACATGGCTGCCTCCAGCAGAGCGGGCGCCTCTGCCGCAGTGTCGATCCGGCTGACGCCCTTCGAGCCGCTGGAATCGACCGGCTTGACGATGATCGGGAACCGGAAAAAGCCGCTCTCGATATCCTTCTGTGCCTGTGTCAGATCGCTGTATCCGCGGGCGGCAGGCGTGCAGAAGCCGTGCTCTGCCAGATAGGCGCGGAACAGATCCTTGTTGCAGAGGATCTCGACGGAACGGTAGGGGCTGCCGGGCAGACCGAGCTGCTCCGCGACATAGGCGGCAGTCGGTGCGGCGGGGTCGGAGGCATAGGCGAGCACGCCGTCGATCTGCTCCTCCCTCGCGACCTTCAGCACAGCCTCCTTGTCGGTCGTGCTGACCTGATAGAAGCGGTCCGCGTGATACTGTCCGGGATTGTCGGGCAGGTAATCGCACAGCACCGTGAACAGCCCGAGCGACTTTGCCTTTTCGATCGCAACGATCTGCTGTGCAGAGCCGCCGAGCAACATGATCTTTTTCAATGGATTCGCTCCCTTACTTTCTGAGGATGACATCGCAGATGGTATCGACCGTTTCCGGCGTCAGCTCCGCATACATCGGCAGCGTGAGGATATTGCGGGAAATGCGCGCTGCGATCGGTGTTTCGCCGCGGAACTGCCCCTGATAGCATGCCATCTCGTTGATCGCGGGATAGAAATACTTTCTGGCGTAGATATCCTGCGCCTTGAGGCGGTCGAACACGCTGTCGCGGTCCTCGCCGAAGGTCTCCGGGTCGATCAGCACGGGGTAGTAGGCGTAATTCGGGGTGACATCCTGCTGCTCCTTGATGAGCGTGAGCCCCGGCACGCCGGAGAGCCGCTCGTGATAGCGCGCAAACGCCTGCCCTCTGGCGGCGATGCACTGTTCGATATTGCGCAGGTTGCAGATGCCCATTGCCGCGCGGAATTCGTCCATTTTCGCGTTCCCGCCGTAGGCGGTGACGTCCTCGCCGTGCAGACCGAAGTTCTTGAGCTCGTGCAGCGGCTCGCGGAGGCTTTCGTCGTGGAAGGCGATCGCGCCGCCCTCGATCGTATTGAACACCTTGGTCGCGTGGAAGGAGAACATGGACGCATCGCCGAAGCTGCCGATGCCCTTGCCCCTGTACTTCACACCGAACGCATGTGCGGCGTCATAAACGAGCTTGAGCCCGTGCTTCTGCGCAACGGCGCCGATCGCATCGACGTCACAGATCGAGCCGTAGACATGCACGGGGACGATCGCGGCGGTCTTTTCGGTGATCAGCGCCTCGATCTTTTCGGGGTCCATCGTGTAGTCATCCGGCTTGATATCGCAGAAAACGGGCTTCAGACCGTTCCGCACGATGGCATGAACGGTCGAAACAAATGTGAACGGCGTGGTGATGACCTCCGCGCCGGTGTCGCGCAGTCCCATCGCCTGAAGCACGAGCTCCAGTGCCAGATGTCCGTTGACAAACATCGCAAGCTGCGGAACGTCGAGGTATTCGATCAGGCTGTGCTGCAGTTTTTTGTAGACCGGACCCATGTTCGTCAGGTGATGACTCTCGAAGATCGGCTTGATCTCGCGGATATAGTCCTCATAGTCGGGCATGGACGATCTTGTTACCAGTATACTCATTGCATTGCTGTATTCCTTACTTCAAGGCGCCCAGCACATCCTGCCGGATGGCGTCAACGTCTCTCATTTTTCCGTCGCTGATGCACTCGACTGCACGCCAGCCCAGCTTCTGTGCACAGTAATCCGCGGCAGCGCGGCAGCTTCTCAGATAGGGGACATTGCTCTCGTGAATGTCCTTTTTCTTCTCGTCGCCGTCATATCTGCCGCTCATCAGCTTCTGACTGACCTCCGGGTCGACGCGCAGATAGATCACAGCGTCGGGTCTGGGCAGTCCGAGCTGCTGATATTCGTAGGTGAAGAGCCAGTCCAGAAAGGCGTCCCACTGCTCCTTCGGCAGCTTTGCGCACTGGTGGACGGCATTGGAGGTGGTGTAGCGGTCCGCGATGACCGTGCCGCCCTCCAGATAGAACTGCTTCCAGCTCAGATGATAGCTTGCATAGCGGTCGATCGCGAAAAAGGTCGATGCCGCGTAGGGGTTCACATCGTTCGGGTCATTGCCGAATTTGCCGTGAAGGTAGTCGTCCAGCAGCTTGGCGGCGTCGCTCCCGTAATTCGGGAAGGAGACCTGCATCACGCGCTCGCCGCGCGCCTCCAGCACCTTGCGGAGCTCTGCGGTCTGGGTCGCCTTGCCGCTGCCGTCCAGCCCTTCGATCACAATCAGTTTTCCGTTCATGTTTATCCGACCGGGAGCGGGTCCCTTTCTCCATACATTTTTTCGTAGTAGCTCTGATATTCGCCGGAGATGATCTCCTCCCACCAGTCGCGGTTGGCAAGATACCAGTCGATCGTCTTCTGGATGCCGTCCGCGAATTTCGTTTCGGGCAGCCAGCCGAGCTCATTGTGGATCTTGGTCGGGTCGATCGCATAGCGCATGTCGTGCCCCTTGCGGTCGGCGACATGGGTGATCAGCGATTCGGGCTTGCCGAGCTTTTCGCAGATCAGCTTCACGATGTCGATATTGCGCATCTCATTGTGCCCGCCGACATTGTAGACCTCGCCGACTCTGCCCTCATGAATGATGAGGTCGATCGCGCGGCAGTGATCCTCGACATAGAGCCAGTCGCGGACGTTGAGACCCTCGCCGTAGACGGGCAGGGGCTTATCCGCCAGTGCGTTGATGATCATCAGCGGGATGAGCTTCTCGGGGAAGTGGTAGGGACCGTAGTTGTTGGAGCAGCGCGAGATCGTCACGGGCAGCCCGTATGTACGGTGATATGCGAGCACGAGCAGATCGGCGCCCGCCTTCGAGCTCGAATAGGGGCTCGAGGTGTGGATCGGGGTCTCCTCAGTGAAGAACAGATCGGGGCGGTCCAGCGGCAGATCGCCGTAGACCTCGTCGGTCGAGACCTGATGGTAGCGCGTGATGCCGTATTTACGGCAGGCGTCCATCAGCACCTGCGTGCCGAGAATATTGGTCGTGAGGAAGATCCCGGGGTCCTCGATCGAGCGGTCGACATGCGACTCCGCCGCGAAGTTGACGACGATATCGGGCTTTTCCTCCTCAAAGAGCCTGCAGATCGCTGTTCTGTCGCAGATATCTGCGCGCACGAAGCGGAACGCCGGGTTCTCCATGACGCTCCTGAGCGTGGAGAGATTGCCCGCATAGGTCAGCTTGTCCACACAGACGATTTTGTCGGACGGGTGGTGCTCCAGCATGTGAAACACGAAATTCGAGCCGATGAAGCCGGCACCGCCCGTAACGAGAATGGTCAATTTACTTCCTCCTCACTTTTATTCAGCAGCGAGAGCAGATACTGACCGTAGTCGGTCTGCTTCAATTCCTCGCCGCATTTTCTGAGCTGGGCATCGTCGATGAATTTTTTGCGCCACGCGATCTCCTCGATGCAGGAGATATAGAAGCCCTGCATCTCCTGAATGGTCTTGACAAAGCCGCTCGCCTTGTGCATGCCCTTCGGGGAGCCGGTGTCAAACCATGTCACGCCGCGTCCCATCACGGTCGCATGCAGCATGTTGCGCCGCAGATATGCGTCGTTGACGGTCGAAATCTCGACCTCGCCGCGTGCGGAGGGGCGCACCAGCTTTGCGATCTCGATGACGTTGTTGTCGTAGAAATAGAGCCCCGGAACTGCGTAATTGGACTTGGGGTGCTTGGGCTTCTCCTCGATGGAGATGACCTTGCCGGTCGCAGGGTCGAACTCGACCACGCCGAATTCACGCGGGTCCTTCATGGCACAGCCGAAAATGGCAGCGCCGCCGTTCGCGATGGAATTCATCGCCTTCTGGAGGATCGTGGACATTGCGGCGCCGTAGAACACATTGTCGCCGAGCACGAGACAGACACTGTCGTCACCGATGAACTCTTCACCGATGACAAAGGCATCGGCGAGCCCGCGGGGCTGATCCTGTACGGCATACTGAAAGCGGACGCCGATGCGGGAGCCGTCGCCGAGGAGCTTGCGGTAGTTGTCGATATCGTGCGGTGTGGAAATGATCAGAATATCGCGGATTTTCGCGAGCAGCAGCATGGAGAGCGGGTAATAGATCAGCGGCTTGTCATAGATCGGCAGAAGCTGCTTGCTGACACAGATGGTCGACGGATAAAGGCGGGAGCCTTTGCCGCCAGCAAGAATGATCCCCTTCATCTTAACCTCCCTGACCGGCAATCACCGGTAACTGTATTATTTTCTCTCTGTATGCGCATTTTCTGTCGCTCCGGTCCGGTCAGGCGCTCTGTTTCTGACGCATGACAAGGACATCCGGCGGAAACGGACACAGCCGGGGGCGGCAGTCTGCGGGGCTGTCAGGTGCCCGTATGCAGGCTGAAATGCCGAAAAGGCTGTGCAGTTGTCGGAGCATGTAGGTTTGAAACCCCAGTCTTATTGTATCACACCTAGGCTGAATTGTCAAGCGTCATACGGAAAAATGAACCTTGAAAATACAGGAAGTGCGCATTCACACGCGGTTTTTGTGATATTTCACAAAGAGAAAGCGCACGCGTCGACCGGTAAAAATCAGCAAATCCGGGCGGGTTGCTTTGTGCAAACTGCCGGATTCCGGCAGCGATGTGCAGGCTTTGCGGTATTTTGCCCGTTTTTTGTGCAAATTATCCACAGAGGATTCCGTACATCTGAGACGGCAGGATCATGCAGATGACGGTACAACTTCGCGTGCCTCATTTGTCCGCCGGATGCATCTGATTCAGCGCGTCGATCCGCCCGTGCAGCATCGCCAGACCCATGAAAAACAGCGTTCCCGCAAATACCTGCACCGGATACAGCAGCAGCGTCTGTTCCGGGACCAGAAAGCTCAGCAGCGACAGTGCCGCGGCAGGCGGAAGCCAGAGCCCGGTCCGCCGCATGAGCAGCAGCACCAGCAAAACGGTCACCCCGGCAGCCGGAAACTGCCGGATTCCGAAATGCAGCGCCGGATACCGCAGCAGCGCACCGAGCGCGGCGCATCCGGTCAGCATCAGGCAGAAGGGGAGCGGCTTTCGCTGTGCCGCCGCGCCCGGTCTCCAGAATTCCGTATACGCGACCAGCAGCGGGGGCGCCGCGATCAGCCGCTGCCCGCTCTTCACCGCGAACAGAATGACCAGACAACCCAGCCCCCAACGCAGCAGCAGATCGGTCAGTGCGCGGCGGTCGGGCTTCGGCTCAGGCGTAAAGGGCTCAGGGCTTCGCAGACCGTGTGTTTCGGTCAGCAGGCGGCAGCCGATGACCGCGGCAGTCAGCAGGACCGCGGAGACCGGATAGACCGCCGAGCGCGTGCCGAGCATGACCGGCAGCACGACCGACGAGATCATCGGGGCGAAGGTCGTGCGCGAAAATGCCAGCATCAGCGAGGAAATCAGAAATGCGATGCAGAGCTGCACCGCGAGCGGCAGAGGGATCAGCAGCACAGTCGCCGTGCCGATGACAGACCCGGCGGCGAGTGAAAGGAACAGCCGCAGCGGGTCGGTATTCCACGGGTGCTTCGGTGCCGCGAGGGTTCCCGCCGCGACCGCCGCGATCTCCGGGAAGAGAATCTCGCGCTCGCCCGAAAGCTCTGCGGCAGCGGTCATGGCGGTCACGAGCAGCACGGCGAGGGCGGGCGCAAACATGTGTTTTCCCTGATTCAGAACAATCACCACCGATCTGGGAATGAGAAATGAGAAGGGCGGAGGGAGGAGGGAGGAGGTAGGAGGGAGGAGGTGAATGCGGAATGCGGAATGACGGGTGCACAACGGGTTTTGTGATGCCCCTTCTAAATCATCGCGATACCGCAGTCTTCACTCCTCATTGCTCATCCCGGAATGCGGAATGAGCATGTGTCGCTCCCTCATTATACCCCGAATCGGGGCATCTGTCAACCGGAGCGGGTGATGCGATTGGACAATAGTTCATGTTATTTGGAGAAAAGATCATTGCAATCCAGCCGCCGGAATGCTACAATAATATCACGGGTGCCGGAACGCCCGTGCGTTTGCAATGCTGCTGCGGGACGGTGCTGCTGTCCCGCAATGCAGCAGTTTTTATATACCGGTAAATTCGTTCCGGCAATTCTGACAGATACCGAGGTGATCTCTCATGCGCGCTGAAATCTCCATTGACCTACAAAGCCGCGTCGGACGGGTCGACAAGCGGCTCTTCGGCTCGTTCATCGAGCATCTTGGCAGAGCCGTCTACGGCGGCATCTACGAGCCCGGGCATCCCTCAGCCGATGACATGGGCTTCCGGCAGGACGTACTCGCGCTCGTCAGACAGCTGCATGTGCCCCTCGTGCGCTATCCCGGCGGCAATTTCGTCTCGGGGTATCACTGGGAGGACGGCACCGGCGACCGCACAAAGCGTCCGCGGAAAATGGAGCTCGCGTGGGGCTGCATCGAGACGAACGAGATCGGCATCGACGAATTTCAGGCGTGGGCAAAGCGTGCCGGCGCGGAGATCATGATGGCGGTCAATCTCGGCACGCGCGGCATGGAGGACGCCCGCAATTTGGTAGAATATTGCAACGGCACGACCGACACCGACTACGCGAATATGCGGCGGAAAAACGGCTTCGCGGAGCCCTTCGGCATCCGGCTGTGGTGCCTCGGCAACGAGATGGACGGCGACTGGCAGATCGGGCACAAGACTGCGCAGGAATATGCGCGCCTTGCCTGCGAGACCGCAAAGCTCATGAAGTGGACCGACCCGACGATCGAGCTGGTCGCGTGCGGGAGCTCGCACCCGGGCATGGCGACCTTCGGCGAATGGGAGCGCACGGTGCTGCGCGAATGCTACGACCACATCGACTATCTCTCGATGCACAGCTATTACGGCAACCGCTCGGGCAACTCCGCGGAGTATCTCGGCTGCTCACTGGAAATGGACTGGTTCATCGGCAGGGTCACGGGGCTCTGCGATGAGATCAAGGCGGAAAAGCACGCAGATAAGACGATTTACATTTCCTTTGACGAGTGGAATGTCTGGTTTCACAGCAATGCGCAGGACGCGCAGAATGCCCCGTGGCAGATCGCGCCGCCGCTGCTTGAGGACGTCTACAACCTCGAGGACGCATTGGTCGTCGGCTGCCTGATCATCACGCTGCTGAAGCACTGCGACCGCGTGAAGATCGCCTGTCTGGCGCAGCTGGTCAACGTCATCGCGCCGATCATGACCGAGAACGGCGGCAGGGCTTGGGCACAGACGATCTTCTACCCGTTCTGCGATGCGTCGCTGCACGGGCGGGGCATCGTGCTGAAAACGGGCGTGCACTGCGAAAGCTACGAGGTCGAAAACCGCGGCTCCGTGCCCTATGTCGAGCCGGTCGCGGTTTATGACGATCTTGCGGAGACCGTGACGGTCTTTGCGGTCAACCGCTCGCTTGCGGAGACGTGCAGTCTGTCGCTGGCGGGCTTCGGCGGATTTGTGCTCGAACAGCATTCGGTGCTGACGGGCGACGACTTAAAGCGGTGCAATACTGCGGAGGAGCCGTTTGCGGTGTGCCCGACCTCCGGAAGCGGCAGAGCGCTCCCGCCGCGCTCGTGGAATATGCTGATTTATCGGAGAACTGAGACGGAATAAGGCTTCTCAGACGGATCGTGTACACAAACAGCAGGCTCCCGCGCCATGCAGCATGGGAGCCGGAAATCTAAAGAATAAAGAATAATACAACAGCGCCCGCTGTAACATTTATTCACTATTCTTTCTTATTTATTATTTTAGCCCCCGCTCGAAAGAGTGGGGGCGCCGTTTGTCTGTGATACCGACAAGATCAATGGGGAGCACAAAACGAAAACTCCCACGCATCGCTGCATGGGAGTTATCATGGAGGCGGGCACTGCCGTTTTGTTTCAGATCATCCGCACGGTCAGATGGATGCGAAAAACGAAAACTCCCACGCATCGCTGCATGGGAGTTATCATGGAGGCGGGCACTGCCGTTTTGTCTCAGATCATCCGCACGGTCAGATGGGCGCGAAAAACGAAAACTCCCACGCATCGCCGCATGGGAGTTATCATGGAGGCGGGCACTGCCCGCTGGTCTGAGTGACCCGACTTGAACGGGCGGCCTCTACCACCCCAAGGTAGCGCGCTACCAACTGCGCCACACCCAGACAACAGATATATTATAGCACAAACGCGCAGATTTGTCAAGGGCGAATTTGCAAAAAACGAAAAAAGCGCGCGGTCAGCCGTCTGCTGCCGCGCGCCTTGGTTCATCAATAGCCGTAGTTGGACTCGGGATCGGAGCCGTACTGGTTGTCGCCTGCCTGACCCTGCTGTGCCCACCAGATGATCAGCACGATGCTGCCGATACCGGTGATGCCGATCAGCCACCACAGACCGCTCTTGCCGGTGTCATGCAGTCTGCGCACGCCCATCGAGAGCTGCGGCACAAACAGCACGATACGCACAAGCCAGGAGATCAGATCGCCGATCGTGCCCAGAAATGCACAGATAAAGCCGACCACAAATGCGATGATGATGACTGCCAGCGTTGCCCACCAGAAATCCGAACGCTTGGTGCGTCCCTTGAAATCCAGCGTGTTGGCGATCATCAGCAGAAATGCCTTCACAAAGGGGAGTTTCATCAATTCTTCCATTGTTTTTGCCTCCGTTTCAGTTTATCGGATGAACCGGCGATTCCTTTTCGCCGCCTGACACAATTATACCGCAACCGGACGCAAATGTCAAGCAGAATCCCTGCAGTTGCCAAAAAAATTGCGTATTCCGTGAAATTGACAGGCTGTTCTCCCTGCAAATTTGAGCAAACTGCACAGGGGCACGGAATTAAACCTGTGCAATATGCCAGCACTCCTCGGCATACTGCCGGATCGTGCGGTCGGAGCTGAAGGGACCCGCGGCGCAGGCATTGTGCCACTGCTTTGCCGCGAAGCCGAGCGCGTCGGTGCCGTAATCCGTCAGCGCGCGCAGCTTGGTCTCGACATAATCCGGCAGGTCGAGCAGCAGATAGTAGTGGTCGGGCTGATGCCAGCTCGCGCCGTCGAGCAGCGCAAAATAGAGCTCGCGGAATTCGCCGGTGCCGCCGTCGGAGACCGTGCCGTCGATCAGCGTCTTCACGACTCTTGCGATCATCGGGTTCTTCGCCATGACGGTGCGGCTCGAATAATGCTCAAGGGCAGCGAGCTCCTCGACCGTCGCGCCGAAGATATAGTTGTTCTCCTCGCCCGCAGCCTGCACGATCTCGATGTTCGCGCCGTCGAGGGTGCCGAGGGTCACGGCGCCGTTGAGCATCATCTTCATGTTGCCCGTGCCCGATGCCCCTGTGCCGGCGGTCGAGATCTGCTCGGAGATATCGCATGCCGCGACGAGCTTTTCCGCGTAGGACACGTTGTAATTGCGGACGAACACGACCTTGATCAGCCCTCTGACCGCCGGGTCGCTGTCGATCAGCTTGGCGATCTCGTTGATGAACTTGATGATCGCCTTGGCGCGGCGGTAGCCCGGTGCGGATTTCGCGCCGAAGAGGAAGGTCGTCGGCTGGAAATTCCGGATGCTGCCGTCCTTGATGCCGAAATAGAGCCAGAGGATCGAGAAGGCGTTGAGGAGCTGGCGCTTGTATTCGTGCAGGCGCTTGATCTGGATATCAAAGCAGGTGTCCGGGTCGATCTCGACGCCGTCGTGCCGGAGCACAAACGCTGCGAGCTGCTGCTTCTTCGCCTGCTTGACCGCGCGGAAGCGCTCCATCACGTCCTTGTCGTCGGCAAACTGCCCCAGCGGCGAGAGCACGGTCAGGTCGGTGAGGAACTCCTCGGAGCCTGCCAGCTCTGCGAAGAGGGCGGTCAGCTCCGGGTTGCAGAGCCCGAGCCAGCGGCGCTGCGTGATGCCGTTGGTCTTGTTCTGGAATTTCTCCGGCGCGAGCGCATACCACTCCTTCAGGACGGTCGATTTCAGCAGCTCGGTGTGGATCTCCGCGACGCCGTTGACATAGCGCCCCGCGTACATCGCGAGGTCTGCCATGTGCACCTGCCCGTTCTTGACGATGCGCATCGCGGCGATCTGCTCCTCGGGGATGTCCTTTGCGTAGAGCTCCTCAAGATGTGCCTCGGAGATCTGCAGGATGATCGCGAAGATCTCCGGCAGCAGCTCCTCGATCAGACCGCAGTCCCACTTCTCGAGCGCCTCCTGCATGATCGTGTGGTTCGTGTAGGAGAAGACCTTCTTCGTGACCGCGAGTGCATCGGCGAAGGAATAGCCCTCGGCTTCGAGCAGGCGGATCAGCTCGGGGATGGAGATGACCGGGTGCGTGTCGTTGAGCTGCACCGCGAGCATCTCCTCGATGCCCTCGACCGTGCCGTGCAGCGCCTTGTACTTTTTCAGGCAGTCGGCGAGCGACGCGGCGCAGAAGAAATACTGCTGCTTCAGGCGCAGCGCCTTGCCCGCGCGGGTGTCGTCGTTGGGATAGAGGCAGCGGGAGATATCCTCCGCCGCGACCGTCTCGGCAGAGGCGTCGAGATAGTGCTGGTCGTTGAAGGTGCGGAAGTCAAAGCGGGAGACCGGCTCTGCCTGCCACAGCCTGAGCGTGCCGATGTGCGGCTCCCTGCCGTCTGCCGCATAGCCGATGACGGGCATGTCGTAGGGGACAGCTCTGACCTGCTGCCCGCGGAAGCTGACGGTCACGGCGTCGGCGTCGCAGCGGATGCTCCACGGGTCGCCGAATGCGGTCCAGTCGTCGCCGGTCTCGGTCTGGCGTCCGTCCTCGAAGCCCTGCTTGAAGAGCCCGTAGCGGTAGCGGATGCCGTAGCCGTCGACCGGGAGCGAGAGGGTCGCTGCACTGTCGAGGAAGCATGCGGCCAGGCGTCCGAGACCGCCGTTTCCGAGTGCTGCGTCCTCGATCTCCTCGAAGGCGGAGAGCGATGTGCCCGCGGCGGCGAACGCCTGCTCCATATCCCTGAGGAGTCCGAGGCAGTAGAGGTTGTTATAGACCGCTCTGCCGACAAGGAACTCCATCGAGAAATAGCAGACGCGGCGGTGTTCGAGGTGGGCTTGGCGGCAGGCATTCCAGCGGGGCAGCATCTCGCTGAGCACGGCGCCGGAGACGGCGTTATGCAGGGCGTGGACCTCTGCGCGGCTCGCAGGAATCCCGAGCGACTGCTCCGCCTGCTTCAAAATTGTTTCTGCACGAGTCATAGTGATATATCCTCCGTAATTGGTTCGCGTTGCCATGCAACTGTTACATTATACCATAATTCCGAGAATAATGCAAGAGATTTTTATAAGTTTTTAGGAGATTTTGTTTTTTCTTGACTTTCCGCGCATTTCACGATAAAATAGTAGATAGAAATGAGAAGTGAGAAATCCCTCACCGGCGCATGAAAGGTAGGAGGGAGCAGGTAGGAAGTCGGGTTCGGGAACCACTGATTAGGGTGTGGCAAAATCAGCCAAAAAGACGTGCGTTCGGCTTCGTGTCAACACACCCTAAATCCCGTCTGACGGCTTGGCACGCAATCTGCTTGCATATTTTCCGTCATCTCCGCGGAACCTCCCGGTTTCGTGTCACACACGGCGCTGACCGCACCTTCTGACGGCGCAATCAGCGGCAGGGATGAAAGTAACGGAACAACTCCTCACTTCTAACTTCTCACTCCTCACTTCTCATTTCTCAATTATATATCAAAAAGAAGGTATTGACCCCAATGCACAGTTATCAGAAACGCATCCTCGCCGCGCTCGGTGCGGCAATGCTGCTCACAGGCTGCACGGCGTCCGTGTCCGCGCCTGAGAGCTCCGTCGCGCTGCACCTTGTCACGCTCAGCGAAAAGCCCGAGAAAAGCGGCGAATTCTCCGTGAAACAATTCACGCGCCTGCTGTTTGCCCCGGACGCGACCGCAGAATCGCTCGCCGCCGATATCGACGGGCTTGTCATCTATCCTGCCGGCAACGGCTACCAAGCCGTCGTGCCGGTCGACTGGAAAAACCCCGACAGCTATGTCTACGAAAAGTTTGAGATCACGCTCGATTTCGACCAAAGCCGCGCGCTGACCGCGTGGAGCGTCGATTCGACCGGGATCCGCTATGACTGGCTTGTGCGCGAGCTCGGCGACATGGCTGCATGGGACGGCACACACGCCGACTACACGGTCGAATGGGCGACCGAAGCGGGCATGTATCTGCTGATGCACACCGCGGCCGGCTCGCTCCGGTACAGCGCCGCACAGTCGATCGCGAAGAGCAAGGTGCTGCAGACCGACAGGGGCAATCTGTTCCAGCTGAGGATCGGCATGGACAAGGCGCAGGTCTGCACGCTGATCGGCGACCCCCTGCGCGAGGAGGAATCGGGCGGCAGGACCGTCTGCACATGGGAATTCGGCTCGGTGTTCAGTGTCGAGAAGCAGGGCGTGACATGGTCGCGCACCGATGAGCTGCTGCCGGTGATCTTCACCTGCGCCTTCGAGGGCGGGCAGCTTTGCGCGGTCGATTATCACATCTACGGCTTGCTGGAGAGCGCCGCCGAGGAGCTCACGAAGGTGCTCGGGCGGACGTTCCGCTCCGAAAACCCCGACGGCTACACCGAGACGACCGACGGCTGGAGCGTCAGAGCGGTGCGCTCGCTGAACGGCGACCTCTCCGTGACCGCCGCCGACAAGGATTATCTGCTCTCGTGGCGCCCCGGCGAAATGCCCGCGGAAACCGATACGACCGCCGGACAGACCGGAACGGATACGACAGCCGCACAGACGGATACAACGACCGAAACGGCAGCCGCAGAATAAAGCCGAGTCAGCAGTTAGGAGTGAGGAGTGAGGAGTTGTTCCGGCACATCTCACTTCTCACTCCTCACTTCTAACTTCTAACCTCTAAACAAACAGCGGTGTCCTCCGGACCTGGAGAACACCGCTGTTCTGATTGCATGACGCTGCGTTAATTCAGCACGCCTGCGTTGTAGATATCTTCCCAGTAGACCGAGCCGAAGCACGCCTTGACCAGCTTCGCCATTTCGCCGAGCTTTGCCTTGAGGTGCGGGAACTGCTGCAGGAATTCGTAGCCGCAGACCTCCTGCTCCGTTTCCTCGTCATAGAGCCGCTCGAACACGCGCTCCATGATCGTCGCACGGTCCTCCATCTCGTTGGACATGCCGTAGTTGCGGGCGAAATAGACATTCTCCTTCACGCCGCTGGAATTGTACATGCACATATCCTCTGCGGCTGAGCCGTAATTCATCAGCGACAGATAGGTGTAGTTCTTGGGGTTGAGCTTTGCCCAATCTGAATCCGAATAACAGTAGTCCAGATCCTGCATCCGGTGCTCGACCTGATGGAACAGCTCGTGATGGATGGACTTGTCGTATTCGTAGCACATGGAGAGGTTGAAGGCGATATCATAGAATGCGCCGGTGCGGAAGGAAAGCCCACCCGCGCTGCCGAAGTTCTGCATCGAGGCATCAGGCGGAAGGTCGAGCGTCAGTTCAATGCGCAGCCCGCCGATGCCGTTTGTCTTGAAGATCTCAAAGAAGCCCGCCGGATAGCGCCCGAGCTCGCGCTCCAGATAGGTCAGTGCGCGGTCGAGATCATCCGTGTTGGTGCTGTCCATATACTCCCAGTAGCTTGTGTCCTCGGTGGAGACCATGTAGAAGGAGGTCAGCCCCTTCACGCGCAGCACCTCATTGCCGATCAGGATGCGGATGCCGAAGCGCTTTTCGAGCTCATCGGCACGGGCACGTCTTGCGCGCACTGCATCGCCGATCGGTTTTTCCGCCTCTGCCAGCCCGACCTGCGCCGCACGCTGCTTTGCAGTGCTGTAGGGAACCTGTTCGGGGTCGATCCGCATGACAGCGGTCGACAGCTTGCCGTTCTGCTTCGTCGTCAGTGCGTAGACCCACACGCCGGCGTCAGGCAGATAGCATGCCTGCTGCGCCTCCGCATTCTTGAAGGACATGCCGAGATTCTCACGCTTGCCGGTCTCGGCGTCGAGCATATATGCGCCGAGCGGACCCCACGAATCCTTCCCCTTGCTGCCCGAGCTCAGCACCATGCAGACGGCGCTCTGCGGGTCCGCAATCAGATCGCTGCCGTTGTTGCCGATCAGATAGCGTGCAGTCTCCTTGCCGGTCGCCAGATTGAAGACAAACGCATTTTTATAGGTCTCGTCGTCCTGCGAGCCGTCGCTGTCGACGCGGATGAGGCTGCGGTCTGTCAGCTTGAAGTCGGAGAATTCGCCGAGGACGCTGAACACGTTCTCCCCCGAAACGGTCGAAGTGAGCGTATAGTCAACACCGGTATAGTCGTTTGAGGAGAGCTCGCGCTTGAGCACCAGCCCCCGCGAATGGAAATACTCTGCGACATATTCTCTTTCATCCGAAGACGAGCCGGGCATCGCGTACGCGGTGGAATCATATCCCGTGCGCGAGATCTCGTAAGCCCGCCTGTCGCGGTAGCCGTAGAGCTGGTCGCGGTCGCGGTCATAGCGGATACTGTAGGCACTGCCGGAATATGCAGCGCTGGAGGCGAGCTTGCCGCTTGCGCTGTCGTAGAAATAGAAATTGTCGTGATCTGAATAGCCGTCGGTGATGATCTCGCCCGCCTTGGAGACGCCGAGCAGCCATTCATATCTGCCGATCTGCACCTTCGCGGTGACGGCGTCCTTTTCGACGTCGATCAGGTAGACATAATCGCGCGAGCCGCTGTGCATCTGCATCGCGACGGTGCTGCCGCCTGCGGGCATCAGGGAATAGACCTCGCCGCTGTCGGTGAGCGACTGCATCGTTCTGAGGTATGCGGGCTCCGTGCTCTTCGGCGGCTGCGCGGTCGTGGAGGTCGTGGTCTTGGAGGTCTGCTGCTGCGCGCCGGTCGTGCCGGTGGTCTGTGTCTTTGACGTTGTGCTCCCGGTTTCGCTTGTTGTCGAGCCGGAGGTCGTCGTGGTCTTCGTCGTTTCCTCGGTGGTGCGTTTCGTCGTGGTACGCTCCGTTTCCGGCGCCTCGGTGGTCTCAGGTGCCTGCGTCGTTTCGGTGACCGTTGTGGTCGTCGTGACCGCGCTGCTCTCGGGTGATGAGGAGCCCTTGTCGGCGCAGCCGGTGACGCCCGCAAGCATGACGAGCGCGAGGAGCATTGCTGTGATCTTGTGCTGTTTCATATGTACCGTCCTTTCGCAATCAGAAATCATCTCTCTGTAACTATAGACAACAAATTCGCCGATCTGATTACATCGGAAATGAAAAAATCTGCAGAAATGAAAAACGGCAGGTGCCCCATGCTTATTCTGCTTCGATTCACTTCTCATTTCTAAGTTAAATCGCATTGCGCAGCGTTGGGGCACATGGCCCTTGAGAATCCCGTTATGATAAAAATGACGCATTTTCTTTATTTTCACTATATCGGGAGCCCAGAGGGATACTGTCCCTCTGGCAGGGGTTTTGGGGGAGTTTGCTTGCAAACTCATAGCGAAGCACGCGAGAACTCCCCAATATCAATCCGCCGGAGGCACGTTAATCAGTGTTTCCCTAACTTCTAACTGCTGACCGCTAACTCGACTTCCTCACTGCGAACTGCGAACTTCTGTCTTGCTCATTTGCAGTTTTTCGCAATGAAGCGTTCCATGCGGACGGCGGCTTCGGTCAGGTGCTTGAGCGAATACGCATACGAGATACGCAGATTATCCTTGCCGCAAGCGCCGAATGCCGAGCCCGGAACGACTGCCACATGCTCCTCCTGCAGCAGACGCTCGCAGAATTCCTCTGAGCTCATGCCCGTGCCCGCAATGCTCGGGAACAGGTAAAACGCGCCCTGTGCCTCAAAGCACGGCAGCCCCATCTCCGCAAAGCGCGACAGCAGAAAGCGTCTGCGGCGGTCGTATTCCTCGATCATGCGGTCGACCTCGGCGTCGCAGCTGCGCAGTGCCTCGACCGCAGCCCGCTGGGAGATCATCGGTGCACACATGATGCCGTACTGGTGAATCTTGCGCGCCTGCTCAATGATCGGCGCCGGCGCTGCCATCCAGCCGAGACGCCAGCCTGTCATCGCAAAGGTCTTGGAGAAGCCGTTGACAACGATCGTGCGCTCGCGCATCCCGGGGAATTCCGCGATCGAGCAGTGCTTCGTGCCGTAGGTCATCGCGCAGTAGATTTCGTCGGAGAGCACGAAAATGTCTGTATCCTTGAGCAGCTCGACGATCTCGGGGTAATCCTCCCTGCGCATGATCGCGCCCGTGGGATTATTCGGATAGGACAGCACAAGAATTTTAGTTTTCGGGGTGATCGCAGCCTTCAGCTCGGCGGCGGTCAGGCGGAATTCGTTTTCCTCCTTCGTCGCGAGCGGCACGGGCACGCCGTCTGCCATGCTGACCAGCGGACCGTAGCAGACAAAGCTCGGCTCACAGATCAGGACCTCGTCGCCCGGGTCGATCAGCGTGCGGAAGGCGAGATCGACCGCCTCGGAGCCGCCGACTGTGACGAGCAGCTCATTCTCGGGACAGTAGGGCAGATTGAAGCGGCGCTCCATGTAGGACGCGATCTCCTGCCGCAGCTGCAGCATGCCGGAATTGGGACCGTAGAAGATCGACTGGCGCTCCAGCGTGCTGATCGCCGCCTGCCGGATGGGCCACGGGGTGCGGAAATCCGGCTCGCCGACACCGAGGGAGATCACGTTGTCCATGGTCTCCGCCAGATCGAAGAAGCGTCTGATCGGGGAGGGCGCGATCTGCTGGGCACGCTTGGACATCAGCTCAGGATAGTTCACAGATAGACACCTCTTTCGTCGCCGGGCTCCTCCTGAATGAGGATGCCCTTTTCCTTGTAGCGCTTGAGCACGAAATGCGTGCGCGTGGAGAGAACGCCGTCGAGCGTGGCGAGCCGCTGTGCGACAAAGCCCGCGATCGCGCGCAGACCCGAGCCCGTGATCGTGATGCCGAGGTCATAGCCGCCGGACATCAGCGTGACCGACTCGACCTCCTCGAAGCCGGAGATGATGCGTGCGAGCTCGTCAAAGCCGCAGTCGGGCTGGGGCGTGATCTTCAGCTCGATATATGCCGAGACGGCGTCGCGGTCGGCGCGCTCCTCGTCGACGATGACGCTGTAGCCGCGGATGACGCCGCTCTGCTCGAGCTCGGCGATCTGTGCGGCGACCTCCGCTTCGGTGCGCCCGAGCATGTTTGCCAGCTCGGCGTTGGAAAGTCGTGCGTTCTGCTTGAGTAATGCGATGAGTTTCTTCATGAAATGATCTCCTTCCAGAAAATGAGAAATGAGCCCGGAGCTCCGTTTGCTTGCAGGCATGGGGCTGCCCGTTATTTCTTCGGCTTATCGAAGTGATCGAGCGCACCGAGCAGCACATCTGCGACCTTGCGCTCGACCTTTTTTCTGCGCCCGGCGGCGGTCGTCGGGATGCCGGTGATCTTCGCGATCTTGCGCTTGACCTTCGTCATCGGGGACTGTGTCTTCTTGCGGCGTCTGGGCTTTGCGGTGCCGTCGGTCGTCACGACCACGACGGTCGTGCTCTTGTCGGCGGCGGGGGCAGGCTTTTTCGCTGCGGTTCTGCGCGCAGTGGTCTTCGTGACCGTCTTTTCTGCGGTCTGCTCCGGGGCTTCGGCTGTTTTCTTCGTCGGCATTGTGAATATCCTCCTTTAGTTTGATTCGTTTTTGAATGCAATCGTTTATGTGAGGGAGAAGTGAATCGGGATTCCCCGCTGCTGCTCACTTCTCATTCGATCACCATGATGCTGTACTCCGTGATGCGGTTATTCTTCTGCGGGAATACCATCAGGGTGGAATACTTCTCCCCGATCTCGTCATTGTTTTGCAGCACAATGACGTCAGTGCCGAGCAGCCAGTCTCCGCCGCGGATCCCGAGCGTGAATGTTCCGCCGATATGCCGCTCTGCCATGTGCCCGACCAGATAGGGCGACACCGGGAACTGCACGCCGTTGATCGACAGAAACAACGCGAATGATTTGCCGATGTCCGTGCAGAGGGTCGCATCGTCGACCTTGCCCGCAAACCAGACATAGGGAAAGCTCTGCCTTTTGAAATAGCGTGTCCAGACGAACCGGATGATATAGAGCACGACTGCGAGCGCCGCTCCGGCTGCGAGATCGCGCGGCAGGCGTTCGGCGTCCTCGAAGTCTGCCAGCATAAAATATACGCCGCCGAGCGCAGCCCCGAGCAGTGCCGCCAGAAAGACGATCTGCCACGCAAATGCAGTGACATGTCCGATCACGCGTCCCTGCAGCCCCCGCGGGAGCTCCGAAAACGGCTGCATCTCGATCGGGCGGGCGACAGACACCGGCTCCTCATTGCCTGAGAGCGTCACCGTGTGCTGATATGATGTGTAGTTCATTCTGATTGCTCACTTTCTCCGCGCCGTGCAGCGAGATCACGAGATATCCGTGACGCTGAATTCAACGACACGGTTATCCATCTGCGGGAAGACCATCAGTGTGGAACAGTTCTCCCCGATCGCGTCCTGCTTTTGAAGGACAAAGACGTCTGTGCCGAGCAGCCAGTCTGCGCCGGTGATTTCGAGCGAGACATCCCCGCTGAAGCTTCGCTCTGCTATATGCCCGACCAGATCGGGCGGCGCCGGAAACTCAATGCCGTTGATCGAGAGCAGCACCGTGAAGAACCTGCCCATATTCGTACAGAGGATGCAGTCATCGACCTGACCGTAAAACCAGACATACCGGAACGTGCGCGGGCGGAAATAGCGTGTGAAAAGAAACCACGGGATGTATGCAAGAGCGCCGCAGAGCGATCCCCAGCTCAGACAGCGGAGCAAAAGCTGCCCGTTCTGCTTGCCGTTCGCCGTGTAGAGAAGCGCGCCGATGATCATCCCTGCCAGCGCGAGGATCGGGATGGCGGCAACGGAAAACCGTGTCTTGCGGCGCATGACAGCCTCCTGCTGCACCGGCGGAAGCTCACTGAACGCGCGGAGCTCCGTCGGGCGCGGGATGAACACCGGCTCCGGCTGTCCTGAAAGCGCAGCAAAATGCCGGTAACTGCGGTAGGACGGTTTCATGCATGCCGCCTCAATCCTCTGCCTCAAAACAGATTCTGCCGCCGACCAGCACCGTGCGCACGCGCCCTCTGAACGTCATGCCCTTGAAAACGGTGTTATGCGACTTGGAATGCAGCTTTTCCGGGTCGACCGTCCACTGCTCGTTCAGGTCGACGAGGATCAGGTCGGCGGGCTGTCCGGGCGCAATGGTGCGTGCGGGCAGATGCAGGATTTTGCGCGGGTTGGCGCTCATCAGCCGCACGATCTGCGGCAGTGTGCATTTGCCCGTGTGATAGAGCGCGGTCAGGGTCGCGGCGAGCGAGGTCTCGAGCCCGACAACGCCGTTGGGCGCCTTCTCAAAATCCGCCTTCTCTTCGGCGGTGTGCGGCGCGTGATCGGTGATGATGCAGTCGACCGTGCCGTCCAGAATGCCCTCGATCACCGCCTGACGGTCGTCCTCGGTGCGCAGCGGGGGATTCATGCGGTAATCGGCGTCGCGCTTCAGGAGCAGCTCCTCGGTCAGCAGGAAATAGTGCGGGGCTGTCTCGCAGGTGACGTCGCCGCCTGCTGCCTTCGCCCTGCGCACCGCGTCGATCGCGCCGCGTGTGCTCACATGGCAGATATGCAGCTGCGCACCGGTTTTCAGCGCCAGCGAAAGGTCGCGTTCGGTGACCGAATCCTCGGAGCGGCGGTCCATGCCCTTAACGCCGAGCGCCTCGGAGACTTTGCCCTTGTTGATGATGCCGCCGTCGATGATCTTCAGGTCCTCGCAGTGCGACACGACCGGCAGCCCGACGGCTTTTGCCCCAATCAGTGCAGCCTCCATGAGCGCCGCGGTCGGGACGGGTCTGCCGTCGTCGGAGAGCGCGGTGACGCCCGCTGCCTTCATCGCGGCGTAATCGGCAAGACGCTCGCCCTGCAGCCCGACGGTCAGGCAGCCGGTCTGATGCACGTCGACGGGCTCCGCCTTTGCGCGCGAGAGTAATTCGGCGATCTGTTCCGGGTTATCCATCGGCGGGGTGGTGTTCGGCATACAGAGCACACCGGTCACGCCGCCTGCGATCGCTGCTGCACAGCCCGTGTGCAGGTCCTCCTTGCGGGTCTGCCCCGGGTCGCGGAAGTGCACGTGCATATCGAACAGACCGGGGAGTGCGGCAAGCCCGGAGCCGTCGACCGTGCGGTCGGCGTGTACTTTCAGCCCGGGACCGACGGACAGGATGCTGCCGCCGTCGATCAGAATATCGCAGAGCTGCTCGCCGGTGCTGTCTGCCGCGAGCACATTGCGGATAAGCGTGGACACAGTAGATCAACTCCTTTTGGAAAATGAGAAATGAGAAGGTCGAGTTAGGAGGTAGGAGGGAGGAGGGAGGAGGTAGGAGGTAGGAGGTAGCAGGTCAAGTTAGGAGTTAGTAGTGAGGAGTGAGGAGTGGTTCCGTAACTTTCACTGACCTTCGCCCACCGTGACATAATCCCAAACTCGGCACACTTGGGGCGCGGAGCCCGCGCTGGCGATTCCCTCCGGTGACCTTTTGCGGAGCCTCCCAATTTTACATATTGCACGGCGCTGGCGCGCCTTCTTATAGCGCGATACTCCCAAAATTGTTCTCAATTAGCGGCAGAAATGAAAGTGATGGAACAACTCCTCACTCCTCACTCCTCACTCCTCACTCCTCACTGCTAACTTTCAAAATCCCAAACTTGGCACACTTGGGGCGGGGCAGCCCCATGTTTGCAAGCAAACGGGGCGAATCCCTCCGGTGACCTTTTGCGGAGCCTCCCAATTTTACATATTGCACGGCGCTGGCGCGCCTTCTTATGGCGTAACGGCTCCCAATGTCAGACTTCCCGGCACAGTGCCTGACTGGTATGTGCTGCCGTAGTCAGAGATTGACTGAATAAAGGCGAAGCAAATCGCCCCGTTTGCTTGCAAACATGGGGCTCCGGGCTCACTTCTTCTTCTTCTTCCGTTTCTTCTTCATCACGCGGATGACGGCGATCGCGGTGAGGAGCTTCCACCAGCGCTCGATGCCCTCAGCGGCGACAAGGCGCAGTCCCTCACCGATCGGCACCTCGGACGCCGGATGCTCCGTCCCGACGGCGCTCTGCCGCCCGAAGCCGATATTGAAAAACGATTTGCCGGATTTACTCCGCCAGTGAAATTCCCTGTTCATGCTGTACCTCGTTTCGCTTCCGGGCGCGCTGCGCCTTCACGACCGCGTCATAATCGGGCACGGGCTGACCGAAGGCGTCTGCGGGCGGGCGCGCGATCAGAAAATGGATCGGCAGCCCCATTTCGGTGAACATATTCTCATGCTCGGTGCGGATATTGTCGGCGGGCTCGTCCGCGTGCAGATCGTCTGTCGCGGTGAGGATCTCCCAGCCGCATTCGGCGAAATACTCCTTCGACTCGCTGAAGAGGTCGGCGTCGTCGGTCTTGAAATGCAGCTCGCCGCGCAGGAACGAGGCGTATTGCCCGAGCTGGCGCGGGTGCGTGAGACGCCGCTTCTTGTGAGACATCTTGGGCCACGGGTTGCAGAAGTTGATGTAGATGCGGTCGGGGGCGTCGGCAGGGGAGAGCACCTCGGAGATGCGCTCGATATTGAGGATAGAGAGCAGCACATTGTCGGTCGCTCTGCCCGCGGCTGCGAATGCGGCGTCGGTTTTCCGGCGCGCCATCGCGAGCATTTCGGATTTGATGTCGAGTGCGAGGAAGTTGATGCCGGGGCGGGAGACTGCTGCCTGCGAGACCCAGCCGCCCTTGCCGCAGCCGAGCTCGATATAGAGCGGCTGTTCGGGGCGTGCGAACTGCGAGCGCCACTTGCCCTGCCATGCGAAGGCGTTGTCCTTGCAGATATCGGAGGCAGCGATCTCGGGGCGCGCCCATGCCTTGTGTCGGATTCTCATGCGATAACCGTCCTCTTTTCCTGGGATATTCCTTTTCACTCTATTATAACACATTCTACGCAAAAGTGCAAGGAGAAGATGAAAATCAGGGAGGAGGTAGGAGGGAGGAGGTAGGAGGGAGGAGGGAGGAGGGAGGAGGGAGGAGGGAGGAGGGAGGAGGGAGGAGGGAGGAGGGAGGA
>JAEEGL013675569.1_pt1 | contig 34275 bp, 26 predicted proteins | sample 9134231 | NCBI WGS metagenome assembly JAEEGL01 (sample SAMN16246548, study PRJNA631951) | gut metagenome | biome: gut microbiome; feature: rumen; material: fiber-attached | host: Bos | place: Iran: Karaj | collected 2018-10
GAAATGAGCTTAATTATATAGTTCATCCAAAGGCAGTAAAGAGAGTATACATGGACGGACATTCTGTTGAAGGCACTACAGTCAAGTCTGTAACTGCTTATCTTGGAATTTATGTCATTACGCTTATCACATCAATACTACTTGTTTCACTGGACAACTTTGACTTTGATACAACAGTGACTTCTGTAATTGCTACACTCAATAATATTGGACCGGGTCTTGGTATGGTAGGCCCTGCAGGCAATTATGCAGAGTTTTCATATCTTTCAAAGCTTGTTCTTATGTTTGATATGCTGGCTGGAAGACTAGAACTTTTGCCAATATTCATCATATTGAAGCCTAAGACATGGAAGAGATAAAAATCTAAAATTTCTATAAAAAAATAATAAAAAAACATTGATAATTGTGTCCAAAGTGTGATAAACTTGAGTAGGTTTTGTGAAAAACATATTATAACAGGGTGATTTTTTATGATAAAAGCAAGGAAGTTGTTGATATCTTTCCTTGTTACTGCGTTGTGTATAAGTGCTTTATTTGCAGGTACTGTGATATATTCCAAGAGTCAGGCAAGCTCAGAGATGGAAGTTGATGCAGATGTTTATGACACTGCTGAGAATACTCTTAAATCCTTTTTGGGTTTGGAGGAGAGTAATACGGCTGGAGGAAGTGGTAATAGCGGGAATGTAAGCGGTTACACTGAGAATGGTGTCAGGATGACACAAAGAGTAACTGTGATGGATGAAAGCGGTGTATTGCCGATCAGCGGAACAGTTACCAAGTCTCAGGATGCCTATTATCCAGGTACCTACGAACTTAAATTCAGTAACAGGGCTATACTGACTACTAAGGCCAATATCTATGTGAAAATGGACGTTGAGCCAGGAGAGCAGGTATATATACTTACAGGAGACAAGGATAAGGGATACAAGCAGGTTGCGGTAGTGAGCGCTGAACCAGGTTGTGTAACGTTTGAAACAGCTCTTATACAGGACTATACTTTATCCAAGACTGACATCATTAGTGCTCAGGCAGCAGTGGCAAGTGTTATGAAAGAATAAAGAGTGATTTTAAGAGCATGTCAAACCGACATGCTCTTTTCTTATGACTATAACACAAACATCATGGACAATATAGCATAAAGAGGTAGATGTATGAAAAAAGATTTTGACAGCGATGGTTTTGACTTCAAGGAAAGTGAAAGAGTTACCCCGATTATCATTGGCGGAGTGGTGTTTCTGCTGATACTGGTAATAGGCATAATAGTTCTACTACTTTATAAGCCAGGTAAGCAGGTAGAAGATGGCGACAACTTATTTGAAGAATTACAGTCAGGGATAGAGATCAGCATGGAGGCATCTTCTGATGAAGGAACAGCTCTTTTGTCTATTGATAAGTCTTCTGAGAATAGTAGTGAGGAAGTTAGTAGCGGTGATACAGATAATACTGCGACAGCTTTTAGTATGGATGATAATGATGGTGATCTTCAGGCAGCTGTTTCAGTAGATACAGGTGCCGAGGTAGATATATCACAGATTGTAAGCGCCAGTAATGTGGGAGAGAATTCTAATATCACAAATGGAATAGACGTTTCCAGATTTCAGGGAACAATAGATTGGAGTCAGGTTGCAGCAAGTGGTATTGATTTTGCCATGGTAAGAGTTGGCTATAGAGACTCCAAGACTGGGGAGATCAAGGCGGATTCAAATGCCAAATACAACATGCAGGAAGCAGAAAAAAACGGAATAAAGGTCGGAGCATACTTTTTCTCAACTGCTGTAAGTAGTGCTGAGGCCCTGGAAGAAGCAAACTGGGTTACAAGCTATATAGCTAAATATTCAATAACTTATCCTGTGGGCTATAACTGTGAAGGTTTTGAAAATGCTGCAAGCAGACAGGTTAATCTGACTCAGGATGAGAGAAGTAATATAGCTATGACCTTCTTGGATGCCATATACAATGCTGGGTACACTCCTATTTTTTACGCTTCCCAAAGTGAACTTGCAGGAAACGCCAAGTGGAATACCACCCAGATCCAGCAGAAGTACAAGATATGGATGGCCTGGTATGGCCAGGATACAGGAAATCTGGCAAAGGGACCTTCCTATGACGGGCAGTGTGCCATGTGGCAATATACGAGTAAGGGCACTGTTCCTGGAATTAATGGTAAGGTGGATATAAACGTTGCCTATTTTGGATATAATGGAACTGAAAAAGCCAAGGATACAGCTGAACGTGAAACAGTATCTGCCGATGTTGAAGCTCTTATGAACTTCGAGGCGGTGGATGAAACAGTTACTGCCAAAAGTAGCACCAACCTTAGAAATAAACCAAGCCAGGGAAGTGACAGCACAGTTATGGTAACTCTTGAAAATGGCCAGACTGCTCAGAGAACAGGCATAAGCTCAAGTGGATGGAGCAGAGTTGTTTATGAAGGGAATACCTACTATGCTGTATCCAGCTTTTTGACAACAGACCTAAGCGCACCCAAGCAGGAAGTGGCGTCGCAGCCTCAGGAAACATCAGGTTTTAAGACAAAGTTTACTGAGTGTAGTGAAACAGTCACAGCCAAGGATGTAGTAAATCTGCGAAACAAACCAAGTGTAACAGATGAGGACTCACAGGTAATCGCCAGCCTGTCATCTGGCGAAACAGCACTTAGAACTGGTATAAATGCTGAATATGGCTGGTCAAGAGTTGAATATAATGGTCAGACTTTGTACTGCGTAAGCAGCTATCTGAAAGTCGTGGAATAAAACCATGACTAGTGGGTCTGAATATAAATAAATTTTGGAGAGAATTGAAATGAGAGCAGTAGTAACTAGAGTTTTATCCGCATCAGTGACAATTGATGGAAAGGAAGTAGCAGCCATCGATAAAGGGTTTCTCGTACTACTTGGTGTACACAAGGATGATACGAAAGAGCAGGCAATAAAACTAGCAGATAAGATCTGCGGCCTTAGAGTATTTGAAGATGACAATGGCAAGATGAACATCAATCCCAAGGATGCAGGAGCTAAACTTCTGATAGTCAGCCAATTTACTCTCTATGCTGACTGCAGTTCCAGAAGACCTGGCTTTACCGACGCTGCAAGGCCAGAGATTTCCAAGCCCCTTTACGAACTTGTCGTTTCAGAATGCAGAAACAAAGGCTTCGAAGTAGGAAGCGGCGAATTTGGCGCCGACATGAAAGTAGCCTCCCTAAACGACGGCCCCGTAACCATCATCCTGGACGTCTAAGAAATTACAGAAGGCTTCAACTTATTCTCGTACACTGAGGCTTCCCGAACGCGGCAGTAGAGGTTGCTCGTTCAAAAAGATTTTTTGTCGGTTCTTTCGCTGGGATTTAAGGCCTTCCAAAAGATGCCCCAAAATCCTACGAATTAAACTCAGCTCGTTCCAGAATCCTTTTGGCGGGTGGATTTGATACTTGCGAGCGTTATAAAGAAGTTCCATTTTCTAATGCTCCCAAAGCAGCCTTTCCCGCGCATGCGAAGCGTTGTCTGAAGCAGGACGGAAACAGACTATATATGGAAATGCCATCTGACGCCTTGCGTCATAAAAAAATGCGAAATCAACTTCTTCAAGTTTACTTGAAAGATTGATTTCGCATTTTTTTGTTAACGCCCGCCCTGCGGGCTATGGCATTTCCTATTGTGATTTAATTATCCGTCCTGCAAGTTTACGCTGCAGCATGCGCTTTAAAAGAAAGGCTGCGGGAGCATCTAAGAAAATGTGAACTTCTTTGTCGCGAGTAAGATCAAATCTCTTGCCAAAATCAGGGATTCTGGAATCGAGCTTCGGACAGGTAATTCGTAAACAGGATTTTGGGACACTTTTGGAAGGCTCCTAAATCCACCAGCTCTTTCTTACGACAAAAAACTCTTTTATGAACATCGCAAATATCTGCCGCTGAACACGCTGCCGCGTACGGTGGATGGTGCTGTGGTGGATGGTGCTGTGGTGGGTGGGGCAGAGTGCCTGGTTAGCCGTAGATGAGGCATCTGCAGATGTAGATGGCTAGAAGGTGGACTGGGTAGAAGAGGTAAAAGAGGTATTTTAAGGCACCCAGATTGCGGCCTCTTTTGTGGTTATAGAGGGCCATGAGGATAAAGCCTGGGAAAGAGAAATACTCTGTGCCAAGCTGGGAAATGAAAAAGAAACCTATGAGGAGCCTTATGTATTCGTGCTTCTTTAGGTAGTAGAAGATAACTATAAGGGTAACACCATAGATGTCATAGTCTGAGTTTATCTTGTAAGCTATAAGACATCCAAGCCCTGTTATTGCTATGGCAATGATCCATGAGATAGGAATCATTATCTCGGCCTCTTTGAAGCGAATCTTATCAAGGGCTGTATCAATTGTCCATATCACCAGAAGACCAATAAGAAGAGTGAAATAGACATTACACTGGTCACGTAAAAGGTAATTATTGGCCCTTAGTGCATCCAGAATATTTATGTTGAATACATCTTCTCTTGCAAAGAACAAAAGATCAAAAGGAGCCTCGGAAATAATACCAAAAAGAAGCAAGCTAAGGGCGTATCTTAGCTTGCTTCTAGTATGTGTGAAACCTTCAATCAAAAGAAAGCAGAAAATAGGAAAAGCTGTTCTGCCAACTCCTCTAAGGGCTCTATATATGATGTTTAACTGGTCGATAGTTAGAGACCCGGTGTAAAGACCGTTTCTTACAACTGGAAGCATGATACCTGCAGTTAAGTGATCTATAAGCATAGATACGCAGGCAATAATCTTTAAGGTATTTCCATTTATCCGCTTAAATCTGTTCATTATGTCTTCCATGGCAGTCTCACTATCTTAAAAAAAGGTTTACTGTAATGTAATGCTGTCCCATGAATCAGCTGGAATAAGGCTGATATAAGTCTTTCCTGTGTTGATCTCAATCTCGTTACCGCTCTCATCATAATACTTGGTAACACCTGTCTCGCTTGTCTTGGACCAAGAAATGATTTTGGCTTCGCCGTTAGTGATGTACCAACCGATCTCTCCAGGGTTTACACAGTTGTAAATAAGGTAACCATTATCATCAAGCTGATTGAAGCTGCATTTCTGAAGGATAACGTTCTTGAAACTAAGAGGAGCGCCGTCCTCAGCATCTTCATGTCTGTCGCCGTACTCGTAATACTCATATTCCTTGGTGTCAGAGTTATATGCAAGCTGTGACTGGTTGTGCTTGAAAGGAAGTGAGATAAGTCCTGCTGCATATGTGTTGGAATATTTCTCACTAAGTGTAAGCTCTGTGCCATAAGGAACGAAGTTAAAGTGGCTGCCTTCGTTAGCAAGTTCTGTGTATGTGGCTGAGATATTGAACTTCTCAAGGTCAGTCTCAAGATCGCCTGGAAGAATATACTCTGTAAACTCTCTTGCCTTACCGTTGTTTACTCTTGAGAAGTATCCAGAGATATGATCTTTACCATAAGGCTGGGCAAAATATGCATCATTGTGATAAGGGCCTCCGTCGTGGCAAAGGATTGCATTCCACTCAGAAGCAAGAATGATGTTTGTAGGACGAGTACTTCTGATACTGCCAAGCTGCTCAATGTTGCCCCAATCCTTAACAACGACCATAAGTCTTGTTATACGGTCATTGGCTGTACTGTTCATAAGCTCATATACAACATCAGCTTCGCTTGTTCCGTAGTGTGGAAGAGCAGTTATTTCATTATCAACCATAGCTGCGATAGGACGCTGGTCCTTGATATCTTCGCTGATAGGCTCACCTGTAAGTTCGCTGAAATACATTCCCTCAGGGAGAACATAAGGCTCGTTGGATGTTGCATCTACGACAGAAGCTGCCTCTGATGAAGATGATTCAGTGTTATCAACATTTTCTGTGATTGGCTCAAAGGATACAGATGCTGTTGTGTCGTCAGAACCTGCCTCATTAGGACCACATGCTGCTACAGAAGCGATCATTGAAGTGCAAAGGATAGCAGCAAGAACTTTTTTTCCATATGCTTTTATAAACATTGTTTTCTCCTTACTATAAACAAAAAAATCACCTATGAAATCGCATAGTTCAGCAATTTAATCAATAGGTAACCTTTATTCTAACAAAAATGAGCTGATAAGGCAACCTTGCTCATTGAGCATGGACTAAAGGGGGTAACTTTCAATTTGTGCATAAATGGGTTAGTATATATTTAGGTAGATTTATCTTAAGGAGATTTTTATTGTGACTCTCAGAGAACTAAAAGTAGGCGAGAAAGCCAGAATAATAAAGGTTGGCGGGGAAGGAGCTCTTCGCCAACATTTTTTGGATATGGGTGTAATACCAGGGGCTGAACTAGCTGTGATCAAGTATGCTCCTATGGGTGACCCGATAGAAATTGAGATACACGGATACAGATTGACTCTGCGTCTTGCTGAGGCTCAGGAAATTGAAATTGAGAAAATTCCGGAATATACAAAGCCCAAGGTATCTATAAATCCGGAAGCTCATGTAGCTTCAGATAAAAAGAAAACTGCTCATCCAGGACTGGGTGAAACTGGTATTTATCATCCAAAGGGCAGCGGAAATCCTCTTCCAGAAGGAACTACACTTACCTTTGCCCTAGTTGGTAATCAGAACAGTGGAAAGACAACTCTTTTTAACCAGCTCACAGGTTCCAAGCAGCATGTAGGTAATTTTCCAGGAGTAACAGTTGACCGCAAGGACGGCGAGATAAGAGGGTACAAGAATACACTTATTACGGACCTTCCAGGTATATATTCCATGTCACCTTATACCAGTGAAGAGATTGTATCCCGTAATCATGTGCTTGAGGAAAAGCCAACAGCTATCATTAACATTGTAGATGCTACCAATGTGGAAAGAAATCTGTACCTTACTATGCAGCTTTTGGAAATGGATGTTCCAACAGTAGTTGCTCTTAATATGATGGATGAGCTCACAGGCAATGACGGCGCTGTAGATATAAATCAGATGGAGGAAATGCTGGGAACTCCTGTTGTCCCCATTGCAGCCGCCAAGAATCAGGGCGTTGACGAGCTTATAGCCCATGCAATTCATATAGCTAAATATCAGGAGAAACCCCTTGAGCAGGACTTTTGCTCCAAGGATGACAATGGAGGTATTGTCCACAAATGTCTTCATGCAGTCATGAACCTTATAGATGACAATGCTAAAAGAGCCGGACTTCCCCTTCGCTTTACTGCCAGTAAGGTTGTAGAGGGAGATGCACTTATAATTGAAAAGCTAGGCCTTGATGACAGTGAGAAGGAAGCCATTGAACGAATTGTCAGCAATATGGAAAAAGAGCGCGGCCTTGACAGAAGTGCTGCTATAGCAGAAATGCGCTTTGAGTATATCAAGAAGGTCAGCAATCAATGCGTAACCAAGCCCAAAGAGAGTAAGGAGCAGATAAGAAGTAACAAGATTGATAAGGTTCTTACTGGCAAATATACAGCTATTCCAGTATTTATCCTGATAATGGGACTTGTCTTTTTACTGACCTTTAATGTGATAGGCGCCTGGCTCCAGGGACTTTTGGAAACAGGAATTGATGCGCTTAAGACTCTTGTGGAAGAAGCTCTTATAGCCGGGAATGTCAACCAGGTATTGCAGGGACTTATCATAGACGGAATATTTGAAGGAGTAGGAAGTGTTCTTAGTTTCCTTCCTATTATTATCATATTGTTCCTGTTCTTGTCCCTTATGGAAGATAGTGGATACATTGCAAGAGTAGCTTTTGTAATGGACAAGCTGCTCAGGAGAATCGGCCTTTCAGGGCGCAGCATTGTGCCGCTTCTTATTGGCTTTGGATGCACAGTTCCTGCGGTAATGTCCACAAGGACCCTGCCTAGTGAAAGAGACAGGAAGATGACTATAATGCTGACGCCGTTTATGAGTTGCACAGCCAAGCTTCCAATTTACGCTTTTTTTGTAAATGCCTTCTTCCCGGGAAAGGGTGGACTAGTTATAACAGCTCTTTATATATGGGGCATCGTAGTGGGCATACTAGTTGCCTTTGTTGCCAAAAAGACAATATTTAAGGGAGAGCCTGTACCATTTGTAATGGAACTTCCAAACTACAGACTTCCTAGTCCCAGAAATGTATTGCAGCTATTATGGGAGAAATCCAAGGACTTCATACAGAGAGCCTTTTCAGTTATTTTTATTGCTACAATTGTTGTATGGTTTCTTAGCCATTTTGATCTTCACTTTAATTTGGTCACAGACTCCCAGAGCAGTCTTTTGTCACTTATAGCAGGAGTCTTTGTTCCTGTTTTTGTTCCACTTGGCCTTGGGGACTGGAGAATATGCACTTCCCTTATAAGCGGATTTATAGCCAAGGAGAGCGTTGTATCTGTTATGGAAGTTCTCTTTAGTGAAGGCGTAGAAGCGGCTCTTTCAACAGGTGCGGCCATTACAATGCTGATATTTAGCCTTTTGTATACACCATGTGTTGCTGCAATCGCAGCAGTTAAAAGAGAACTTGGCAGAAAATGGGCATTTTTCGTTGTTATATGGCAGTGCGCAGTAGCCTGGATCATTGCTTTGCTGGTAAGAATTATATTATTAGCGGCAGGAATTCAGTGATTAATAGGAGAGACTAAACATATGAAGCTTATCTTTATAGGTGCTGATCACGAAGTGACAGGCAGCTGTCATTTTCTGGAAGCCTGTGGTAAAAATATTCTTGTGGATTACGGAATGGAGCAGGGCAAGGACTATTTTGAAAACGTTCCGCTGCCTGTTTCAGCTCCGGAGATTGACTATGTTTTTCTAACTCACGCCCATGTGGATCACTCGGGAAATCTTCCCCTTTTGTATGCCAAGGGCTTTCGGGGCAAGATTTATGCTACAGAGGCTACGGTAGATCTTTGTAACATCATGCTCCGTGACTGTGCCCATATTCAGATGCAGGAAGCTGAGTGGCGCAACAGAAAGGCCAAGAGAACAAGAGATATCTCACAGATAGAGCCAGCTTATACCATGGAAGATGCGGAAAAAACAATCAAGGCCTTTGTTCCATGTGCATATGGCCAGGAGATAGATATCTGCGAGGGCGTAAAGATCAGGTTTACAGATATTGGGCATCTTTTGGGTTCTGCGAGCATAGAGGTATGGCTAACAGAAAAAAATGTCACGAAGAAGCTTGTCTTTTCCGGAGATATTGGCAATAAGCGCCAGCCACTTATAAGAGACCCGCAGAAGACTTCTGAGGCAGACTACTGCATCATGGAGTCTACCTATGGCGACAGACTTCATGAGACTGAGAGACCAGATTACGTAAGAGATCTGGCAGATATACTTGATAGAACCTTTAAAAGAGGCGGTAATGTTGTCATTCCTTCTTTTGCGGTGGGAAGAACTCAGGAAATGCTGTATTTTATCAGGAAGATAAAAAAGGATGGCCTGGTAAAATCTAACCCTAACTTCCCTGTATTCGTGGATAGCCCGCTTGCTGTGGAAGCTACAGAAATCTTTGAAGATAACCAGTATGAGTGCTATGACGAAGAGGCAATGGAACTTGTAAAAAAGAGGATAAATCCCATTACCTTCCCAGGACTTAACCTTGCTATCACAACTGAGGAGTCAAGGGCTATAAATGAAGATCCAGAGCCCAAGGTTATAATTTCAGCTTCCGGAATGTGCGAGGCTGGCCGTATCAGGCACCACCTCAAGCACAATCTCTGGAGAGAGGAATGTACAATACTCTTTGTTGGATATCAGTCAATAGGAACCACTGGTAGAGCAATCATAGACGGCGCTGAGCAGATAAAGCTCTTTGGTGAGACAATAGATATTAAGGCCGATATTTGCAAGATGGAGGGACTCTCTGGCCACGCTGACAAGAACGGCCTTATTGAGTGGATAAGTGGCTTTGATAAAAAGAGACCAAAAAAGGTCTTTATAGTACATGGGGAAGACAGTGTATGCAGCTCTTTTGCCAAGTGCCTTAGGGATGAGTATGGATTCGATACTTACGCGCCTTATAGCGGAACTGAGTTTGACCTGATATCTGGTCAGATTGTAAAAGAGGGACTGCCAATACCTGTTAAAAAGAAAGAGGCCACACTTGTTTCTGATGTTTATGCAAGACTCAAGGCAGCAGGTGCCAGACTTATGGGCATCATAGCAAGGAGTGAGGGCATGACCAACAAGGACAAGGCGAAATTTGCAGATCAGATAATTGCACTGTGCGATAAATGGAGTAAATAAGAAAACACATAGAGCATACTTGATTAGAGAGCAAGTAAGTTTACGTAAAATAATAGTCAGGAGGAGAAAGGGATGAGTAGAGCAGATGATATTTTTATTGGTATGTGCAGGGACATTCTTGAAAACGGCACATCAACAGAGGGGGAAAAGGTAAGACCTCATTGGCCAGACGGAACACCGGCCTATACAATAAAGAGATTTGGAGTAGTCAACAGATATGACCTTTCTAAGGAGTTTCCTATTATGACTCTTAGAAAGACTGCTCTTAAGAGCGCTACTGATGAGGTTTTGTGGATATATCAGAAAAAGAGTAATAATATAAATGACCTTAACAGCCACATCTGGGATGAATGGGCTGATGAGACAGGCTCAATTGGTAAGGCCTACGGTTATCAGATTGGTCAAAAGAGCATCTACAAAGAGGGCGAGTTTGACCAGATGGACAGGGTTATTTATGACCTTAAGAACAACCCATTTAGCCGCCGCATCATGACAAATACCTATGTGTTTTCTGACCTTCATGAGATGCATCTTTACCCTTGCGCCTATTCTGTAACCTACAATGTAACCCAGAAAAAGGGCGAGGACAGACTTACACTTAATGCTATCTTAAATCAGAGATCTCAGGATGTTCTGGCTGCCAATAACTGGAATGTTGTGCAGTATGCAGTTCTTGTTCATATGATCGCACAGGTCTGTGACATGAATGTTGGAGAACTTGTGCATGTTATTGCAGATGCGCATATTTACGACAGGCATGTTCCGCTTATCAAGGAACTCATAGAGCGCAAGCCTCTTCCAGCACCTAAGTTCCACTTAAATCCTGATGTAAAAGATTTCTACAAGTTCACTCGCGATGATGTATCCCTTGAGGGCTACGAAGTTGCAGGTGAGCAGCTTAAAAATATACCTATAGCCGTGTAAAAAGAGGAGACCACATGAAAGCAATCGTAGCAGTAGACAGTAACTGGGCAATTGGCAACAAGGGACAGCTCCTTGTCAGCATACCAGCAGATCAGAAGAATTTCAGAAACGAGACAATCGGTAAAACTATAGTCTATGGCAGAAAGACCCTTGAGACTTTTCCACAGAGAGTAGTCCTCCCAGGTCGCAATAACATTATCCTTTCAACCAAAAAAGACTACACAGTCAAGAACGCCGCTGTAGCTCATTCCAAGGAAGAACTTTTGAGTCTTGTTTCTGATCTTGATACAGATGAGGTGTATATCATTGGCGGATCAAGCGTATATGAGGAGTTCCTTGATCAGTGCGACACAGCAATCGTAACCTTCATAGACAAGGAATTTGAGGCAGATTCCTATTTTCCTAATCTGGACAAAAATCCAGAGTGGGAGCTTGTGGATGAAAGCGACGAGCAGGTCTACTTCGATCTCACCTATACCTACAGAACTTACAAGAGAAAATAGGGCGGGCGCAAGTTTCGCCGCTACTGGCCGTCGAGACTGATACCTTCGCCCATCAATATGATTACAGGAAGTGATAATTGTGGAAAAGAGAAAGAAAGCTCTTGTTTTGATAAATAAAACATCAGGAGTTGGGAAGGCAGGAAATGATACTCTTGAAATATCGACTACCCTTGCCAAAAGAGGATATGAACCTATTATATATCCGATAATTCCTGGTACAGACCTGACATCAGAAGTTCTGGTAGAAGAATATGGAGAAGAGGCAGATCTTATTTTGTGCAGTGGCGGTGATGGAACACTTAATCATGCGATGAATGCAATGATGAACCTTGAAAAAAAGCCACTTCTTGCTTATATTCCATCAGGCAGCACCAATGATTTTGCAAAGGGGCTTGGAATACCGAGCGTACGCGCAAAGGCTCTGGAAGTAGCTGTATCAGGCAAACCAATCCAATATGATGTTGGCAGAATGAATGACTCCTACTTTAACTATGTTGCAGCCTTTGGTGCCTTCTCCAAGGTAAGCTACGCAACTGACCAGGATCTTAAAAATGTTCTGGGCTACGCAGCCTATGTCATAAGCGCGATAGCTGAACTTCCGCAGAACATAGGCTATAGCTGCCATATGCAGATTGAGGCTGATGGAGTCGCGGAAGAAGGGGATTATCTCTTTGGCGCAGTCAGTAACTCTGCCTCTGTAGCAGGCATGACACTTTTTGCAGATGATGATATCAAGCAGGACGATGGGCAGATGGAACTACTGCTTATCAGGGCGCCCAAGAATCTTGGAGAATTCAACGCTATTCTTGCAGCCCTTGCTGTAAGAGAGCCGGATAACCCATACATCACCTACAAACAGGTCTCTAAGGTCAGCTTAAAGTCAGAGGAAGAGGTTGAGTGGACTCTTGATGGAGAGTTTGGCGGATCCTTTAAAGAGACTTCTATAGAAGTCATAAACAAGGCTATAACTATAATGTCCAAATAATATTTTAGCTGTAGTTTGTGCAGAAACGATTTAGGATTTGTTCACACAAAAATAATTTGACAATCATGTAGAGCATTAGAGAGAATGATAGGGTGACAACATCTGTTGCCACCTTTTGTGTTGCACAAAATCTGCATGTTTATGCCTGTGAGAATGCAGATTCATTTGAATAATTAAAAACGAGATAAGGATAAAATATGTGCGAAAAAGTTTCTATAGAAAAATGCCCCTCCTACGATGTTGAGGCTGTGAAAAGCTCCTTGGATAAAGTGTTAGATAGTATAGGCGGCCTTGATTTTGTTAAGCCTGGAATGAAGATTGGAATAAAGGCCAATCTCGTGGCGGCCATGGATCCTGACAAGTCAGCAACTACTCACCCCATGGTGCTTAGAAGGCTCTGTGAGCTTCTACTTGAGAGAGGAGCTACAGTCGTAATAGGAGACAGCCCGGGAGGAATCTATACTGAAGGGTTCCTTAAGGGAGTTTACAGGACCTGCGGTCTTGAAAAGCTGGTAAAAGAGCTTGATCCATCAGGAGTGAAGGTCTCTCTTAATCAGGATTTCTCAGTTAAAAATGCAGAGTTCATGGATGCTGTGTCCATAAAAACTTTTATCTATACAGGCTGGCTTGATAGTATGGATGCGATCATAAATGTTTCTAAGCTCAAGACCCACGCCATGATGGGCATGAGCTGCGCAGTCAAGAACATGTTTGGTACTATTCCTGGGACTACCAAGCCTGAGTATCACATGAGATTTCCTGAGGAAAAGGCCTTCGCCAATATCATGGTGGATTTAAACGAGTTCTTTAAGCCAGCTCTTTACGTGGTAGATGCTATAGATGGTATGGAGGGCAACGGTCCAACTGCTGGAGAAAAGAGACATATAGGCGCAGTTCTTGCTTCCAAAAAGCCCTATGCTCTTGATATGGCATGCGCTGAGCTTATAGGAATGGGCTATGCAGATGTTGGAACTTTGGTGGCAGCAGGTGAGAGAAAACTTGGCCCCAAGGATATCAACGAAGTGGAAGTTGTAGGCAGTGCTTTATCAGACCTTAAGATAAGCGACTTTAAGAGAGCCACCATTCACCAGAGCATTACCTTTGAGGGAAAAGGAATATTTGGCAAGATTGAATCGGTTGCCCTTAAGATTGCCCTCACTACCAAACCCCTTGTTAAAAAGGATGAGTGTATAGGCTGCAAGAAGTGCTTTGAAACCTGCCCTGCTAAGGCTATAACCATGGTAGAAGGCGGTAAAAACGGCCTTCCGCAGATAGACAGGAGCAAGTGCATAAAGTGCTTCTGCTGTCAGGAATTTTGTCCAAAGGGCGCCATGAAAGTGCACTATAACCTATTGGGCAAGCTTGTAAATAAAGTAAATCACAGCTGACAGAGATCAGGTAAATATGTTTTTATACGAGAAAGAAACAGACAAAAAAGATAATCACGAATATATAGTAATTACAGGCTTTGAAGGTAGTGCCAAAGAGCTGATAATACCTGACCATATTGATGACCTTCCAGTAGAAGCTATAGGAAGTCATGCCTTTTCATCAAGACAGGATATTGAGAAAGTTGCCCTTCCGTCCACTATCAGAACTCTTAGAAGTTATGTTTTCCACAATAGCAGGAGCCTTAAAAAGATATCTCTTTTTGACAGTATAGATGACTACTATGACGGCGTATGCAGACAGTGTGACAGCTTAGAGGACGTTGAGATCACTATTGAGAGAAACTGGTATGAGGTCATAAGAAACTTCCTATCCGATACGGACAAAGCCCTGCGCTTCCAGATTCATATAAGTTCCCAGGAAGAAGAGGACGTAGAAGCCTGCCTTTCTTTTCCTGGTTATGTCTATGACTTTAACGAGAACACCATGGCAAGGACGATACAGTTTTCCATAGCGGGTTCTGGCTATGCTTACCGCGAATGTGTGGACCGCAGGAAGATTGACTACAGGCAGTATGACAATCTCTTTTCCAAAGCCAGGATAGATGGTGGCAGCATTTGCGAGGATATTGCAATCGGAAGACTGTTATATCCTGTGGAACTTGAAGAGAGATTTAAAAAAGAATATGAGAATTATGTAAGTGATAGCGGCTTTGCCATATTAAAAAGGCTCATCGATAGAGCTAAAGATAGCGATGATGCCCGGAAACTGCTTGGAAGTGTGCTTGATCTTAGAAGACAAGGAGATTTCGGATCAGAGAGTCTTCTTACTTTTGAAGATCAGGATAAGGCCATGGAATATGCGACATCAATAGGAAACCCCAGAGTTACGTCACTTCTAATGGAAAAAGGTCGGAATGATAGCTTATGCCAGTCAGATTATCTACATTTTTAAAAAATAAATATGGCGAAAAGGTCTATAGACTGGCCCTATCATCGGGCTGTGGATGCCCTAACAGGGATGGAACCTGTGGAACAGGCGGATGCACCTTTTGTTCTGAAGGAGGCTCTGGAGAATTTGCCACAACCATCTTTGAGGAAGCCAAAGAGAAAATAGCTGGTAAAACCGATGCAAGGAAGTTTATTGCTTATTATCAGTCTTTTACCAACACCTATGGGGATGTGGAGCGATTAAAAGCGCTTTACACAGACGCCATAATGAGGGATGAGGTAGTAGCTCTTTCCCTTGGAACAAGACCTGACTGCCTGGGCCCTGAAGTTATGGATATGTTAAAAGAGCTAAACGGCATCAAACCAGTATGGATAGAACTTGGGCTTCAGACAATACATGATGAAACTGCAAGGCGTGTAAACAGAGGATATGATCTTTCTGTATTTACAGATGCCTATAAGAGGCTTAAAAATGCTGGCATCACGGTTATTGTCCATGTTATCTTGGGCCTTCCCGGTGAGTCAAAAGAGATGATGCTTGATACAGTCAGATTATTGTCAGAGTTAACACCAGAGCTAGATGGAATCAAACTTCAGAATTTACAGATCCTGAAGGGAACAGTAATGTATCAGGAGTTCTTAAAAGCCACAGAAGGAGCCTCAAGCGACTTTTATGTGATGTCCATGGAGGAATACACTGACATGGTGGCAGAGTGCATAGCTCTTTTGCCTGACAACTGTGTAGTTCACAGGATGCAGGGAGACGGCCCCAGAAAGCTCCTTGTAGAGCCCTTATGGAGCCTTGATAAAAAGCGTGTTCTTAACATGCTAAATGCTAAGACAAAGGATTTATTAAAATGAGAGAAATGTTTGAAACTGGAAACAGACAAGAAGCAGTTAAATATAAATTTGGATTAAGAGAGGCACTTATCGGAGATAGAAACTTCTATTCACGAGTAGCTATGGTTGTTGTGCCTATGATCATCCAGAATACCTTATCTAACATCGTAGGACTTTTGGATAATATCATGGTGGGCCAGGTGGGAACCCTGTCCATGTCATCTGTAGCAATAGTAAATCAGATTCTCTTTATCTTTTACCTGTGTATTTGGGGATCTCTTGCGGGAGCAGGAATCTTTAGTACACAGTTCTTTGGAAAAGGAGATATGGAGGGCGTAAGGGCTGCCATTAGATTTAAGCTGATAACAGCCATAACTATCCTGATAATTGCTGCTATTATTCTTATGAATTTTGGAGGAGACCTTATTGCACTTTACATTTCATCTGATACCTTTCCGGATGAGAGAGCAGAGACTTTAAGACTTGCAGGCGGATATCTGAGGATAATGATCGTTGGTCTTATACCCTTTAGCCTTACTCAGGTTTATGCAAGTGCCATGAGGGAATCCGGCAAGACAACCCTTCCTATGATAGCAAGTATGGTAGCCATGGGAGTTAACTTTGTATTTAATGCTCTTTTGATCTTTGGACTTTTGGGACTTCCTAAGATGGGAGTTTTTGGAGCGGCCGTTGCTACTGTGATTTCAAGATTTACAGAGCTGTTTATAGTGGTATTTGGAGCCCACAGAAGAGGTACAAGGTATGAGTTTTTCAGGGGATTATACAGCCATTTTGTCATTCCTGGAAATCTTGTTTTTCCAATGCTTATAAGATCCCTTCCGCTTCTTTGCAATGAGTTTTTGTGGAGTCTTGCTCAGGCGACTCTCTTGCAGGCATATTCACTTAGAGGAATAGCTATAATTGCTGCAATGAATATCAGTGGCACTATATCACAGATATTTAATGAGGTTTTCTTATCCCTTGGAAATTCTGCTGGAATCATTGTTGGACAGGAGCTTGGAGCTGACAGACTTGTAAATGCCAGAAGAACAGCCTTTAGGATGGCGGCGCTCAGTGTTGCAAGTACATTTGTAATGGGAACACTCCTTGCCTGTGCAGCGCCTTTTATACCAAACTTTTACAATACAGAGCCTGAGATAAGAGCTCTTGCTACAAGGTTTATCTGGGTAGTGGCAATTTGCATGCCTATAAATGCTTATGCTAATGTTTCGTACTTCACAATGAGGTCTGGAGGCAAGACAGCGGTTACATTTTTGTTTGACAGCTGCTTTTCCTGGGCTGTATCAGTTCCAACAGCCTATGTACTGAGCCGCTATACAGCACTTCCTGCGCTTTTTGTGTTTGCGATAGTATCACTTACAGAGATTTTAAAATGTCTTATTGGATTTGTGCTTGTAAAGAGCGGAGTCTGGGTTCGTAATATAGTAAAATCTGAGTAAATTAACTTTGTTTTTATAGGCTTATTTATTTGTACAATAAGGGGAAAAATAGTACAATCGTAGTGTTATGGATTTATTTGAGTATATGAGAGAAAACAGCAAAGAGAAAGAGTCTCCGCTTGCCGCAAGAATGCGCCCCCGCACACTGGATGAAGTTGTGGGACAGCAGCACATCATTGCCAGGGACAAGCTTCTTTATCGTGCAATTTCTGCAGATAAATTAAGCTCTATCATATTGTATGGACCTCCAGGAACTGGTAAGACTACACTTGCCAGAGTCATTGCAGGAACTACCAAGGCAGAGTTTATGCAGATAAATGCCACAGTAGCTGGCAAGAAGGATATGGAAGAGGTTGTTAATAAGGCCAAGGACAACCTTGGAATGTATGGCAAGAAGACGATTCTTTTTATAGACGAGATCCACAGATTCAATAAGGGGCAGCAGGATTATCTTTTACCCTTTGTTGAGGATGGAACGGTGATCCTTATTGGTGCTACTACGGAGAACCCTTATTTTGAGGTTAATGGAGCGCTTATTTCAAGGTCTGTTATTTTTGAACTTAAGCCGCTGACTGCTGAAGATATCAAGGTCCTTCTTAATAGAGCAGTAACTGACAAGGAGAGGGGAATGGGAGCGTATAGAGCGGTCCTTGAACCTGATGCTGCAGATTTTCTGGCAGATCTTGCTGATGGCGACGCAAGACATGCTCTTAATGCCATAGAACTTGGAATTCTTACCACTGAGCGAAGTAGTGACGGACTTATCCACATTACAAGGGACGTTGCTCAGGAGTGTATCCAGAAAAAGGTGGCCAGATATGACAAGGATGGCGACAATCACTATGACACCATTTCTGCCTTTATCAAGAGCATGAGAGGGTCAGATCCCGACGCGGCAGTTTACTACCTTGCAAGGATGCTAAATGCTGGCGAAGATCCCAAGTTTATCGTCAGGAGGATGATGGTCTGCGCTTCAGAAGATGTTGGCAATGCAGATCCACAGGCACTTCAGGTGGCTGTTGCAGCTTCTCTTGCAGTTGAGAGGCTTGGAATGCCAGAGGCCAGGATAACTCTTGCTCAGGCTGCAAGCTATATTGCTACAGCACCCAAGAGCAACGCGGCAATTTGTGCTATTGACGATGCTATGGCTACAGTGAGGGAAACAGGGAATCTTCCTATTCCTTCTCATTTACAGGATGCACATTATAAGTCTGCGGCCAAGTTAGGCCACGGAATTGGTTATAAATATGCTCATGATTATCCCAACAATTATGTGGAGCAGCAGTACCTTCCATATGAGCTTAATGGCAAGGAATTCTACAATCCATCAGGTAATGGATATGAGGTCAAGATAAAGGAGCATATGAAAAAGCTCAAGGGGCAGAAATAGTTTTTATTTGGGGGATAGATGAAAAAGAGAAAGCGTAGAATACATTCTGGAGCGAAAGCCCGCAGGGACAGGCGTCTTGTTATACTAAGCGGTATTGTAGCTGTTCTTGCTTCTGCTTTTGTTCTTGGAATGATTTTGTTTGTTATTTTCGGAATGAATAAAGGAAATGACGAGGGTGCCGAGGATGTCGCTTTGTTCGAGGCATCTTTTGCTGAGCCTGTAGAAGATCTCTATGAGTCAGAGTATATAAGTCCTGACACAATAAGGGCTATTGTTGATGGAGGCAAGTCTGTTGCAGACGAACTTTCAAAGAGGCCTTCAACAGTTGAGATGAATGCAGATACAAGGTCAACCTTTGCAACCATAAGTGAGTGCCATATTGTAGATGGGGGCAAGGTACAGATAGATGTAACCTCCGAGGGAATTCCTAAAAGCGACGACAAATACTACTACCTTTTTGAAGAAGCAACCTATCAGGATGCAATACCAGAGGGAGCTGAGCCCTTAAGTAAGATCTACAAGGACGATGAGACCTTTTTTACCATAAACCTTAACAAGGGCGATGCATCTTCCAAATTGTTTTCAAAATTTACAGTTGCTGTAAAACTTGGTGGAGAGTATGTTTCCATCAGCCATGCCAAGTATATAACAAATCCGGGAGCCTGTGCTTCCTACAACTATAGCGGGATGAAGCATACATCAATAAAGGGAATCCTGCCAGATCCACTTAGGATTGGCGAACTTCCAGATCTGGGAGTCAGCTATTGTGCCTATAATATTCCCCTTTCACATATCCTTACTACTTCAGGAGGAATTGCTTATAGTTATGGGGGAGTGACCTATCACTTCAATAAGGGTGCTATCGATACCTATGACTATCTCTTTAAGAGACTTAACAGCATGGGAATTGATGTAGCAGCTATTGTTTTAAACGACGCAAGCACATCTGCTTATCCAGACCTTACTCATCCAGATGCAAGAGGGTCATCTAGTGCACCATATCGCATGTTCAACGGAGCGACAGATGGAGGAGTCAAGGCCTGCGCAGCAGTTGGAAGTTTTCTGGCAGGAAGGTATTCTGGTTCTGGACATGGCAATGTCAGCATGTGGATCATTGCCAATGAGGTAAACGCCAGAAAAGAGTATAACTACATGCCCTATGTGGATGTTAATACCTACACAACGGCGTTTGTTCGCTGCTTTCGCGTATTTTATAATGCAATTAAGAGCCAGAATGCAGGAGCCAAGGTCTATTTTTCCATAGACCAGAGATGGACCCTCAATTCAGAAAAAACTGGAGACTATGATGCCAAGGATTTCCTGGACATTTTCGCCTCCTCAATAAATGATTACGGCAATATAGACTGGGGCCTTGCGGCGCATCCCTATTCATATCCTAATGGAAATACAGCTTTCTGGAAGGCTACCAAATATACTAATCATGATGTTTCTACTCCCGTTATCTCCATGGATAACCTGGAAGTTTTGACCAATTACATGCAAAGACCTGAGATGCTGGACTCTTCCGGCAATGTCAGATCAATAATCCTAAGTGAGATGGGCTATTCCTCATCTTCAGGAGAAACACTTCAGGCTGCAGCTTTTGCCTATGCCTATGTCAAGATGGAGCAAAATGGTTACATTGATGCTCTTATGTTCTCGAGGCAGACAGATGCAGGTGATGAGATAGCTGCGCTGGGACTTGCACTTGGACTTCAGACTACAGGTGGTCATCACAAATATATTTATAATGTGTTCAAATATATTGATACAGACAAGAGAAATGATGTAATATCATTTGCGTACGATATTGTTGGAAAAAGGTTCTAGAGGAGAGAAAAATTATGACAAACGCCGAAAAAGCCCTTAAAATGCACGAAGAGTGGCAGGGGAAGCTAGAGATCAGGTCCAAAGCGGAGGTTAAATCCAAAGAGGATCTGGCTATCGCCTACACACCAGGAGTGGCCGAACCCTGTAAATTAATAGCAGAAGATAAGAGTCTTGCTTACAAGTACACCATTAAATCCAATACTATAGCTGTTGTTTCCGATGGTTCTGCAGTTCTTGGACTTGGAAACATTGGACCTTATGCAGGAATGCCTGTTATGGAAGGAAAGGCAGTACTTTTTAAGGAATTTGGCGGAGTTAATGCGGTGCCTATTTGCCTTGATACTCAGGATACAGAGGAGATCATCAAGGCAGTCACATACCTTGCTCCTGGCTTTGGCGGCATTAATCTTGAGGACATTTCCGCTCCTAGATGTTTTGAGATAGAAGAGAGATTAAAAGAAAAGCTTGATATCCCTGTTTTCCACGATGACCAGCATGGCACTGCTATCGTAGTTCTTGCAGGCGTTATAAACGGTCTCAAGGTTGTGGGCAAGAAAAAAGAGGATTGCAAGGTAGTAGTTAATGGTGCAGGAAGTGCCGGAATTGCTATTACCAAGCTCCTTTTAAGATATGGCTTTAAAAATGTTACTATGTGCGATAAATCAGGAATTCTTTCCAAGTCTTCAACTGATCTTAACTGGATGCAGGAGAAGATGATGGATGTGACAAACCCTGATCAGTTAAGCGGCTCTTTAGCAGATGCCCTTAAGGGAGCAGACATTTTTGTCGGAGTTTCAGCTCCAGGAATTGTTTCCAAGGAGATGGCTCAGCAGATGAACAAGGATGCAATCATGTTTGCAATGGCCAATCCTGTTCCTGAGATCATGCCAGACCTTGCAAGGGAGGCAGGAATCAGAGTAATAGGAACAGGAAGAAGTGATTTTCCTAACCAGGTCAACAACGTACTTGTTTTCCCTGGAATCTTCAGAGGAGCCCTTGAGTGCGGAGCAAGACAGATCACTGAGGAAATGAAGCTTGCTGCAGCCAATGCTCTTGCAGGCCTTGTCCCAGAAGATGAGCTTAGCGATGTAAATATATTGCCAGCTGCCTTTGATCCAAGATGTGCAGATGCAGTAGCAGATGCGGTCAAGAAGTGCTATATGGCTGAGAATAATTAAGAAATAATTTTTTTGGAGGAGTCCTGTGAGTTCTAAGTATCTTACTTTATACAAGATGATAGTTCTGTATATGTTAAAGCGCTGCGAAGTGCCTCTTAGCAAATCTCAGATCTATGATTTTATTTTGGAAAAAGAATATACAACATTCCTTACACTGCAAGAGGTTTTCAGTGAGATGGCTAATTCTGAGCTTATTCACGAAAAAACAGTAGGCAATAGAACCTATCTTGAGATCACAGCAGATGGTGAGGAGGCCCTTAAGTTTTTTGGCAACAGGATCAATCCTACAATCAAACAGGAAATGGATGAATATCTTAAGGACAACAGTATGAAGCTCAGGAATGAAGCCTCTATCCAGGGTGACTATCAAAAGACTGCTGAGAATGAATACACAGTCAGGCTTGTTGTCAAGGAAAATGGACAGAACCTTGTAGATATAGCTCTTTCTGTTCCAACTGAGGAAATTGCCCAGAATATCTGCGATAACTGGCAGGAAAAAAATGCAGATATTTATCAGTATCTTATCTCGCAGCTTATGAGCTAAAGCGGCTCATAAGCGCAGATACTAATATTGAGTTTATGATTGACACTAGTATAGCTAGTTGTTATAATAACCTTTGTGACTCGAAAGAGTACAAGCTGTTGTAGCACAGTCGGTAGTGCGTCGCATTGGTAGTGCGGAGGTCACGGGTTCGATTCCCGTCAGCAGCTTTTTTCATGCAATAAAATAGTATTCTATAATATTTAAAGTGATGATCAGTAACTACGTTGGATTAACTATTATCCTAGGGTTGCTGATTTTTTTGTGGATAATTCTTTCTGCAAAATTAATTCTTTAACTCAAATATTTATCTTTATAGTGCACATGAAATGCACAGGAATAGCCCCTTTGAACTAAGTAGCAATTTATGAATATAACTTGGTCGAAAATAGTAGGAGAATTGCGCAAAATCATATTGTAAATAAAAAATCATGGGATTAGAATCAAGATAGTAGTGCTTTTTATTACTAGGTAGGGGTGAATATTATGGGAAAGAGAGACAAAAAGTGGAAGTATCCCAGGACCAGATTACAATGGCTTTGGGATAACATGGAAGGACACAGATTTATCTATGTCCTCGCAATGCTAGGTACTGTAGTTTACAACATGTTGCAGCTTACAGTACCTTATTTTTCTGGAAAAATTGTGGATAACTTTCTGACTGGAGAGAATGCAAGTCAGAATCTGACGGAGCATCCTGATCTTTTTATTCAGAACCTGGCACTTATGGTGGGACTTACAATCTTTAGATGCATCATTGTGTATGCAGATTGTATGGCCTATGAGTATGTGTCTCAGGCAGTACTTTTCAGAGTACGTAATTACCTTTATGACAAGATCCAGAGACAGGACATGAAGTTTTATAGTACCTATAGAACTGGTGACCTTATGACCAGAGTAACAGGCGACCTTGATGCTGTAAGACACATGGTAGCCTGGGTTGTGAGAATGGTCATGGAGGCGGTTGCCCTTGTTTCATTTACATCTATTTACTTTATCATCATGGATTGGAAACTGGCCTTCAATCTTTTAATTGTTGCGCCACTTATTTTCTTTATCATCTATGTGTTCAAGCTACTGGTTGCACCTATGCACGCACTTCTTCGTGAGAAGCTTGCCAATATGAACACAATAGCTCAGGAAAATATTGCAGGAAACAGAGTGGTCAAGGCATTTGCAAGAGAAGACCATGAGATTGAAAAGTTTGATGACTGCAACACAGACTATAGAGATACTAACAAAAAAACAGCTGGAGTATGGCTTAGATTCTTCCCATTTGTGGAAACTCTTGCAAACCTTTTGTCAGTCATCCTTCTTCTTGTTGGCGGCACTTTCCTTATAAGGGGAGATATGTCCATGGGCGAATATGTTGCATTCTCAGGACTTATCTGGGCTATAGCAAACCCTATGAGACAGCTTGGTAACGTAATGAACGAGTTCCAGAGATTTTCTGCAGCTTCTGCCAAGGTTATGGAAATCTACTACTCAGAACCTGAGATTGTAGATGCAAAAGATGCAGTTGATAAGCCAGACAGATTTAAGGGCGAAGTTGAGTTTAAGGATGTTTCTTTCCAGTATGCAGATGCCAAACTTCCCGTGCTTGAGCATATCTCTTTTACTGCCAAGCCAGGACAGACAATTGCCATCATGGGTGAGACGGGTTGTGGAAAAACTTCACTTATCCACCTTATTCCAAGGTTCTATGAGCCTACAGAGGGTGAAATCCTTGTGGATGGAGTTAATATCAATAAGCTGAAATTAAACCAGCTTCGTAAGAATATAGGACTTGCCACACAGGATGTGCTTCTTTATTCAGATACAATTGATGGCAACATAGCTTACGGAGACAGCAATATCAGTAAGGATGAGGTTGTTCGCTTTGCTAAATACTCAGCAGCGTCTGACTTTATTGCCAAGATGCCTGAGGGCTATGAGACTATAGTCGGAGAAAGAGGTGTAGGTCTTTCTGGTGGTCAGAAACAGAGAATTTCTCTTGCAAGAGCACTTGCAGTAAGGCCATCAATTCTTATCCTTGATGATACAACCTCTGCTGTTGACCTTGAAACGGAAAAAGAGATTCAGGAAAGCCTAAGACACCTTGACTTCCCATGCACTAAGATCATTATCGCCCAGAGAATATCTACTACCAAGGACGCAGATCAAATCCTTATCATGCAGCATGGCGAGATCACAGAGAGAGGAACCCACGAGGAACTCATAAAGAAGGGCGGCTACTACGCTGAACTTGTTAAACTCCAGGCCGGTGCCTGACAGGAGGAGAAAATGGCTAGAAGAAATACATATAAAGAAGACGAAATATTAGAAGAGCCTTTTGACATACGACACCTATTAAGAGCTTGGGTGTATATTAAAAAACATGCTGGCAAGATGGTTCTTGCACTTATTCTGTCAGCACTTGGCGGAGCGGCAGCTCTTGTGAGCCCTATGATTGTTCAAAAGGCTCTGGACGTTGCTGTCCCTAATAGGGATATGCCAATGCTGTACAGACTTGTAGTTTATGTAGCTGCATTTTTTGTAGTGAGCGTTATCTTTACTACAATTCGTTCCTACATCATGATCAATGTCAGTCAGGATATAATCTATCAGATAAGGGCAGATCTTTTTAAACATCTTCAGAAGCTCCCTTTTCAGTATTATGATGACAGACCTCAGGGAAAAATCCTGGTAAGAGTAGTTAACTATGTAAACTCAGTGTCAGATATGTTAAGTAACGGTCTTATAAACGTTATCCTTGAGATCATCAACCTGATCTTCATTGTGGTGTTTATGTTTGCAGTTGATGTGAAACTGAGCCTTGTTGTTATGGCGGGTGTACCATTTCTTATGGTCTTCATGTTCTGGATAAAGAATAAGCAGAGAAAGGCCTGGCAGGCAGTTTCCAACAAGAACTCAAACCTTAATGCTTACCTTCAGGAAAATATAGTAGGAGCAAGGATCACACAGATCTTTGCAAGAGAAGATGAAAATGCTGAGATTTTCAAGACCCTTTCAGGTAACTGCAGAAAGACCTGGATGACAGCAGTTGGATACAGTACACTTGTGTGGCCTGGAATCGACACTATATCAGTTCTGGTCCGTGCTTCAATCTTCCTCTTTGGACTCCTTATCTTTTCACAGGGAAGCGAGACTCTTGGTACTATCGTGGCTATATCCAGCTATGCATCAAGGTTCTGGCAGCCTATCATGAACCTTGGCAATATCTTTAATGGCTTTATCAACAATATGGCTTATCTTGAGAGAATTTTTGAGACTATGGATGAGCCTGTAACTGTAGATGATGCTCCTGATGCTGTAGAGATGAAGGCAGTTAAGGGCGAAGTTACCTTTGAAAACGTATCCTTCTCCTATGAAAAGGGAAAAGAAATACTCCACAATGTATCCTTTAGCGTTAAGCCAGGAGAGAGCGTTGCTCTCGTAGGACCAACTGGTGCCGGAAAGAGTACTATTGTAAGCCTTATTTCAAGATTTTATAACGTGGATAGCGGAAGAATCCTGATTGATGGCCAGGATATTTCAAAGGTTACTCTTAAGTCTCTTCGTTCACAGATGGGAATCATGCTTCAGGACAGCTTCATCTTCTCAGGAACGATCGAAGATAATATCAGATACGGTAAGCTTGATGCCACAGAAGCAGAAATCAGGAGAGCCAGCAAGACTGTTTGTGCCCATCCTTTTATTAAGGGTATGCATGACGGCTATAGAACAGAGGTAAAAGAAAGAGGCGCGCTTCTTTCACAGGGACAAAAGCAGCTTATCTCTTTTGCCAGAACTCTTTTATCAGATCCTGCAATTCTGGTTCTTGATGAAGCAACCTCAAGTATCGATGTACAGACTGAAAAAGCCCTTCAGCAGGGCCTTGATGCAATGCTTGCTGGAAGAACAAGCTTTATCATTGCTCACAGGTTATCCACAATCACAAGATGTGACAAGATCATGTACATAAACGAGGGTGGCATAACTGAGTGTGGAAGCCATGAAGAGCTTATGGCCAAGAAGGGAGATTACTATCATCTGTATACTGCACAGATGGAAGGCCTTGAAGTTGGTTAAAACATTGCATGCAATGGAAACCAAGATATATAATTACAGTTTCCATATTTTTGGTTGAAATTTTGTTGATGAATCAACAAAAATACACAAAGAGTTCACACTTTTTTCTTGTGATTTTTGACGAAAAAAGATAATATACCGGTATGAAAATATACGACATACCGCAGGCAACAAAAATAACCATAAATTTGGTTCATAACAATCAGAGCAAGACTGTTGATGCAACTGTTCTTACGCGTTACGGTGACGGGATTTTGATCACACCAGTCATGGTGAATGGTCGTCTTATAGATATTTGTTCTAATGCTCATTTCGAATATGTGGAAACAATTCGTGGGGTTAAGCATGTATTCCAGGCTGATACTATCAGCAGGGTTGATTTTGCAGGGACAGATTTCCATGTGATAACAGGAAAGGAAATCTTACTTGGAAATCAGCAGCGAAAGGCAGAGCGTTACAGTGTTCAGCTTATGGGCAATGCTGTGATAAACAAGGCAAGACATATAAGCGTAGTGCTTCACGATATCTCTCTTCGTGGTTTTTCACTTATGGTCGGTAAGAATACAGGCTTTAATGTAGGCGATAAGGTAAAGCTTGAGTTTATGAAAAATGAGCTCAGCCCCAAGCTTGTATTAAATGGCGTAATAGTCAGAAAGTTTAGCATAAGCGGCTACAATGCCATTGGCTGCGAGATTGAGAATATTAACCCAAGAGTCCTGGGCTTTATTATGGAAAAGAAGGCCGAAAAGCTTAAATTCTCTAAAACATCAGCCAAGGGAAGCGGAGCAGTTAACTTCGCATAAAAAGAAAAAATAAAGAGCTTTCACTTAAGTAGTCTAAGTGAAGGCTCTTTTTATTGCGCTATATTATTCTACTGTTACGACCTTGGCAAGGTTACGTGGCTTATCTACATCGTAGCCCTTGGCAAAGGATGTGTAATATGCGATCAGCTGCATTACTACTGCTGCAGGGAATGTCATGAACAGATCATCCATTTCAGGAAGGATAAATGTATCTTCCTCAGGAATGTTCATATCCTTGTAGAGTGAATCTCTTGTGATGAGCAGAACGCTTGCTCCACGAGACTGTACCTCACGGATGTTTGAATATTCCTTGGAGGCAAGTGCTGTCTGAGTTACAAGAGCAACTACAGGAATTCCGTCAGTAATAAGAGCGATAGTACCATGCTTTAACTCACCGGAAGCATAAGCCTCTGAGTGAATGTAGGAAATCTCCTTAAGCTTAAGTGATCCCTCAAGAAGAAGTGAGTAGTCAAGGCCACGGCCAATCATAAATGCCTGATCATGAGAGAGGAACTTGTTGGTCATCTTCTGAACGATAGACTTCTTCTCAAGAATCTGGCTGATGATCTCAGGAACTCGTGTGAGCTCGTCAAGGTAGTGGCTTACTTCTTCTGTTGAAAGAAGACCGTTAAGTCTTGCTGCATGTATAGCAAGAAGATAGAACACTGAAGCCTGACTTGTGAAAGCCTTGGTGCTGGCTACGGCAATTTCAGGGCCTGCATGTGTATAAATGCAGTAATCACTGTTATCGGCAATAGTAGAGCCCTTTACATTTACAATAGAAAGAACCTTGGCACCTTTTTTCTTGGCAAACTTGATAGCCTCAAGTGTATCAATTGTCTCACCTGACTGTGAAACTGCGATCACAAGTGTACCAGGCTTGATAACAGGGTTTGTATAAGTAAACTCAGAAGCTATTGCTACATCTGTGTGGATGTTTGCAAGAGTGTGGAAGAGCTGCTGTCCGATAAGTCCGGCATGCATAGCTGTTCCGCAGGCAATAACTACGATGTTCTGATTTTCTCTAAAGAGTGAATCAGGGATTCCCTCCTCTGCAAAGGATGTCTTACCATTTACAATATGAGGTGAAACAGTGTCCTTAATAGCATCTGGCTGTTCGTGGATCTCTTTTTCCATATAGAAAGGATATCCACCCTTGCCACCGCGGCTTGTATCCCAGTCGATTGTCATAAGCTGAAGAGGTACTTCATGCTTCTTTTCGTCGTGAACAAGGATTCCCTTGGATGAAAGGCATGCAATATGATACTCAGGAAGAAATGCGTATTCCTTGGCATGTACACCAAGAGCAGCTACGTCAGATGCAAGAAGTGCACCGTGATCTGTCATGGCAACAACGATTGGGCTTACATTACGTACAGCGTAAATTTTGCCAGGCTGATCTGAAAAGAGAATAGCAAAAGCGAAAGTTCCCTTGAGTACGTTTACTGTCTCCTTGATAGCCTTCTCTGGGTCACCATCATAAAAGTGATCAAGAATAGAAGCAGCAACCTCAGTATCTGTCTCTGAAAGAAGCTTGCCCTTAAGATCGTACTCCTTGATAAGTTCCTTGTAGTTCTCGATGATACCGTTGTGTACAAGTGTTACCTTGCCATGATGATGTGGATGAGCATTGGCATCGCTTACTCCACCGTGTGTAGCCCAACGTGTATGTCCGATTCCTGCACAGGACTCCTCTGTAACATCCTTGCAGACCTCTCTAAGGTTAGATACACGTCCTGCGATCTTTCTTACTATAGGCTCATTCTCGCCCTCTGGAAAAAGAGCTATTCCAGCGCTGTCATAGCCTCTGTACTCCAAAAGCTCAAGTGAATCCAAAAGGATCTCTTTAGTGCTTCTCTTACCAATATAACCAATTATTCCGCACATAATTTCTCCTATCGTTTTGCGTCATTTTGTTCTATATTAATATTAATAAGTTTCTGTGATCATTGATCCGTATTTATAGATCTGATGATCCTATTCATTATACCTGTTTGGCAAGTATTTGAACATGCTCAAAAATAGGCATGTTATATTATAAGAGGTTGATACTTTTTAGTCAAATTTGACATATTGTTACGTCTAATGTAAAATTTGTGAGGTTGAGGGAATAACTTTTATATTTGGCGAGCTATTTACTGATTATATTTACTACTTAAGGCTCGTAATGAACATGGTGATATTATGAACATGCACAAAGAAAAAAAGAAAAACCTAATCATACTTTTTGCATTTGCAGCAATTCTTTCAGTAGCTCTTATCATTGGAATCAAAGGAGACAGGGCTCAGACAGTAGCTACTGCCATTATTAATGATAGAAGTGATATGATGGCCGTAGAGAATGCAGATACTGTAGTATACGAATCTGAGAGCGGAGTGCAGGCTGTTTGCCTTAATGCGGATGGAACAGAAACTGCCTTATCTGATGACATTGAAGAGTCAGCTGGCTTGGAGGATTCAGAGACAACAGTTGTTGAGGCCAAGGAAAATGCAGCAGAGCTTTCACTTACAGCTTTTACCGTAACAGAGTATGAGACTGTAGCCAAGATGTTTGCAAGCGATACTGTAAATGTTCGTTCAGGAGCAGGTACAGACTATGACAAGCTTGGTAAGGTGACCTGGGGAACTGAGATTTCAGTTACTGGTGTGACCGACAATGGTTGGTTTGAAGTTCTTTATAATGACCTTATTGGATATATTAGAGGCGATTATATGGTAAGCGAGATGCCAGGAGTTCCATTCCTTTTTGTTGGAGATTCCAGGACTGTACAGCTTCAGAACGCAGTTGGATCAACTGACAAGGCCTATATTGCCAAGATTGGTGAGGGATATAGCTATTTCAAGAATACAGCTCTTCCAGCTATTCCTGAGTATGCAGGCCAGGGAACAGTGATGATCATTAACTTTGGAGTCAATGACCTTGCCAATGCTAATAAGTATATCAAACTTGTTAATTCAAACATTGATGCCTGGACAAGTGCTGGAATTACTGTTTACTATGCTTCTGTTACTCCTGTTGGAGCAGGTTGCGCAAGTGTATCCAATGCCCAGATTGAGAGCTTTAATAATAAGCTCAAGGAAGGCCTTGATCCAAGGGTACAGTGGATTGACAGTTACTCATATCTTTCACAGGTTGGATTTAGCTCTTCAGATGGTCTTCACTATAGTAAGGATACTTACAAGAATCTGTATGCTTATTATGTTTCTGTAATACAGCAGAATCAGGACAACATGGTCGCAAGCAACGCTCAGTAATAATATAGCTTTAAGTATTTGTACGAAGTAAGCAATGGATCGAGCGGTAAATTCTAAGATATAGTTTAAAAGCGATGACTTTATAATTTGCACCCTGGAAGAGAAGATTTTTACAAATTTCTCTTTCAGGGTATTATAAATTAATGGTATAGTGTCATGTGGCATAAATGTTGCTGTATTTAGCCCGAGATTATCACGGATGATTTTCTCTTTATGCACATAATAAATAATTAGGAAGAAGTAAGGAAGAAAAATGAATATTGTACTTTTGTCCGGTGGCTCAGGAAAGCGCCTTTGGCCACTTTCAAACGATATCAGATCTAAGCAGTTTATAAAGATCTTTAAAAAGGAAGACGGATCCTATGAATCCATGGTGCAGAGAGTTTATCGTCAGATAAAGCGTGTGGATCAGGATGCTACAGTAACTATAGCAACTAGTAAGGCGCAGGTCTCATCTATCCACAATCAGCTTGGCGAAGATGTAGGTATTTCAATCGAGCCATGCAGAAGGGATACTTTCCCTGCAATTGCTCTTGCTACAGCATATCTTGTAGATGTTCAGGGAGTTGATCCTGAAGAGTCAGTTGTTGTATGTCCTGTAGATCCTTATGTTGAGGATGACTATTTTGACGCTTTAAAGGCACTTTCACAGCAGGCTGATAAGGGAGAGGCCAATCTTGTACTTATGGGAATTGAGCCCACATATCCTTCTGAGAAATATGGTTATATCATCCCTGCTTCCAAGGATGAAGTGAGCAGCGTTTCTACTTTTAAGGAAAAGCCTTCAATGGAAGTCGCTAAAGAGTACATCAGCCAGGGCGCACTTTGGAACGGTGGTGTTTTTGCCTACAAGCTCAAGTACGTTCTTGATAAGGCGCATGAACTTATTGATTTTACAAACTATCAGGATTTGTTTGAGAAATATGATACTCTTACCAAGATTTCTTTTGACTACGCAGTAGTAGAAAAAGAGGACAAGATCCAGGTTATGCGCTTCGGCGGACAGTGGAAGGATCTTGGAACCTGGAATACTCTTACAGAGGCTATGGAAGAGAGCGTTGTAGGTAAGGGCGTTTTAAATGAGACCTGTAAGGGTGTACATATTGTAAATGAAATGGATGTTCCTGTACTTGCTATGGGACTTACAGATGTTGTTATATCTGCTTCTCCAGAGGGAATCCTTGTTTCTGACAAGGAACAGAGCTCATATATCAAGCCATTTGTTGACAGCTTTGAGCAGCAGATCATGTTTGCTGAAAAGAGCTGGGGTAATTTCAAGGTTATTGATGTTGAGCCTGGTAGCATGACCATTAAGGTTACATTAAATGCCGGTCATTCTATGAACTATCACAGCCATAACCACAGAGATGAGGTTTGGGTTGTAATTTCAGGAACAGGTAGAACTGTTGTTGAGGGAATAGAAGAGAAGGTAGCTCCTGGGGATGTTATCAAGATGCAGGCTGGATGCAAGCATACAGTATTTGCAGATACAGAACTCAAGCTTATTGAGGTTCAGATTGGTGAATCTATCAGCGTAGAGGATAAGGTTAAGTATTCACTTTGATATAGGTGTCAAAACATAGAAAAAAGAGGCTGTCGCGTGACAACCTCTTTTTTATTGCTTAATTAATGTAGCGAGTTAACCTTTTACAGCACCTTCGATCATTCCATCCATAATCTGGCGCTGAGCGATGAGGAATACAATCACCATTGGCACGATTGCAAGAAGAGCAGCAGCAAGGATCATGTTCCACTGCTTAACATAAGATCCAACGAAAGCCTGAACTGCTACAGGAAGAGTCTTAACGGCACCATTCTGACCAAGCATCATGGAAGGAAGAAGGTAGTCATTCCAGATCCACATACCATTAAGGATTGATACTGTTGTGATAACAGGTGTCAGAAGTGGGAAGATGATCTGGAAGAAGGTCTGCTCAGGTGAGCAACCATCGATAGATGCAGCTTCCTCAAGATCATAAGGAACTCCCTTGATAAATCCGTTAAGGATAAATACTGTCATGGCTCCGCCGAAGCCAAGGTATGCAAATACAATACCTGGCACGGACTGAAGCATAGGAATACCAATAAACTTACCAACATCGCGGAAGGTAGATATAAGTGGGAGCATTACTACTTGGAAAGGTATTATCATGGATGCGATGAAGGTAAAGTAGATAACTGTTGACCAAACTGTCTTGTTACGGCAGATGACCCATGCAGCCATTGCTCCAAATAAAGCAAGAAGTACAAGGGAAACTACTGTAATAAGAAGTGAATAACCAAATGCCTGCCAGAACAGGAAGTGTGTGTTACCGATAACATCCTTAAGGTTACAAAAGAGCTGCTCAAGACTTGCTCCATTAAAGCCTATAGGGTTTCTTGTTATATCATCTGTCTGCTTGCAGGAGTTGATAACAACAAGGAAGAATGGGAATAATACATAAATAGCAATTATAATAGCGATAATAAGTCTTATTACTACGCTGGATGTCTTTTCTTTTCTATGCATTATAATTCCACCTCCTTCTTATTAGATATACGTACCTGAATTATTGAAACAGTTGCAAGTATTATGAAGAACAGAACGGCCTTGGCTTCACCGAAGGCATATTCGTTGTTGATAACTGCTGTGCTGTAGATGTTAAGTGCCAGCATTTCTGTACCGTTTGTCAGATAGTTTCCAAGGAAATTAACTGAACCAGTACCATTTGTGAGTGCAAGGTTTACATCGAACTGTTTGAAAGCAGATGTAAGTGTAAGGAAAGTACAGATTGTGATTGTAGGTGCAATCATAGGAATCTTGATGTTGAAAAGAGTCTGAGTAGGATTAGCACCGTCAATGGCAGATGCTTCAAGTACATCGCCTGGAATAGTGTTAAGACCAGTGATGTAGATCAGCATAATATAACCTGCGTACTGCCAGATATATACGATAATGATAGCCATGAAGGCTGTCTTTGTATCCGAAAGCATTGAATAAGTTCCAGTAAACTTAGTAACTACGTTACTGAAAATGAACTGCCAAATGTAACCAAGTACGATTCCACCAATAAGGTTTGGAAGGAAGTATGCTGCTCTGAAGAATCCGAGGCCCTTGATCTTGGAAGTGCACAAAAGAGCAAGCAGGAAAGCAACAAGGTTAACAAGGATCATGTTAAATACTACAAATAAGAATGTTATAAGAATTGACCATAAAAAGCTCGGCTGCCTGAACATTCTGGCATAGTTGGCAATACCAACAACATTCTTGATTCTGATTCCATTCCAGTCAGTAAATGAGTAACCAATACCAAGAACAAGCGGTATTATGACTGTTACTGCGAATGCAAACAGAAGAGGAAACAGGAATATTATGTTTATGATTGTGCGGTGATGTTTAAGTGTTGGAAAAAGATATAGTCCCCAAAAGAAAAGTAAAACGCCACACACAAGTACTGCGCCCCTGTAGCTTTTACCCTGGCCTAGGATGGCAAGGATAAGTCCCCCGATTGCAAGCGCAATTCCCGCGATGAGGCTTACAAAAGAAGTTAATTTTCTTGTCATAGAAAAAGTACTCATGTGTAATTCCCCTTTCGTGAGTAAAAAGAAAGTTCAAAAATCTAGTGGAAAGTTAGTTAAAAATGGGCAGGGCATTAAGCCCTGCCCCCTAAGTTCAATAATATTAGTTGTTGTAGTAGCTTGTGATAACCTGAGAAATTGTAGAAGTGAAGTCCTCAGCTGTTGCAATCTTGCCCTTTGCATAGTCAGCAAATACCTGGCAAGTTGTGTTCTGAAGGCCGTCCTTCTTGAGCATTGTGTGCCATCCTGAATAGTTACCAGCATCGATGTAGCTCTTCATGCTCTTATAGAATGGGTTAACTGCTTCGTACTGGCAATCATCAAATGGAGAAACAAGACCAGCATCGTTAACAAGAATGTTCTGAGCTGAGTCGCCTGCGCACCAGTTAAAGAATGCCTTAGCACCATCAA
>JAEEGL013606563.1_pt1 | contig 34274 bp, 56 predicted proteins | sample 9134231 | NCBI WGS metagenome assembly JAEEGL01 (sample SAMN16246548, study PRJNA631951) | gut metagenome | biome: gut microbiome; feature: rumen; material: fiber-attached | host: Bos | place: Iran: Karaj | collected 2018-10
CAGGACGTCAAAAAAATGAACGACTATATAAATAATAATATAGAGAATAAGAAAAGAGAAAAAGAAAAGATTAAATATATAGATATACTCGACGAGACTCCTCACATCAAGAACGATGAGGAACTCAGGAGGACATTCATCGATTTTATAGAGATGCGGAAATTCATCAAGGCACCGCTCACGGAGAGAGCCCTCCGGATGATCATCAAGGACACCTTCGAGCTGGGACACGGAGAGCCGGAGACGATGAGGGCAGTCCTCGAGCAATCAATCAAGAACAACTGGAAGGGAGTATTCCCTATTAAAGAGCCGAGAGCATCCTCCGGAGGATCCTCGAACCCGTTCAGCGACATGCTCAGGGAGGAGGGCTATCAATGACGAGAGAAGAAACCCTGCGACTGCTCGAATTTTTGAAAGGATCCTATCCGGCGTTTAAGATAGAAAACGCGGCAGCACTCGCAAACACGTGGTGCCTCACATTTCAGGACATACCAGCCGCCAGAGTATACAGAGCGGCACGGCTCCACATATCAAGAAGTAAATACTTCCCGAGCCCTGCCGATATAAACGAATCCATGCAGAGAGCTTCCATTCTATACGACACGCCGAACCCCTCAGCCCTTCCGGCATCCATAAAGCCAGCAACGGCCACGCCTCCGGAGATCATCGACGGAGAGGAATTCCTCCGGTGGGCTTTTTCATAAAATAAGTATTGCAAAAAGATAAACATATAAGTATAATAAAGGCATAAATCCAAAACAAAGGAGGAAAAACTAAATGGCGGATTTTAAGTTTAGAGACCTCAAGGCCGACGAGATAGAGTGCCGCGTCTCGCAGATTAACGGGAACGGACTCACGCTCCTGCTATACAAGGACGCAAGATGCGACATGAACATACTCGACGAGACGGTGGGCCCGATGAATTGGCAGAGGCAGCACGGCAGGGACAACGCGAACTGCACCGTGTCCGTTTGGGATCAGGACAAGCTCCAGTGGATAAGCAAGGAAGACACCGGAACGGAATCCAACACGGAGGCAGAGAAGGGACTCGCATCCGACAGCTTCAAGAGGGCCTGCTTCAACTGGGGCATAGGCCGCGAGCTGTACACGGCCCCGAGAATATGGCTATCAAAAGATTGCTACAATCCGGACACCAAAAACGGAAAATACATCACCTACGACCACTTCAAGGTTCAAGAGATCACTATCGAGGAGAAGAAAATCACGGCCCTGACGATCCTCAACGAAACGACGGGAGACATCGTCTTCACGCTCAGCAACGGAAAAACGAGGACGACAGCAGCACAGAACAAGAAGGCGGCCAGCAAGAAACAGCAGACCGTGCAGGCTCCTGCTCCTCAGGAACCGGAACAGCCTCAGGCTCCGGCAGCGGATCCGACACCTTCAAGAGGAAAGCTCAGGGAATACTGCGAGAGACACGGCATCGACAGGGGAATGATTCGAGACATGTGCGGACTCGGCCCCAGAAGCACAGAGAAAGACTATCAGGCGGCCCTGTCATACGCCGAGGGACTCGCATCGATGATGGCTCAAGGATAACAAAGGAGGAAATGCAACATGGCGAACATATACGAACTCAAGGCAGACATCCAGACGCTGTGGAACCTCATGGACGAGGGAGAAATCGACGACGAGACACTCATCGACGCGATGCAGAACTCACAGGAGGAGCTCAGTCTCAAGCTCGAGGGCTACTGTAAATTCATAAAGAACCTCGAGGCAGAGGTGAAGGCCTTCAAGGAGGAGGAACAGAGACTCGCAGCCAGAAGGAAGACACGCGAGAACACTATCGAGAGAGCCAAGGCCGCAATGAAGATGGCCATGGAGACAGCCGGAGAGAAGAACATCCCGTGCGGAATCTTCACGGTTTCGCTCCAGAAAAACCCCGAGAAGGTAATCCTTGACGAGCTCGACATTCGCAACATGCCGACAGAATATCTGAAATATAAGGAGCCGGAGGTTGACAAGACAAAACTCAAGGAAGACCTCAAGGCAGGGAAGAACCTCGAAGGCCTCGCACACCTCGAGCAGGACGAGGGACTCAGGATCCGATGAAAGGAGGAAATCACACCATGGCAAGGTTCAATAAAAATACACTATACACGACGAAGGACATCGCGAGAGCGATCATGGCAGCATATCCGAACCACTACAAGACGGAACATTCCTGCATCGCGACGGTTAGCTTCTACATAAAAAAGAGAGGCATCCAGTCGGTGAACAAACAGCAGATGTTCCGAGTTTTCTCCGGAATCGACTCCGAGGCAGTATACAAGGAAATCGAGGCCGTTATCAGGACTCAGGAAAAGGAAGGGAAACAGCTCGAGTTTGACCTGACTCCGATCAGCACCAACGTGCCGACGGAGTATCTCAAATATAAGGAGCCGGAAATCGAGGAGGGATTCAACTCCGAGCAGCTTCGACAGCTCGAGACGATCATCCGGAAAGCCGTCGAGGACATCATCCTGCCGGAACTCGTGAAAAGCCTCGGAGTCCAGAAAAGAGAGGAGGCATCACGATGAGCACGGCCGTTCAAATAGCCTTCATAATCTGCGGAACGATCATAATTCTGGCAATCATAGGCGAAATCGGGAAAACTATCAGGAAATAAAAGGAGGAAATCGCACCATGTGGATTTGTAGAGATTGCGGAGCAGAATTCGAGCGGTTCCGAGTAAAGCATGACTATACACGGAGACCGGACGGAGACTACGATGACGAATACGTCTGCCCTAACTGCGGAAGCGAGGACTTCATCGCAAAACGCGAAGAAAAAGAGGAGGGAGCAGCATCATGAAAAAGATTCTATTCATCCAGAGGACAAGAGGATGCGAGACGCTCGAGGCAAAGGCGGAGGCCCTCAGGAGGAGAGCACACCTCGAATGCATCGACGAGGATCCAATCACCGGAGACAAAATCAAGTATTACACGATGCCAGCCCTCAGCGACTACCACCTGTGTGCGGAGGTAATCATCCGAGGCGGCCGCGTCGTATCAGTCAGGAACGTGCCGGAGGAGGCAATCACGAGACCGCCTCGCGACCTCATGCCCGTTCCCGAGTATGGCAATTTTTAAGGAGGAAAAAACAATGAATAAAGTTTCAATCATAGGAAGAATCACAAAAGATCCGGAGATCACGAGGACAGCAAAGACGACAATCACAACATTCACGACCGCTGTCGACAGGAAATACAAGGACAGCAACGGAGAGAGGCAGGCGGACTTCATATCATGTAAGGCCTTCGGAAGCACGGCCGAGTTTATCGGGAAATACTTCAGCAAGGGCCAGAAAATAGCCTTATCCGGAAGCATCCAGACGGGCAGTTACAAGAACAAGGACGGAGCGACAGTCTACACGACGGATGTCATCGTGGAGGAGGCGGAATTCGTCGAACCTAAGCAAAAGGCAGAGGCTCCAGCAGCCGCAGAGGCTCCGGCAGCTGAGGAAATAGAAAACGTTCAGGAATCCCTGCCGTTTGAAATATAAGGAGGACATCATGGCCGCAATAATACCGGAAGATTATCAGAATCTGCTCCAGATCCTCGAAGAAAACAAGAAAGAGCTGAGCAGGCTCCAGAGTCTCGACAGGCACACCGCGACGACCAACGTCGGAAACTATCTATTCGTTTATATTGAAGACTCCGACGGGCCAACGGTGAGGATTTACGGAGGAGGCAGGAACGGAGAGGAGCACATTCCAACGAAAAAACTCAGCAAGGAAGGACTCGAGACATGGGCGACAATTTGGAATTACGAAAACGGATAAACGGACAGGCCCTCAGCATCGAGGAGGAGGCCGAGAAGACCGTCGAGAGATTGCTCCTCAAATACTACCGGAGAGGATTCCGAGACGGACAGCGAGCCAAAGAGAGAGAACTACATCCGGACATTCACTACTGCCGCGAGTGCGTATACTGGGCAGGAGACGAGACAAGCATCGGGAGAAGATGCACCAATACGAGCCGAAGACGAGGGAGGACGAGGCCCTCGGGATCCTCGGATTATAAATATTCCTCAACAAAGGCCTGCAAGTCAGGATTCGAGCCGTTACCGGATCCGAAGCAGCTCAGGCTCGAGGACATCATCCAAAAGGAGGACGACGATGAAACATCAATATAAAATCGAAGACGCCACAAAAGAGGAGCTGATTCAATACTTTTTCGGAGTCGAGGGTTTCGGCGGAGGACATCGAATCCCTGCGGACAAGGACAGGTTCCTAATATGGCTGGAAAGAAAAAGGACGGACACCCTTCTGGACGCTCAGGAGACGGCATTTGAGGCAAGCCAAAAGAGCTTAGAGAAATACATCCAGTATACAAAAGAGGCTAACGACGAGAAGGACATCGAAAAGAAGCTAATCCTACTTGGAAAAGCCAACGCAGCATACAAAAAATACGAGGAATACGACAGGCAATATGACTTGTTAGACAAGAAAATCATGAGGAGCCTCGGCCTCGATCATAAGGAGGACAACAAATGAACATCAAGAAATGCGACAGGTGCGGCAGCCTTAAGGGAGGAGAGCCCGTCAAGATAACAGGGGTGTGGGGTTACGCTAAGGCGGCAGTGGAGGCACTCGTTCAAGCAATACACCCGACGCCCATTTATAGGCTTTTTCTCAAGGAGACAGAACTCGACCTGTGCGACGATTGCCAGAAAAAGCTCAGGGACTGGTTCGAGAATCCGAACGGCGACGAGGATCCCGAGACGGAGGTGTGGAGCTCATACGATGGCCGGAAAACAATCAAAGCACCAAAGGGAACATTCGAGGCAATCTACAACGACAACGAGGAGGAAACGCAACATGGCGATGAAGACAACTTCTAAAGAAAGACGCGACGCAGCAATCGTGATGACCGTCGAGAGGATCCTCAGGCAGGCCGAGAGACCTATCGAGACAGATATCAGCCTCAGGATTCGACAAGACGAAGTAATAACCGTGAATTACTACATCAAGGAAGCAATCATTCCGAAGGATACCGAGGAGGACAAGCCATGAATTGTCATTCAAGCGTAAAATTAGACAAATTAGTTATTGAAAAGAAAAAAGTCAGAATAACCTTTTTTGACGGGACAATTTATGAGGGTTGGCTTATTTTTCCTTTTACGGGTTACGGATATATACTCAAGAGTCCGGATCGTGATTGTGATTTGAGATTTTGTAAATCTCACGTTAAAAAGATCGAGGAGGCAGAAGAATGAAGACAGAGGAAGACATCAGGAACCGAACGACTGACGGAACTCCAGACGAAAAACTCGAACGGGAGTGGATCCGGCATCAGATATACGAGCTCGAGAAATGCAACATGACGACGGAGCTCGTCTACTCGGCGATGATACCCCTCAACCCGAAGACGAAGAAAAACAGCCAGAAGATAATCACCAACCCGAAGACCGGACGGCCGATCATAGTCCAGAGCGACGACTTCAGGCAATACGAGAGCGACGCCGGATGGTTCCTCAAGACTCCAGCCCAGCCGATAGACTATCCCGTGAACGTCAGAGTGATATTTTATCGAGACTCAGCTCGACGAGTCGACCTGACGAACCTCCTCGAGGCGATAGACGACCTCCTCGTGGCGAATAAGATCCTAAAAGACGACAACTTCCAGATAATAGCAGGCCACGACGGGAGCCGCGTCTACATCGACAGAGAGAAGCCTCGAACGGAGATTTACATCGAGCATATATCAAAGTATAATAAACAAAAGGAGGCAGACTCATGAATCCGACGCTTATCAAGAAACCACCGCGAACGGAATCCGAGAGGATCCTGCAGCATCGCGAACACGAGAAGGAATACATGAAGCGACACAAGACGGTGTGCGTTACCCTCAGCAAGGAGAAGGATTCCGACATCCTCGCATGGCTCGAAACTAAGGAGAACAAGTCCGACGCAGTCCGGCAGGCCCTCAGGGCATCGCTCAGGAGAGAAGGGACAAGCTGGAGAGAATTCCACATAAACGAAATCGCCGCCAGAAAGAAAAGACAAGAGGAGGAGTGCTGATGGATAATAGAATCATCCGCGAGGAATACGCCGAGCTGGCCGCGAAGATCATCGACGAGGAGGAGAGTCTCCGAGACATCGCGTGCAGCCATGCAACTATAATATATCTCGGCAGCGATAACGAGAAGAAAAGCAAGGGGAGGCCAGTCCTCGGGGAATGCGAGAAGATATCCGACAAATACAAGTGGGGAATCCCTGCCGACTTTACTATAACTATATTCGAGAAGAACATCGCAGGATTCACGGAGGAGCGACTCAGGATCCTGCTGTTTCACGAGCTCCTGCACGTCGGGATAGAATTCGACGAGGACGGCTCCGAGAAATACAGCGTGAAGCCTCATGACTACGAGGACTTCAAGGAGATCATCGACAGATTCGGGACGGAGTGGGGACAGGTATGAAAGAAAACAATCTAAAAATAGAATATCTCAGGACGGGCAGCCTCACACCATACGAGAACAACACGAGGAAGCACACGGAGGAAGACATCAACGAGATAATGCTCAGCATCCAGCACTTCGGGTTTAACGATCCTATCGGAATATGGTCAGATAAAAATATAATAATCGAAGGCCACGGACGCCTTGTTGCCGCGAAGCGACTCGGCATCAAGGAGGTGCCCTGCATCCGGCTGGATCACCTCAGCGACGAGGAGCGGAGAGAATACGGAATCCTTCACAACAAGACCGCTGAACTATCACGCTGGGACTTCGAAAAACTCGATGCCGAGATAGAAGCCCTCGGCATGAGAGAATTCCCGAGCTTTGCAGACCTCGACAAAAAACTCGAAGACACTCCGGAAGAAAATCCCGAGGAAGAACGCCAGAAAATCTTCACCTTTGAAACCGTCGAGGCTCAATATCAAATCGTGATGCGAGTCGTTGACTATATAGAGAAGAACATCCCGATGGAGCACACATACGGAAACAAGAACAAAAAAAGCAACGCAATTTTTGAAGGAGTATATCTATGGATGGAATCTCAAGGCTTAATATAATATACAAAGCACCGGAGGAAATAACTCAGGCCAGAGAAAACGCAAGATTGCACGGAGAGGAGGACGTCTCCAAGATTGCACTCAGTATAGCAAAATACGGCTTCAACGATCCAATAGCAATCTGGGGAGAGGATAATATCATCATCGAAGGCCACGGAAGACTGGAGGCAGCGAGGAGACTCGGCCTCGATAAAGTCCCGTGCTTTCGTCTCGACGAGCTCAGCGACGAAGACCGCAGACGCTACATGATAATGCATAACAGAACGGCCGAGCTATCAGACTGGGACTATAAAAGACTCGCGGCAGAACTCGAGGAGATAGACATTTCAGACTTTGAACTCAATATGGGACTCGAGGACATAAAAGACGAGGGATTCTCCGACCTTTTCACGCTACCGGACAGCGACGTGCCCCTCATCCGGACAATTCACATGACACTAAGTCCGGAACAATACGAAATACTAATGGCAGCATCCGACTATTTCAAGACATACGACGAGGCAGACCTCCACACATTCGGAAACGATAAAACAAAAAGCAATCTGGTATTTGAAGGAGTATATCTATGGGCAGAGCAAAACAAATTACTTTAAAAGTAATCCCTCCAAAAATCGCGAACCCGTTCGTGAAAAAGATGCACTACTCGGGAAAGATCATGAACAACAGCAATCTTCACTTCGGGGTTTTTTACGAGGGAAAACTCCACGGAGTAATGTCCTTCGGCCCTTCCCTCGACAAGTCGAAACTTATCGGCCTTGTGAAAGATACCAAGTGGAGCGAGTTTATCGAGCTCAACAGGATGGCCTTCGATGACGTACTACCTCGAAACAGCGAGAGCCGAGCCCTATCAATCGCGATAAAACTCATCAAGAAACACGCTCCACATATAAAGTGGATTGTTTCGTTTGCAGACGCGACCATGTGCGGAGACGGGACAATATACAGAGCCGCTGGCTTTGTCCTCACGATGATAAAAGAAAACGAAGGAATCCTGCAACTGCCGGACGGACGTCTCGTTCATCAGCTAACAATCCAGAGCCAGCCCCTGAAACCGTTCCCAGAACTCGGAGGAAAAACCCTTTATGAAATAAACGGTGGGAGTTATAGCATCAAAAAATATATGGAGATCACCGGAGCCAAGCCTATGGAAGGACATCAACTCAGATATTTATATTTTATAGATCCAACCTGCAGGGAAAGACTCACGGTTCCGATTCTTCCCTTCTCCGAGATAGACAAAAGAGGAGCCGGAATGTATAAAGGTGAAAAAAAGTCACAGCAGGAACGCCACTGTGACAACTGGAGCGGTGAGGTCTGAGCGGACAGCCATTCTTCCGAAGGATTCGGAGAGTTTTCGTTAAACTATCACCGCATATATAATAGAAGTATACCGAAGAAAGGGCCGGATGTCAAAACATGAACACAGACGACTTCGAAAACATAGACAACCTCGACGACATCGACGAATTCGAGGACTTCGACGACCTCATGGCGGCACCGGAGCCGGAGCTCATCCTCACGGGCAGCACACCGCCGGAGGATCCAAAACCGAAGAAAAAAGCCGAAGAAGAACCGAAGCACATGAACACGCCGATGCGAGTCCACACGCTCAGGGCTCAGAAGCAATTCGAGAAGCGGAGATTCTACTCAGAGAAGAACCTCCTGAACACGATCACGTGGCACCTCCAGCCGGAATATATATACTGCATAATATCAGGAGGAGACGTCGACCAGCTCAGCTTCCTGAAGCACATACTCCGACAGCAGCCCCTCAAGTATTGCCTACTATCGAGCTGGTGCTTCGGAATCGAAGACGTTCAGGAAATAGGCCAGTGGGTAGAAAAGGGACTAATCCGGAAAATAGATTTTTATATAGGAGAAATCGCTCGTGCATCATACGCCATGTGCCAGCGAGACCTGACTCGCATCGCTAAGAGCACAGGAGGACGCTGCGGAGTTTTCAGGAATCACTCAAAAGTAATACTGGCCTACGGAGAACAATTCGACGCGGCCGTGCTATCCTCAGCAAACGTGAACACGAACCCGAGGACAGAAAACACGACAATAATCACCAGCCGCGAGGTTTGCGATTTTTACAAGGAATACTTCGACGACATCCAGCCGTTCAACAAGGAATTCGAGGACTGGCATCCGGCGGAGGTATAAATCATGGCAAAAATAAACGACTGGTTAACCGAAGACGGCCTGATTCAGATCCAAGGCTGGGCCAGAGACGGACTCAGCATCGAGGAAATCGCTCATAATATCGGAGTCAGCCCCTCGACCTTCTACGAGTGGAAAAAGAAAAAAGTGGAGATTCGAGAGGCAATAAAAAAAGGAGCGGCCCCTGCCGACGTCATCGTGGAGAATGCCCTTTACAGACGAGCGACAGGATATAAGACAATAGAACGAAAGAAAATCAAGCTGCCGGACGGGACGACTCGCGTCGAAGTCATCGAGAAGGAAGTCCCTCCGGACACGACAGCAGGAATCTTCTGGCTGGCCAATAGGAAGCCGGACAGGTGGAAGCGTAAACAGGTGAACGAGATCCGGCTCGAGGAGATAGAAGACGAGACGAGAGAAGACATCGAGAAATTCATCCAAGAGGCCAAGGACAAACATGAAGCAGACAAGAGCAAAACGCAACATGCGGACGGAGACGACTCAGGAGAAGCGGAGGCGTGACGCCCTCCGGATCCTCGAGGAATATCCCTACATATACGGCCAGCAAGTCGGATTCACAAAGCTAAACGATATAAACAACGCGTGGATTCGGGAGTTTTTATACGGCAGGGAAGATTATACACTCCAAGCACATAGAAACTCATACAAGACGACGAGTGTCTCCGTGGCCTTAACGCTCGATATCATACTAAACCCGAATATCACGACTAAATTCTTCAGGAAGACGGACGCAGCCGTGAAGGAGATCATGGCTCAAGTTTCGAAGATGCTCAAGCATCGACTCACGCGGCAGTTAGTCCGCGATATATACGGAGACAACGTAAACTTCAAACTAACAGTGGATAACGCCCTCGAGATATCCACAAACCTGAAGAACGACCCCCGAGGAACGTCTCAACTATCAGCCGGAGGAATAAAGTCCAGCATCACGGGCCAGCACTATGACAAGATATACACGGACGACATCATCACCGTGGAGGACAGGCTCAGCCACGCCGAGAGAGAGCTCACAAAAATAAAATATCAGGAGCTCCTCAACATCAAGAACAACGGAGACGACTGTCGAATCATAAACACGGGCACGCCGTGGCATAAAGACGACGCCTTCTCGATCATGCCGGAGCCCGAGAAGTGGGACGTTTACTCGACGGGCATCCTCAGCGACGAGGAAATCCAGAAAAAGAAAGAGGACATGGTTCCGAGCCTTTTCGCGGCCAACTACGAGCTGAGACACATCGCAGCCGAGGACGTAATCTTCGAGAATCCTATCACCGGAGGAGACGTCGCGAAGATAAAAAACGCAATATACGGACATATCGACGCAGCCTACGGAGGAGCAGACTCCACGGCCTATACTATCTGCAAGAAGCAGGGAGAAAAATACTACGTGCTGGGCAAGCTATACCCGAAGCACGTCGAGGAAGTCCTGCCGGAGATCCTCAGACTTCACAAGCAGCACCTCGTGCGGACTATAATCTGCGAGGAGAACGGAGACAAGGGCTATCTCAAGAAGGAAATCATCCGACGCGGCTCCTCGGCCAGCTCATACTGGGAAGACACAAACAAGTATATAAAAATAGTCTCATATCTCAAGGCCGAGTGGAAAAACGTCGTATTCGTCGAGGGCACGGATCCGGAATACATCGAGCAGGTTCTCGAGTATAACGAATACGCCGAGCACGACGACGCTCCGGACAGCCTCGCGAGCATCATCCGGAAGCTATACGGAACGAAGGGACAGAACGGGAGCAGCTCCTCAGCCTTCGGCCTATAAAAATATATTTAAAAAATAAACGGCGTGTTATAATCAAGGCAAGGCAACCCTCAGGAAATCAGGACACGGAGGACAAACAAGGTGAAAACATATCAGGACTGGCTCAAAGTATCAGACGGCAGCGAGACCGCGAGGATGCAATTTATCAAACAGGCAATACAGGACTTCAAGAACGACAAGCGATACAAGGACGCCTGCACGGGAGAGGACTACTACTCCGGCAGGAACACGACCATAAAAAGGCTCGAGAAAATAATCTACAACGCGAAGGGACAGGCCGTGCAGGACGTCTTCTCGGCCAACCATAAGCTGGCTACTCGTTTCTTTTATCGCTCAGTAAAACAGGCCACGAGCGTGCTCCTCGGAAACGGCATCAAGTGGAAAGACGGCAAGGGAGAGGAGATCCTCGGAGCGGACTTCGACCAGCGTATAATGGACGCGGCCCGAGAGGCTCAGGTTGGTGGCGTCGCATACGGTTTTTTTAATAACAACCGAGTAATGATTTTTACAGCGAAGGAATTCGTGCCCCTCGTAGACGAGGAGGACGGAGCTATCAAGGCAGGCTTCCGATTCTGGCAAATCTCCAGCGACAAGCCACTGAGGGCCACGGCCTACGAGCTCGACGGCTACACGGAATATTTGTGGGACAAGGATCATCCGGACGGCGACATCCTAAACGAGAAAAGATCCTATTTACAGCTCCGGCAGGAATCAGTGGCCGACGGAGAGGAAATCTACAACTTCACAAACTACCCGAGCTTCCCTATCGTTCCGCTATACGCTAACGAAATGAAGGAATCCGAGCTGAATCCTATCCGAGCAACGATCGACGCCTTCGACCTCATAAACTCAGGTTACGCCGACGACATCGACGACGCCAACATCATATACTGGACAATCACGAACGCAGGAGGCATGGACGACGAAGACCTCGTGACCTTCCTCAACAAGATGCGGAAAATGAGAGCGGCTCAGCTCGACAACGATCAGCAAGTGACTCCTCACGTCGTGGACGTACCATACAACGGACGAGAGAGCATCCTCGACAGGCTCGAAAAACAGCTATACAAGGACGCGATGGCCCTCAACATCTACGACTTAGCATCCGGAGCCGTGACAGCGACTCAAATCGAGGCAGCATACGAGCCGCTGAACGAGAAGCTGGACGGACTCGAGGCGAATATAACGGACTTTATCACGAGCCTGCTCAGCATATCAGGAAACGAAGACGAGCCGACATACGACCGCTCGATTATAGTCAACAAGGCCGAGGAAATCCAGAGCGTTATCAACTCGGCAGCGATCATGCCTGACTCCGACTATCTCACGGAGAAGGTTCTGACGATCCTCGGAGATAAAGACATGATAGACGACGTCAAAAAGAGAATAGCAGAGGACAGCCTCGGCAGGTTTGCCGGACTCGGCATCGAAGGAACGGAGACACCTCCGGAGGAGTAATACACCGTGGCACTCAAGAAGGACAACGGAGACGCCGGACACATCCTCGTGGATAAACAGCTCGACGACCTCGAGGACAGACTCCGAGACAACTATCGAGACGCGGCCCGAGACGTAACTCGAGACCTAAACACGTTTATGGATAAATACGCCGAGAACGACAAAATCATGCGAGAAAAAGTCGAAGCCGGACAAATCTCCGAGAGCGACTACAAGGACTGGAAGCAGGGGAAAATCTTCCAGAGCGAGGCCATGGAGGCGAAGGTGGCCGACCTCACGGAGCGGATGGTTAACGCGGACATCGAGGCAGCGGCCATGATAAACGGAGAGCTTCCTCAGGTATACGCTACCAGCTACAACTTCGGAGGATATAAGGCCGAGACAATGTCTCAATACGCTGGGAGAGACTACACCTCGTTCACAATAGTAAATCAGGACGCAATTCGCAACCTCGCGACTCAGGATCCCGACCTTATACCATGGACGAGAAAGACTCCAATCCCAAAGGACACGGCGTGGAACCGTCGACACATACAGGCGGCAATTCAGCAGGGACTCCTCGCAGGAGACGACTTCTCGAAGATATCCCGAAGACTCCTGCCCGTGGTCAATATGGACGCGACGGCAGCCATGAGGACAGCCAGAACGGCCGTGACGGGCATCGAGAACAAGGGCAGGCTCGACGCGACGGAGAGAGTCGTGGCGGCAGGGATCCCGATGCGGCAGCGGTGGAAGTGTGTCCACGACGAAAGGACTCGAGATTCTCACATCCTCATGGACGGGGAGGAGATAGAAGTCGGAGGCATCTTCTCAAACGGCTGCAGATATCCGGCAGACCCTGCAGGCCCTCCGGAGGAGATATACAACTGCCGATGCGAGCTCGAGGAGACAATAGCAGGAATCGACCACAGCAAAGACGAGGAACTATACGAGCAATTCATGAGCACGGAGCACTTCGAGGAGTGGCAAATCATCAAGGCCAACAAGGAAGAAAAGGAGGAGGCCTATCAAAAGAAAGCAGCAGGAGCTCCTCAGCGAGAGGAGAGACGAAAAAACAGGAGGTAAAATATGGCAACCTCAGCCGGAAGCGTAAAATTTGAGAGTCATCGAGAGGAATTCGAGGCAGGCAAGAAAGCAGCCGTGGAGGCGTGGCTCGAGGCTGTCGGGATAGACGCATCCTCAACGGCCGCGAACTTTGCACCAGTCGACACGAGCAGGCTCAAAAACTCGATATCACACGCCGTGGACACCTCCGAGGAGACTGTCTACATCGGGACTAACGTCGAGTATGCAATCTATCAGGAGCTGGGGACGGGTAAATTCGCGGAGGGAGGCGGAGGCAGGAACACGCCGTGGAGCTATCAGGACAGCCAAGGGAACTGGCACCGGACGAGCGGCATCACCGGAAAGCACTTCCTCAAGTTTGGAATCACGGCCCACGCCGACCAATACAGAGCACAACTCGAGCAATTCCTCCGAGGATGATCCTCAGGACAAAATCGCAACATGCGGAGTCGAGAAGGACGGCCAAAAAAGAGGCCGTTCTTGTTTTTTTTATATACATGTGTTATAAACAAAATATATCTAATGAACGAAGCACCGGACACCGAAGAAAAGGAGATATTTACAAGATGGCACTCACGAGAAAATTCCTGACAGCCCTCGGCATCGAGGCTGACAAAGTCGACGAGATAATCACGGCACACACCGAAGTGACCGATTCCCTCAAGGCAGAGAGAGATTCATACAAGGCAGACGCCGAGAAGCTCGCAGAACTCCAGAAGGAACACGCAGCACTTCAGAAAACCATCGAAGAACACGGAAAAGACTCTTACAAGGTAAAGTATGAGGCTATCAAGGAAGACTTCGAGAACTACAAGAAGGAAATCGAGGAAAAAGACCGAAAGACCAAGAAGGAGAATGCATACAAGAAACTGCTCCGAGAAGCAGGCATTCCCGACAAGAGGCTGGAGGCGATCCTCAGAGTTTCCGACTCCTCGGTTATCGAATTCGACGAAGACGGAAAAACAATCAAGAACGCCGGAGACCTTACAAAGCAAATCAAGGAAGAATGGGCCGACTTCATCCCGACGACGTCTGTCTCAGGAGCCAAGACGGCAACACCTCCGGCAGGGACTGGAAAAGCATCGAAGACCGCAGAGGAGATTCGAGCGATTTCGGATCCGATCCAGAGGCAGAAAGCAATGGCAGAAAATCCGGAGCTGTTCGGCCTATCATTTAATAAAGACTAAAAGGAGAAAATCATCATGGCAGCAGAAACTAACGTTATCACCAAGACACAGATGGCCAAGGTTAGAGAGCTCGACTACGCGAAGAAATTCGGCGAAAACATCGAGAATCTCGTCAAGATGCTGGGCATCACTCGCAAGATTCCCGTTACAGCAGGAACCGTGCTCAAGGTAAAGGAAGTAACAGGAACCCTCGAGAGCGGCATCGTCGCAGAGGGAGACATCATACCCCTTTCACAGTATGAGACCACATGGACATCTATCGGAGAGGCTACCCTCAGCAAGTGGAGAAAAGCATCCACAGCCGAGGCAATCATCAAAGGCGGCTTCGATCAGGCAGTCAACGACACCGACGCGAAAATGATCCGTGACATTCAAAAGGGCATCAGAGGCCAGCTCGTGACATCCCTCGCAACAGGAACGGGTTCCGCATCCGGCACAGACCTGCAGGCCGCACTCGCAGATGCATGGGGCAAGCTCCAGATTGCATTTGAGGATGACGACATCGAGGCGGTTTATTTTGTAAATCCCGAAGATATCGCGACCTATCTCAAGACGGCCAGCATCACAACTCAGACAGCATTCGGCTTCAAGTATGTAGAGGACTTCCTCGGCCTCGGCACCGTAATTATTACGGGAGCTATCACCAAGGGCACATTCTACGCAACAGCGAAGGACAACATCGTGCTGTACTACATCGACGCGAACGAAGCGAACGGCCTCGGCGACGCGTTCGATTTCACAACGGATCCTGAGACGGGCCTCATCGGTATTCACGAGGAGTCAAACTACGTCAGACTCCAGAGCGAGACCGTCGCGATTTCCGGCGTAAATATCTTTGCAGAAATGCCTGCCGGAGTCATCGTTGGCGAGGTAAGCTCAAACCCCTCGTGAGCCTCACGCTGAAGCCAGAGAGCGATGAGGCGAAGATGTTCGAGGTTGACGTCTCCGACTTACAGGAGAACGTCAGCATATCTGGCGGAAAGGTAACAGGAAAGCTGAAATATCTCAGCGGATCCAATGCGATTACCAACGTCTGGGGAGAGGGCTACTTCCTCGCGTATACACTCGCAGATAATACCTTCACCGGACTGGATTCCGTAAAGGTTGGACTCCAGCCCTCAGCAGGAAGCGGCCTCGCTGAGATCATAACCGATCCCGACAAGAACGGCATCGCGAAGATTTCCGACAAGGCACTGCAGAAATTCGTCATCGTACAGAAAAAGGGCACGGAGACAAAGACTCAGGCATACGACCTGACAGGACTCACACTCGAGGAGCCGGAAGGATAAAACACCATGGACAAAACACTAACCGAAGTATGCGATTATCTCAATAACTACTTCCCGACGAAGAAAATCGAGGGAGAGTTTACTATCTCCGGAGGAGTCCTCAACATCGAGGGCATTCAGCAGGGGCAGTATTTCCGCATCATCGGGAGCGTTTTCAACGACGGTGTGCATCACTACCCAGCCGCGACAGGATCCGAACTAAAAGACGAAACATTCACGGGAGCAATCTGGCTGATGGCTGTCCCTGAGACAGTCCTCAGCCTATCCCGTGACATCGCAGAGTGGACGGCAATCTATCAGACGCCGACAGCTCCGGCCATGTCTCCTTATAACTCCGAGAGCTTCGGAAACTACTCATATAGTAAATCCTCAGCAGGAAGCGGAGCCGGAGGAGACGCAACATCGTGGCAGGGAGTATTCGGGCCAAGGCTCAACAAATACCGCAGACTGAGAGGTGCGTCATGAGTCTACTCGACGAGGCGATGGAGAAGACCTACATCATGGACAAGGCGACCGTTCCGGACGGCCGAGGTGGAGTAATATCGCAATATACGCAGGGAGCCGAGATCCTCGCGGCCTTTTCGTTTAATACATCGACGGAGGCCAGAGTGGCGGAGTCGGCAGGAGCTAACAACCGTTACACGATCACGACTCGAAAAAGCGTAAACTTGCAATATCACGATATCATCAAGAGAGCCCGAGACGGGAAAATCTTCCGAGTAACATCCGACGGAGACGACAACTACACGCCAGCCTCAGCAGGGCTGAACATGAGACAAGTCGAAGCAGAGCAGTGGAGGCTTCCGGCCGATGGATAAACAACAGGGACTATATAAAATGTGGAGCTCCTTCGGGCTTCCGGCATACGACGAACAATCGACGCCAGACAACGCCGAGCTTCCCTATATCACCTATCAGGTAATAATAGGCGATATCGACGGCCCCGTTTTTCCTTCCGCGTCTTTGTGGTATAGAGACGACGACTGGGAAGACATCGACAACAAGCTGAGACAAATCTCCGAGACCCTCGAGACGCTCCAGCCGATACCAGTCGACGGAGGCTACATCCATGTAACAAAAGGGAGCCCCTTCGCTCAACGTCTCACGGATCCGAGTGATTCATCCGTAAAACGATACACGATAAATCTCGCAATAGAGTTTTTAACTCAATACTAAAACAAGGAGAAAAGCATCATGTCAAAAAGATTTACACAGGTAAAACTCGATGCATTCAAGGAGATACAAGTCGAGGCTGGCGTCATCATGAGAGATTTCGACCCCTCGAACCCCGTTCTTGACCGCTCGAAGATAATCTGCACAACCTCCGGAGGCGTGAACATCGTCTGCAAGCCGTCATTCAGCGACTACTTCGAAGACGTCGACAACGTACCGAACAACACCAAGGAAGGGAAGCAGGTGGAGGACTGGGAGTGCAGCCTCAGCACGACAATGCTCGACATATATCCGGAAGGAGTCAGACTCGGCCTCGGCGTCGCAGATATCGACGCCAACGACTCGACGCGAGTTACTCCTCGACGCGATATCAAGCTGAGCGATTTCGAAGACTCAATCTGGTGGGTTGGAGACAGGGCAGACGGCGGCTTCGCTGCGGCTCAGATCCTCAACTCATTATCAACGGAGGGATTCAGCCTCCAGACAACAAAGAAGGGCAAGGGCACGACCCCCCTCACGCTCATGGGCCATACATCCATGAACGAGCTCGACACCGTACCGATGAATTTCTACATCGTAGACGGAGAAGACGACGAGAGCCCGAGCCTTGTCCTCGATAAGACATCCCTGACCGTACCGGAGAACAACTCGGCAACGATCACACCGACAACGACTCCGGCAGGAGAGACCGTAACATTCCAGAGCCTCAACACATCCGTGGCAACCGTAACGAGCGGTGGCGTCGTAACAGGCGAAGGAGTCGGAACGACAACAATCGTGGCTTCGTTCACGAAGTCCGGCGTGACCTATCCTGCATATTGCACGGTTACGGTTACCGGAGAACAGGCAGAGGGCTAATAGCTACCAGCTAAAAAGGAGGACATCATGTTAAAAGACCTCAAAGGAAACGAAGCATTCAAGGCGATGGGCCGCGTCATCGGCGGATTCAGGAAAATGTTCAAGGATCCGACACTGGCCGAAATAGCAGCCAAGAAGCCAAAGGGCTGGATTCTCGAATTTTTCGAGATATCCCTCGACGAGCATTCCGATATTTGGATGGAGATGTTTCTCGCACTCAATCCGGACAAAGTAGAGGAGGACGTCAGCCTCGGTTCAGTAATCACGTTTGCACTCGAAATCAAAAACGATGAGGAAATCATGTCCCTTTTTTTCTCGCAGAGCGACCAGACGGAGAACACGCCTTCTGGCTCGCTTACGGAGAATACAGAGGAGACAGAGACGACATAAACTCCTTTTTACGCTATCTTATAGCTAAAGTAAACGAGAGACAGAGAGCCGAGGCGTGGGAGACTTACGTCTCGGACTCTTTGTTTTTTTTACAGCATATCCTCGGAGGCAACGAGCACGACGAAAATCGCACCATGCACGGAGCGAGATTCATCGACATAATAAAAGAAGCTCAGGATCCTAAACCGAGACCGAACTCGGAGGAGATCATCGAGAGGATGCTCAAGAAAAGCGAAGCAATGACGAGGAATAAAACATGAACGTATTCGATTTATTTGCTACCCTCAGCTTAGACTCCAGCAACTACGACGAGGGACTATCCAACGCCGAGAGCTCAGGCCAGAGCTTCGGAACAAAACTCAAGAGCGGACTCGGCACCGCGGCCAAAGTCGGAGGCGTGGCCCTCGCGGCAGTCGGCACGGCAGCAGCAGGAGCTACAAAGTCGTTTATAAGCGGAGTGGCCGGAGTCGCATCCTACGGGAATGCAATCGACAAGAACTCGCAGAAAATGAACATGTCCGCGACGGCATATCAGGAGTGGGCATTTATCATGGAGCACGCAGGGACGAGCATCGACTCCATGAAGATGAGCATCAAGACGCTAAGCAAAGCGGCAGAGACCGGAAAGGACTCATTCGAACGACTCGGCATCAGTCAGGAACAAATCGCAAGCATGAGCGGAGAGGAGCTCTTCGGAGCGACTATCGCAGCCCTGCAGAACGTAGAGGACGAGACGGAGAGAACATATCTGGCCGGACAGCTCCTCGGCAGGGGAGCGACGGAACTCGGGCCGCTCCTCAACATGTCAGCGGAAGAACTCGAGGGCATGAAGCAGCAGGCCCACGAACTCGGAGGAGTACTATCAGACGAGACAATCAAGGACGCGGCTCAGTTTGAGGACAGTCTCCAGAACATGCAGACGGCATTCAACGGGACAAAGAACGCGATGCTGTCAGACTTCCTTCCGGCATTCTCCACGACGATGGACGGCCTCGCGAGCATCTTCTCCGGATCCGATGTCGAGGGAGGCCTCGGGAAAATCGAGGAGGGAGTGAAAAATCTCGCGGACGGACTCGTGAAGAAAGCCCCTGAGGTTTTCGCAATAGGCGGAAAAATCCTGAACGCACTCCTCACAAGTCTGACGACTAACCTCCCGATTTTGCTCGATGCAGGCCTGCCCGTAATCATGGAACTGGCAAATAGTCTAATATCAGCCGCCCCTGCCGTCATTTCTGGCGTTTTGCAGGTAATAGGCTCAATAGGACAGGCCCTCGGGGATCCTGCGAACCTCGAGAACCTCATCGGCTCAGCCGTGGCCATAATAACGACGATATCCGACTCAATCAGCCAGAACGCCGAGACGGTCATCCCTGCAATAGTAGAAATCATCATGCAGATGCTAACAGCCCTGACGGACGAGAGCACACTCATGCCCCTGCTATCGGCCGGATTGTCAGTCATAACGAGCGTGGTTCAGGGCATCCTCAAGGCTATTCCTGTTTTGATAAAAAATCTGCCGACTATAATCTCGAATATAACGAGCTTTTTAATCAATAGCACGCCGCTCATTATCTCGGCAGCGATCCAGCTCTTCGGAGGAATAATCTCAGCGATTCCCGAGATTATCTCCGAGCTCATCCGACAGCTTCCGACGATAATCTCAACAATCGTGAAAAGTCTCGGAGAAGGCGTCGGAGCTATTGCAAAAGTCGGTGAGAATCTAATCAAGGGCCTGTGGAACGGAATCAGCAACATGAGCAAGTGGATTGGAGACAAGATAAAGGGCTTCGGAGAGGGCATCCTCAACGGCCTAAAGAACTTCTTCGGAATACACAGCCCTTCGACGGTATTCGAGAAGGAACTCGGAGAGAACCTCGCGAAGGGCCTCGGCGTCGGTTTCGATAAAGCACTACCGGACACCATGGACGACATGGCCAAGGCAGCACAGGCAGAGACGAACAACCTCATGAAATCGCTCGAAGATCCGTTCTCGGATTTGAGCATCGAGCCTGCTACAATCTCGGCCAGCAACTCAGGCATAAACGCAACATACGGACAGGCATCGAGCCAGAATATCACTGCAGAGATTACTCGAGCCATACGAGAGGCAATAAACAGCCTCACGCTCGAGAATAACGTCTACATCGGAACGAGAAAAATCGAAAGCCAGATCACGACAGCAATCGCACACAGCAACATGATTTCAGGAGGCCGCTAATGCTCAAGACAGATTATCCAATCGAAATAAACGGAGAGCAATTCGCACCATTCGGGCAGTGGGATATCACATACAACGACACCGTGACGACACACGAGACGGAGGCAGGAACTCAGGAGGACGTTATCCTCAGGAAGGGCCGCCGCTCGATTGCCGTCGCGACGACATGCCTCGACGAGCTCGCATCCAAGCTGGCACTCCTCGAGGATGAGTCATCCCTAACCGTCAAATTTTACGACATAAAATCGAAGGACTATGTTACTATAAACGCAAGGGTGGCCGCAGGCTCGATGAATATCAGCCTCAAGCCTAAGAGCTCGAAGCTATCAGCAACGAACGGAGTCTACACCGTATCGTTCACACTCGAGGAATTCTAAGATGTACAACGTCTCGAACGAATACAGAGCACAAATGATGGAGAGATCCCTCCGGAGGAGAGTCTCCGGAACTATCGGCACCGTTCCATTCACGGGAGCGGATATCCGGCTCGAATCCCTCAATATATCAAATCGCTGTGCCGATGAGACGGAGCTCAAATTCGGAGGCGTAAACATAGGCCAGCTCAACATGACATTCGTTCCCTCGTTTTTGAATAAACTATCACGGAAAAACTATCGAGGGAAAGTCATCACGCTGTCGATTGGCCTATATATCGAAGAAAACGAGGCATGGGAGGACGTCCCGTGCGGTAAGTATATCGTTTCAACGGTAAATATCAGCAAAGAAGGGATTCAAGTCGAGGCCCTCGACTATATGTCGAAACTCGATAAGAGATTCAGCGGAGCCCAGACAATCGGCACCGCCTACGGGATCCTTTCTCTGATATCATCCGCGTGCGGAGTAGAGCTCCAGCAGACAGAGGAAGAAATCCGGACATTTGCCAACGGAAACACAACAATGCAACTATACGCGGAGAACGACGTCGAGACATATCGAGACCTTCTCCACTGGCTGGCTGTAACAACGGCCACATTCGCAACAATAAACAGGAGCGGAAAGCTCGAGCTTCGTCGATTCGGAACAAATACGACTCAGGCAACCTTCGACGAATACAGTCGAGACGTTGATGCGGTATTCTCCGACTATGATACACACTATACTGCTATTTCAATAGTAGATATCAAATCGAGCGAGCTCCGAATATATAGGCTGCCTCAGATCCCGAACGACGGAACGACGATGAACCTCGGAGCGGATCCGTTTATTCAATACGGAAACTTCAGGACGAAAGAGCTCATGTGTCTGGCCATCGCAGCCGAAGCCGCTCAAATCGAATATAATCCGTTTTCGATGATATCAGCCAGAGACGTGGCCTTCGACCTCGGCGACACGATAGAATTCTCCGGAGGACTATCGGGAGAAGCTCAGGCCTGCATAATGTCGATAGACTATCGAATAACAGGATGCACATTCCAAGGCTTCGGAGATGATCCTCGACTGGCGACGGCAAAATCGAAAACCGATAAAAACCTCGCAGGAATCATGGCGAAGACAAAAGACGACAAAATAAACTTTGTAAAATTTGTCAATGCTCAGGAGATAACAGTCGAAGACGCGGAGACTCCAATCGGGCTGGTTCGGTTTGCCGTAAAGAATAAGACAGACGTCGAGACATGGGCCGAGATAAAGGCCGAGACGGACATCCCGACGGATTTAATCCTCCGTTACTACCTCGACGACGAACTCGTGGAGGAATATCATCCGGAGAACGAATGGATGAGCGGATTCGCTCAGGCATACGGAACCGGAACAACTGCCCACATCATCACGACAGCAGCACAGCAGAACAAGCTCAAGAAGACGACAAACTACAACTACCACCTGAGCGACATCGAGAGCGAGACCTATCACGAGTGGAAAATCACGGCAGAGGCAACGACGGGGAAAATAGTAATTCCTATTGCCGGAGAGCATATCCTGATGTGGGCTCAGGGACTCGCAGGAGAAGACGAATGGACGGGATTCCTCGAGGCAGAGGACAGCATCCCGATGTTCTATTTCCAGACGCTCGACATCTTCGGAGAGCTCGACGACGATATAAATATAACAACAATCGGAACCGAAGAACCTATCACAACGGAGGACGGACTCAACATCACGACGGAGGACGGACTCGACATATTAACAGAGTAAAGGAGAAAAAAGATGCCTAAAATAAGCCAGCTGACGGCCGCCTCAAGCCTCACAGGATCCGAGGAGATGCCCTGCGTCCAGAGCGGAAGCACAAAGAAAGCAACGGCCGAAGATATCGCAAAAACAGCCTACAAAGAACTGACCGGAACACTCACGGCAGGAAGCACAACGCTTGTATTACAAGATGCGGCAATAACGGCAGGTTCATGGGTAGACGGAGCCTCCTCGGTTTACGGAGTAAATCCGACAAACGTCGTGGCATCCAACGGACAGGTGACGCTGACCTTCGAGGCTCAGCAGACAAACATCGACATAAAAGTGAGGATATCCTAATGGCATACTACAGATGGACAGGAGGAAGCGGAAGCACTCCGACGCCGACTCCGACAGAATCATATATATATAACACTAACTGGGTTTATTTCAATACAGGCCACAAGCACACGGCAGACACCAAAGTCCGAATAAAAGGACAATATAACTGGTGTTCCAACTACATGCAAGTATTTGGAGCCAGAAACGACAACTTCCGCAACAACGCCTTCGGATTTTTTTCATCCTTTAATAGTCCGCTTCCGTGCGTCTACCGTACAGGGCACGAGGGGACAGGGAGCCACTACTCAGCGGCCAGCTCAGACACTACGACGATGTTCTATCAGGAGCCGACGATTCTCGAGTGTACAGGCAAAACTGCATCATGGTACAAAGAAAGCGAGCCCCTAAATATACACAGCATCACAGCAAACGACGGAACAATCGATGCAGGCATCGCACCATTGGCCCTTTTTGGATGCAACGGGGCCAACATCACAGACGGCTGGTGGCCAATAGACGGAGCAATCATGAAATTCTTCTGGGCCGAGATATACGAAGGGAACACGCTCGTGCATCGGTTCGTTCCGGCATACAATAACGGCCAATACTGCTTATACGACGAAGTAGAGCAGGACTATATATACGAAGCGAGCGGAAACTATTCACGACTCAGGGGCTCGAGCGATATTCCGACGACATAACGGAGGCAAAAAATGAAACTATACGGAAAAGCAAAGCTGACGCTAAGAGATGCAACATCGGGACGGATCCTCAGGGAGGAGGAGCACAAAAACACGGTGACGGAGGCCCTCGAGAAAATCTTCGGGAGCAATATCGCCGGACAGCTCAATTATAATAAACTCATCCCGATATTTGAGAAGCTCCTCGGAGGAGTAGTTCTCCTGAACGGGACGGTGGACTCGGAGAGCATCTTCCTGCCCTCAGCAGATAACGCAACACTCACGGCCCACGCAGGCCAGAACACGACAGGATTCCAGACGGACACGAGAAAAGGAACGCCGGACACGGAACACACGGGAGACGTGCCGAACGGCTACAAATTCACATGGTTCTGGGGAAGCTCAAAAGGAAACGGAACAATATCCGATATTTGTCTGACTCACGTCGACACGGGCGACTTCTGGAGCGAAAACTCCGACAACGTAATGGAGGACAACTTCTGCCCCGTCGAATACGTCGGAAACGACACTATATCAGCGGAAGAATTCTTCGGAGCGGCACCGCTCAACAATCAGGAGAAGATTCCTGTGGGTTTTTGGGAAGATATAAACCATGTAGTGAGCATCGAGCTCGAGACAAGAGGGACACGTGTCGACACTGCAGGGGAGACAGTAGAAGCCGGAGGCGTCATCGTTCATATATCGAAGTGGACAGGCTCAGGAGTCTGGATTTGGAATAATCTCGCGGAGCCCTACGAGGACGACTCCTTCTATATAGAGCTGCCCATGTATCAGTGGGGCAATTTTGAGGAGGCTCATGTCCCGTACTATTTCGCATACGATCAGACAGCAAAAAAGATGTACTGGATTGGAGTCGGACGGGAGAACATCGGCTGGGCCGACCAATACCTGCCGACAAGTAAAGCGGTTAAAATAACAACTATCGACCTGACAGCGAAGACGGCCACGACGACGGACGTCGACCTCAGCACCAAGCTCGACACCGATGAGTGGATATATGCCCCCTCGATAGTATACGATCCGTTACAGCTCCAAGTGGTAAACGGCAGCATTTTTTTAACAGTTTTTAACTCGACCGACGACGCCTTCACAGATAAAAGCATCAAGCTACAACTAAGCAACAACGCCGCGACGGTTGTCTCAGGATTTACGGAGGAGAGCGAATCAAACATGAGATTCGGCAATTGTCAGATAGAACTGGGGGAGGGACGCCTCATGAATCCGTGCTCGATGGCCCACAAAAACGAGAGCGGAAACTATACAGGGCTGCCGATAAAATACGACTCGAATCTATTCCACCACCTCAGGGAGGACAGATACTTCATAACAAAACAGCCGACAGCAAATCCGGTTCAATATATCACAGCCGGAGGAATCAACACACAGGCGATGGACACAAAGAGAGGATGCATCCTCAACAAACTATATCAGGCGACGGTTTATCACCTCAGCGAGCCCGTTACTAAGACAGCAGCCATGACGATGACGCTCGAATATACTATCACTCAGGAGGAAATCCAGCCGTGAAAGAAATCATCGTGGCCGTGATCCTCGCGTTTATAGGCTCCTCAGCTATCTGGAACACTGTCATTTTTCTAATAGACAGACGCGACAAAAAGAGGAGAAACGGAGAGGAGATCCTAACGGAAATTCGCAAGGTGTCGACATCGCTCGAGGAGCTATCGGAGAAAGTCGACACAAATCAGGCCGTGCTCGCACGGACTCACATCCTCAGGTTCTGCGACGAGATAAAGAACGGAGTCCACCATTCCGACGACTACTTCAAGCAAACGCTCCAAGATTGCGACACCTACGAGCGATTCTGCTCCGATCATCCGGAGTTTAAAAACTCATATACGGTGATGGCTCAAAAACATATAAAAGCAACCTACAAGAGGCTGCTCGAAGAAAACAAAATATAAACGGAGGTAAAGAACATGAAAAACGCAACATATGACAAAATCAAGAAGGCTTCGCTCCTCATCCTACCATTCGTGACATTTTTCGCGGCCCTCGTGGATATCTGGGGCATTCCATATGGCCAGCAAATCGTGGCCAGTCTCGCAGCACTCGATTCATTAGCAGGCGTGGCTGTCTCGATCCTCGCGGCCAACTACAACAAAAAGCAGGAGAAGACTCCGGAGGGTTAATAAATGCCTAACGACTACTACGACACATTAGACATTGACGGAGACGAGAGGCCAATCGCGGACGCTACCGCCCGAGCCGATATCTCCAACAAGATGGACAAGCTCAATCCGACAGGAACGGGAGCGATGTCAATCAACAGGGCCGACAGCACGACCGTGGGGAACTACTCCACGGCCGAAGGTTACGCAGGAACCGCGAGCGGAACCGCATCACACGCGGAGGGATCCCTTACACAATCGACGGGAACCGGATCACACGCGGAGGGCATCCTCACGGAGGCAACGGGAGACGACTCACACGCGGAGGGATATTCCACGGAGGCAGCCGTCGACCATTCTCACGCAGAGGGACTGGAAACCCTCGCTGCAGGCCTCGCGGCCCACGCCGAAGGATGGGACACTCAAGCGAGTGACGACTACTCACACGCGGAGGGAGAATCCACCGTGGCCAGCGGAGAGGCATCACACGCCGAAGGGCTGAATTGTATCGCAAGCGGAGACGACTCGCACGCGGAAGGATGGAGCACGGAAGCGAGCGGCCTGCATTCTCACGCGGAGGGAGTCTCGACCGTCGCAGGAGGACTGGGTTCTCACGCGGAGGGTGAGGGAACACTCGCGAGCTCAAATCTGCAACATGTCGGAGGAAAGTATAACACCGAGGACACGCAGGGAGACTTCGCGGAGATCATCGGCAACGGGACAGCGGACAACGCGAGGAGCAACGCGAGGACGCTCGACTGGCAAGGAAACGAGAGGCTGTCTGGAGGACTAACAATCAACGCCGGAACCGCATCAGAGACAGACATCGGGACGGCAATCTCAGGAAAAATGGACGCGGACAATCCGACGGGCTCCGGATCCTTTTCCATGAATAGGAGGAGCGGCTCCTCAATAGGAATATACTCACACGCCGAAGGCTCAGGCTGTATAGCCAGCGGCTCAGAATCTCACGCGGAAGGCGTGCAGTGCATCGCGAGCGGCCTATCAGCTCATGCCGAAGGCTATCTGACGCAGGCAACAGGAAACGGTTCACACTCCGAAGGTGAGGAAACTATCGCGAGCGGAACCTACTCACACGCGGAGGGATTTCAGACCAAAGCAAGAGGAGACAATCAGCATGTATTCGGGCAGAGCAACATCGAAGACACAAACAACCAATATGCCGAAATTGTCGGCAACGGAGACGGAGTTCCCAATTCTCCAAGGGAAAGACACAACGCCCGAACACTCGACTGGCAAGGCAACGAAACAATAGAAGGAGATTTATTCTTCAACGGAGGAGCCTCAGGACTCACGGCCCAGTTATCCGGAAAACAGGATGCACTCACAGCAGGAAACAATGTCCAGATATCAGGCTCCACGATATCAGCCACGGACACCAAGCCGGACAGTTACTACGCTAACGACAGCTTCGCTGACGTAACAGCGATGGCAACAGGCGGAACATGGAAGGAAGTAGGGCAGTTTCAAATCAGCAAAGGGACGTGGATCATATTAGCCGCGATTCAATATCCTTCAAACGCGACAGGCATGCGAAGCGTGGGCTTATATATAGACAGCTCAACAACACAAGCAACGGACGTGACGGGCATCGTCTACCAACAGACACACAGAGCAGCAGACGGAGGAGCGACAAACCTCGTGCTGACTCAGCTCGTGCAAGTACCGGATTCGAGATATATACATATCATGGGAAGACAAACGAGCGGAAGCTCAATGGGAACAACTACAAACCCGATAAGAATTCGAGCGAGAGCTATAAGAATACTTCCATAGGAAAGGAGAAAAGATCATGAAAAAAAATAGCTATTTAGTCGAGTATGCCAAGGCTCAGGTGGGAAAGCCCTACTGGTTCGGAACCTTCGGGCAGACAGCGAGCGAGAAGCTCCTCAAGGAGAAGCGGAAGCAATACCCGAAGCAATACACCGCGAAGGACTTCCCGACACAATACGGCCAGAGAGTCCACGACTGCGTGGGACTCCACAACGGAGCCCTGTGGAGCGAGACTCCGACAAGCCCTCCGAAGTATAACGCGGCTCAGGATCACGGAGCCGACGGCCTATACAAGAGAGCCAAGAAAAAGGGAGAGATTAAGAGCTTCGACAAGGTAGAGGGCCGACTCGTATTCAAGGGCACAGCATCCAAGAAAACCCATGTGGGAATATACTCCGGCGGTTACGTCTACGAGGCCAAGGGCCACGCCTACGGAGTAAAGAAGACGAAATTCTCCGAGAAGTCGTGGCCGTACTGGGCCCAGAGCCCTTACTTTGAGGAGGATCCTCAGGCAAACGGCAAGCCAGCAACGGAGACGCCCTCAGCATCCACGAAGCCAGCAACGACTCCAGCAAAGCCTGCAGCATCGAAAGAGATCATATACAAGGTGACAGCTCCTCACGGACTCAGGCTCCGAGAAGACCCAAGCAAAAAGAACAACGAGAACGTTCTCACAGTCATGCCACAAAAGAAGGAATTCAAGGTGGAAAAGACTCAGAACGGCTGGGCCTTCGGATCCTACGGAAAATACAAGGGCTGGGCTTCCATGGACTGGCTCGAAAGAGTATAATATAAGAGCCTTTCTACTACAAAATAGGGACAAACCGACAGAGAGCCCTTCCCGAGATCCTCGGGGAGGGTTTTCAAACGTTCATAAAAAATTCATATAATAACCCTTCTTTTATTTGACTTTTTAATATATATAATATATAATAAAGGTACAAAAGGAAGGGAGGAAAGAATCAATGAAGACTATCACCGGAAGAATAGAAAACACTCAGGAAAGATGCGAGATGAGAGCAACGGGTTACTGGGTTGGAGCAAGAGGCCGACATATAACGAGTTACGAAAGAGTCGACAAGGAAGAAACAGACATTCACAGACAATACAGCATGGACAGACAACACAGATTCTGGATAGAAACAGAGGACAAAATATACTAAAGGAGGACATCTGGAACTAAAAAGGAGGCACAACATGGACAGAGAAGAACTCGAGACGCGAGTCGAGATTTACATCTTCGGAAGGCTCAAAGGGCAGGCAGACTTCCGGACGATCATCCGAAAGAGGAACGGGAAGCCTTGCCGAATCCTGAGGGTTGTCGGAGGAGAAAATCGCAACATTAGGATGGAGCTCAATCTCGACAAGATATACGAGGATTATCTGAAACATAAGGACATCAAGAAGACGCTCCAGCAGGTAGAGAAGAAAATCAAATAACAGGAGGCAGAGAATGACAGACAGAGAACAAGAGGTTAAGGATTGTCTCGACAAGGTAAACGCATATTGTCTGGAACACAAAGGTTCTTGTGAGGGTTGTATATTTTTCTCATCTGTAACAGTTGGCGATAGAACAATCGGTATGTGCAGAGTAACTTATGCCCCTGATATATTTGGAAAAGGAGGCAGACAATGAGCATAATCAAATAAAAGGAGGAGACACATCGGGGACAAAGTCAGGACAAAAAGAGGACACCGGAGGGTGTTCTTTTTTTATATATATGATATAATCAGGCCATGGAGAACGAAAGAACGACGGTGCCCTATATAGCGTTTGAGTCAGCACTCGACAAGGCGGAGCGGAGGGAGAGGCTCCACATTTTCGTGATAATTTTCCTCATAACCCTGCTCGTTTTGACGAATCTCGCGTGGATCATCGCGTGGAACCAATACGACTACACGACGGAGGACTACTCCGTGGAGATAGACTCAGGCTCCGGCATCGCGAACTATATCGGAAACGACGGAGACATAAACAATGCCGCGAATAGTAGTGAGACGTCGGACTCGGATCCGGAAACACCGTGACGGAAGCTCGCGACGAATAAGAATGAGAAGGACACGACGCAGGCGATGAGGCTCAACCTCGACGAGATATCAAACAGCCAACTGGCCGAAGCTATCGACGAGTGGATTCACTCGGAACGAGATAGGCTCATCCTCAAAAGAAGACTAATAGACGGCATATACTACGAACCGTTAGCGGACGAATTCAACATATCGGTTCGACAGATAAAGGAAATCGTCAGGAAAGCAGAAAACAAGCTATTTAGGCATATATAAAAGGCGTGCGTTAACCGCATAGAAAACCCCCTCCTTTGACAAGGCTCGACCGTTCCGCCACGGCCGAGCCTTATCTCTTTGTAAATCGCACCATTACAGCACGGACTCAGCCTCGAAACGGGAGCATCCCTTGCAGATAATAAGATCACGGAGGGAAATCTCATGGCGTACAAATTTTTTAATCCGAACCCGTCAAATCAAAGAGTGGGAGACTGCTCCGTTCGAGCTATCTCGAAGGCCCTCAACAGGGATTGGGAGGACGTCTATCTCGGCCTTTGCTCCGAGGGCCTCATATATAACGACATGCCCTCGGCGAACTACGTCTGGGGAATGTACCTCAAGAAACACGGATTTACTCAGGAACAACTCGCGACAATCTGTCCGGACTGCACCACCGTGCGGCAATTCTCAAAAAAGCACCCAAAAGGACGACACATCCTCGCATGTCAAAACCATGTCGTGGCCAGCATCGACGGCAACTACTACGACACATGGGACAGCGGAGAGGAAATCGTCCTTTATTTTTTCACGCAGGAGGAATCATAAATGCAATATAACGCTTATACAGGATATCATCCGAACTACTTCCAGAACATACCACAGCAGACAAATGCACCATACGGACAGCCCTCAGGAGGAAACAACTCAATAATATGGGTGCAGGGAGAAGCGGCCGCCAAGGCATACCCCGTGGCGGCAGGGACGGCAGTCCTCCTCATGGACTCCGAGGGCTCGACGATGTATATCAAGAGCACCGACCAAAGCGGCATGCCTCAGCCCCTCCGAATCTTCGACTATACGGAGAGGACACCGCGACAAACCGAGGACAAATCGGGGACAAATCGAGGACATTCCGAGGACTATATCTCCAGACAGGAATTCGAGGAATTCAAGGAAGAAATCAAAAGAAATATAAAAGGAATCCGCAAGGCAGAGATTGACCTCGGAGAGGAGGCAGAGGGCTAATGGGTAATTCTATATATAATCAGCTCCACGCAGGAGCTCCAGCTCAAAATAATAATATCATCCAGAAGCTCGCGGAGTTTAAGAGGACATTCTCCGGAGATCCTCGGGAAACGATCCAGAGGATGCTCAACTCGGGCCAGATATCACAGGCCCAGCTCAACCAATACGCGAAGCAGGCGGACGAGATATACAAAATTTTTAAGTAATCCAATGTTGCAACATACGGAAATAAATCAAAGAGAGGAGAGACAATATGTCACTAACAACAGGCGAAATGTCTGCGGCTGACCTCGCGGCAGTCGTGGGCAGCTCAAACAACGGAGACGGCTTCGGAGGCACCGGAAACGGCTGGTGGATCATCCTCCTGTTCCTTTGCCTTTTTGGAAACGGCGGCTGGGGTAACGGTTTCGGAGGTAACGGAGGCAACGCAGGAGGCGGCTGGGTTCCCTACTATCTCGCGAACAACACAGACAACGGCGTGCAGGCAGGCTTCAACAACGCAGCACTCATGGGCCAGCTCAACGGCATCGAGAGCGGAGTCCAGAACCTCGCAACCCAGATGTGCAACTGTTGCTGCGACATCCGAGAGGGAATCTCGAACGGATTCGCAACAGCGGAGATTGCGGACAACGCCAGAGCCACAGCAAACATGCAGCAGCTCTTCGGGCTCAGCCAGCAATTCGCGAACTGCTGCTGCGAGAATAGACTCGGCCTCGCAAACCTCGGAGCCGACATCGCAAGAGAGGCATGTGCAGACAGAGCGGCAGTCATGGACGGTGTCCGCGACATCATCGCGAACCAGACGGCAGGCATCCAGACCATTCTCACGCAGATGTGCAACGACAAAATCGACCAGAAGAACGACACCATAAACCAGCTCAGGCAGGAGCTCCTGTACGCTCGCGGACAGGCATCGCAGGACGTACAGACAGCAAGGATTCTGGCAGGCCAGACGAGCGAAGTCGACGCACTCTACGACAGACTCAATAACTGCCCAGTCGGAACGGTTCCGGTTTACGGCAGACAGCCCATTTTTACATGCCCTCAGTCAGCAGGCTGCGGTTGCGGAGTATAAACGGGAGGCGATACCATGGCGGAATATTTAGCGAACCAAGTCCAGAGCGTCGGCCTCAATAGTCCGATAATCTTCTCAGCTTCCATTCCCTGCCCTCGAGGTTACGTATACCACGAAGACGAGACGGGAATCCTTACCCTCCGAGGCATCGTAAACAATCCAAGCTGCTGCTTTGCTCGTTATCAGGTAACGTTCAACGGAAATATAGCAATCCCGACAGGCGGAGCCGTGACTCCAATCGCGGTGGCGATAACAGTCTCAGGAGAACAGAGACCGACATCCAGAGCGATATTCACTCCGGCAGCCGTTGACGAATACGGGAACGTGACCGCGACGGCGATCATCACCGTGCCGAAGGGATGCTGCTTCAACGTCTCCGTGGACTACGTCGACGCAACGACAGCGGATCCGGCAACAACTCCGACGCCGACAATCAACGTTCAGAACGCGAACCTTGTCGTGACGAGGATATCCTAAAAGGAAGGAGGAAAATGCAACATGCACGAAATATATCAAATCAAGGACATGCTCATGGAGGAACTCAAAGGGCTGGCCAAAAAAGGAGAACTCACAGCCGGAAGCCTCGACACCGTAGACAAGCTCCTGAACTCAATCAAGAACGCCTGCAAGATAACCATGTATGAGGAATCCGACGAGGGAGACTACTCCAACGAAGGCGGAGCCGGAGCTAACATGTCATATCGAGGCGGCTACTCCAGAGCACGCGGCAGAGGCTCCAATGCCATAAGAGACAGCCGAGGGAGATATTCCTCCGAGGGTTACAGCTCGCGGAGAGGCTACTCCAGAGACGGCGGCTACTCATACGGAGACAACTCCGATGAGATCATAGAAGCACTCAGGCAGGCAATGGAGGAGGCAGAAACGGAGCAGGAAAAGAGCACAATCCGGAAGATGATCCGAAGGATGGAGCAGGGCTGACATGCTATCACGACTCGAACTGCTCGACGCGATAGACGAACTCGAAAAATCAGCGACCACGTTCCAAGATTGCCAGAAACTCGCGACCTTTGTCTTCCTATACGATAATCTATACGGAGAGAAGACTCAGGAAGCACCTGAGAGAACACGGATGAGCATCCTCGAGGATTACGGAACCTCGGAATTTTATCAGGCTATAAAAGACAAGGAAGCGGAGAAGGTTCTCCGGATCCTAAACGAGACAATGGACGCAATCCAGATTTTACAGCCGAGGCTTTACGACTCAGTATTGACTCAGCTATCCGAAGCAGATAAAATATAGTAGTGTTTTTTCAAGATCCATAAAAGACGCAAACATCCGTGGAAGGAGTCGACATACATCGGCTCCTTTTTTCTATTTATTTTTTGAGCATATAGGCGTATAATAACATCATCCAGAGAGGAGGGAAAATACATGCCATACAAGAAAGAGCACAAGACGGACGACGTCGTTCGTCAGAGGATAAAGGACTACATCGCGAGGAATAAGCTATCAATGACGAAAATCGCGAAGGAGATGGGCCTCAACTACCAGCAATTTTATCATTTGCTATCAGACAAAAGGATGATAAAGCTCGACGAATATCTCAGGCTTTGCCGAGTCCTCAACGAGCCATTTGAGGCTTTTATTTCCGACATATAAGAGTATAATATAAACAAGAAGCCTGCACCGGATGCCGACGGTGCAAGCGGTGCAGACTTTCTAAACCCTCGGAGGCGGCATCCTCGGAGGGATTTTTTTTTACACGGAGGAGGATCCATGTCCATACTACAACATTTATCAACAGAAAATTTTATAACAGTAAATCGCACCATTGCAAAGCTCGTGGGCCTCGAGGCGGCCGTGATCATCGGGGAGCTCGCATCCGAGCAGCTATACTGGGCAGAACGCGACGGCCTCGACGAGGAGGGCTACTTCTACTCAACGGTTGAGAATCTCGAAAAGAGGACATTCCTCAACGCACACAGCCAGCGGCAGGCCCTCGGGATCCTGCAGGAATACGGATTCGTGTCCGTAGTAAAGAAAGGGATGCCAGCGAGACGGTTCCTCAGGATAAACGAGGAGGAAATCGAGGCGGCACTCGTTAACGACAAGTCGTTAAAAATTTTAACAACAAGTGATTCAAAAAATGAACAACAGGACGTCAAAAAAATGAACGACTATATAAATAATAATATAGAGAATAAGAAAAGAGAAAAAGAAAAGATTAAATATATAGATATACTCGACGAGACTCCTCACATCAAGAACGATGAGGAACTCAGGAGGACATTCATC
>JAEEGL017038410.1_pt1 | contig 34274 bp, 30 predicted proteins | sample 9134231 | NCBI WGS metagenome assembly JAEEGL01 (sample SAMN16246548, study PRJNA631951) | gut metagenome | biome: gut microbiome; feature: rumen; material: fiber-attached | host: Bos | place: Iran: Karaj | collected 2018-10
CTTTGCAGGAAGCTCGTTCTCTCACATACAGAGAGGATCATTGAATCCCCCTGTCTGTTATAGCGAAATGTCACATAGTCGCCAACTACCGGAAGCTTATCCGCAGCTTCTTCATAAAAACTTCCCTTTAACTTTGCAGGGATTTCCTGTTCCCAGAACTTTATCCTGTAGCTGTTTTTGCTTACCTGTGAGATTCTTCCGAGTTTTTCTTCATGAAGCCACTGGCAGGAAAGTTTAAGTGGCTTGTAATACGGAAATTCTTTCGTGAACTCTTTTACCTCCTCTTCATCATCGCACTCCTCAAATACAGGTGCCTCGTAGAACAGGCCGTGGATATCCTCAAATCCATCGTTTAGGGGAAGTGCCATAAACGCATCTGCATTTCCAAATGCCGGGTGATGAATGTCAAAGTTGTCGCAGGTCTTAAAGCCGTGCTTTGGATAATACTGAGGCTCTCCGCAGATCACGATTCCCTTGTATCCCGCTTCTCTTGCAAGAGATATTGTCTCTTCAAGAAGTCTTGAACCTATTCCCATGCTAAAGCATGTCGGCTCCACCGAGAGCGGACCAAATGTCAGCACTTTGCTCACTTTATCTCCATCCACGACCTTTGCCTCGGAGTAAAAAATCGCACCTACAATTCTGCCATCAAGTTCTGCTATCCTGCTCAGTTCCGGGAGATATTCATCTGCACCTCTAAGCTTGTGCACCATCAGATGCTCGTTGCATCCCGGCCCATGAATGTTCCAAAAGGCGCGCATGGTCATCAGTTCAGTGTTATGGTAATCTTTCCTGGTTTCTCTTCTTATGATTAAATTTTTCAATGTTTTGTCTCCTTATAGTTATCTATGATGTTTACTTCGAAATAGATTCAGATAATAGTATGGAGACCTTTTACGGAAAACTGCCTGACACGGCCAAGATACAGAAGACTGCGCATCCATAGAGGAGCTTTTTTTGTTTAATAGGAAATTCGAAGGAATTTCCTATTAAACAAAAAACCGTGACAAAAATGCCACGGTCAATAGCTCAAAATAATCCCAGATATGAAATGTATCAAAGGGCAGAAACCGAGGTCATCATACTATATTCAGTTACAATCTCTTTAGTTACAATAGCCATATATATGAGTACCTCTCTTTCCGTTAGATTTTTACTACGTTCTACAGTGTAACAAATAAACACATTAGCGTCAATGAGATTTTCATTTTTCGGATGATCACATGCTTGTCTTTGAAAAATCCTTCCTATTCCTCTGCTCTGACGTGATATCTCAGCCTATCCAATATATTCCAAGCATCGTTATGTCATCAAACTGCGGTGCGTCACCTACAAACTCATCTATATCTTCCCTGACATTCTTAAGAAGCTTTTCAGGAGTAACCACCTTTTCTTTGTTAAGAGCCTGTACAAGTCTATCCTCACCAAACAGCTCATTCTGACTGTTGGTTGCCTCTGTTACACCATCAGTATACACAAAAAGTCTGTCGCCCGGATGAATCTCAAATTCATGCTCTTTAAATCTCATTCCCTCCATGGTGGCAACAGCAGGTGAATGTCTGTATTTAACAAGCTCCCATTCTCCACCGGCTTTGCTTAAGGCAGGATGCTCGTGACCGGCATTGGCAGCAAGACCTTTTCCAGTAGAAATCTCGATAATTGCAAACCAGACAGTAACAAAAAGTTCTGCTTCATTACCCTCACACAGCTGTTCATTGGCATAACTGAGTACCTCAGCCGGAGAGTGACTAAGCTGTGCCCTGTTCTTAATAAGTGTTTTGGCAATGACCATGAAGAGTGCTGCAGGAACGCCCTTACCTGACACGTCAGCAATTACAAAACCAACATGGTCCTCATCTATGAGGAAGAAGTCATAGAAGTCTCCTCCTACCTCCTTAGCCGGGCTCATTGTAGCAAATAGATCAAATTCGGTTCTTTCCGGGAATGGAGGGAATATTCGTGGCAACATATCTGCCTGAATCTGGGTAGCAACATTCAGCTCCGCTCCGATTCTCTCCTTCTCAGCAGTGATCTTTGTTATATTATCAATATAGTCAAGAATCTTTACCTGCATAGACCTGATATCTGTATATAGTCCCTCAAGTTCATCTCCACTATTTATATCAAGAGATATCACACTATCCCTTGAATAGCCTGTTTCTTCACTTGTAAATTCTTTTGTTCCCCTGGAAAGTGCTTCTACAGGACGTACCGCTACATTACGTATAGTCAGGACACTCAGCGCAATAAAGATCAGTGTTATAACAACACCACAAATTACCATACTGTACAGGAACTGCAGTCTGTCTCCCACAACCTGGTTCATATCAATATCAACGCCCACAGTACTTACTGCCACGCCGTTAGAATCAAATATCGGCTCATAGGCAGAGCATACCCAGTCATTATCCATATTTGATACCTCAGGATCAATATGGACATTCGTGGTATACATTGCAAACTCTTCTGCATTATCCCCAATGAATCCAAGTCCTTCGAGGCCACCGGTTGCAGACACAAGATATACGCTTATTGGCCCTTCTATCGAATGAATATACAAATATTTTACATTCATATCTTTTAAAAAGCCTTCATAAGATGCCAAGAGATTATTGTATTTCTCCTTAATTCCCTTCTGCTCAAGATAGTCTTCAACAGGGGTCCAGTCTTCTGTCTCAACTGCTTTTTCACGCACTTTTTGAAAGTCTACTTCATCAACCATTTCCCTTAGTTCTCTGATAAAGTCACCATCAGTTTGGTTTGCCAGTGATAAAGCCAGCCTTGAAGCAATTTCTCCATAATAATCATCTACCTTTTGTCTGTGCACCAAATAGCTGTACGTGCAGAGCACAACAGACAAAACTAACATAGCAGCAGCAATCAGCGAACAGATTTTTACGCCTATTCCAAATCCTTTTTTATTCATATTGTGCTCCTTTTCTTATCAACTGTTTTTCCTATAGTAATGAATGCGATCGCAAGTACAATAAGTGTAATAAGTACTATGGTAAGTCCCTTTCCCATTCCGGCAATAAGTACATAACCAAATACAAAAGGACCTATTGACTGCGCAACATTTATGATCAGATTGTAGATGCCAAGAGCCTTATCATAGCCATATTTCTGAACGGCCTCCAGTTCTGTATAATAACCTGACTGCAGAGGCAATCCAAAGCTATCTGAAATACCAAGTATTGCCAGAGCTGCAAACAGAGCAGGAATACTCTCAAATCGGATCACAATGAAGAACGCAAAAGCATAAAGAAGTGATGCCATAAGAAGCCCTTCCTGTTTCCTCTTCACGCGGGTGAAGAAAGAAGTTAATAATCCTCCAAAGAACATAACGCAAAGTCCGTTCAAAAGATATGAATAACCAATATATGTATCTGAAAGTCCAAACCCTGACCCGATTATTGGATACATATAATTAAGGAAGTATGAACTCATAAGGACAGGCGCAACTATCATGAAAAGGAGCGAGAATACCTTGGGATTAAAAACAAATGCAATTATATTCAGACTGCCACTTTCTTCCTCTGCTTCCTCCTCATGCTTTTGGGTCTTTGTGGCGTTAAAATATGTCAGAGTCAGAAGCAGCATGGAAATACTTAGTAATGATGAAATCATAAATACTCCCTGATAATTCATCCAATTGACCAAAAATCCACCAAAAACAACCCCGCAGTTGACTCCGTTTAGCGATGCCACATTGTACTGAGAAAAACCAATATCCCTTTTTTCCTCCGGGAGATTAGTTATTCTCAAAGTAGCTACAAGAAGTATAATTCCCCATCCTACACCAATAATGGCATTGCCCAAAATAAGTATCCATATATTGGGAACTATGCGGAGAACAAATCCCCCTATAAAAAGTAAAGAACTTATAATAACTGTCCGCTTTTCCCCTATCTTTTCAATGATGCTTACCCCCAGAACGGAGAATATTGCACCGGTTATAACCTCTGCTGAAAGAGGGATAGCTGCCATAATTTCAGGGGCAAGTAAAGCCGCTGACTTTTCAGACAGCTCCATGGCATATAGCGGAAGAAATGCGGTGCTTAAATTAGTCAAAAAGAATACAAGGAATGAAACCATTCTCATAATTTCACAGGGAAGCATTGGAGATGCACCTTCCACACCATTCTCCAGCTCTTCTTTATATTCATTTCTGCCTTTTACAAAATAAACAAGTTCTATTATGAAAAGGATAAGCACCACTGTCACAGCAATAGTGTTGATGAAGGCATCAAAAACCATTTTATTTATTTCCTGACGGAATGTGACCATATCCTTACCAACTTCGATAATACCTACAGCGTCCCCGTTTTTATTTATGAGAGGCTTATAGGAAAAAAGATACTCACCTTCACTGGTGCTGCTCATATATCTCTCACCCTCCTTAGTGGTCAGAACCTTTTCCTCAAGAGAGCCTTCTATACTCCAGTCATAGGGATAAATAGCACCTGCAATATCCGTCAGGCTATAGCTCATAACATATATGCCATCCACAACCTGATAAAAAACGCAGTACAGGTCACTCAAATTATCAGATTCAGAAACAAATACATTTCTTGCAACATCCCTGATTGCCTTATAATCCTCATTCATAAAATCATCTGCACTATCGAGTCTTGATAATGAATCTATTGGCAACATGGCAGATGTCAGGTCACTTACAAGGTCAGCCTTTTCAAAAAAGGCTTCAGTTATTTCTTCCTGGAATCTCGGAACAAGAACTGCAACTAAAATAGATGCAATTATCACAGAACCTGCCACTATCCCCAGGATAATCTTTGCGTACAAACTCCTTTCTTTGAAAATATAAATAATAAGAGCTGCAGCTAAGGCAACCGCAATCAGTATGAGTAATCCTATCGAAATTTTTGAAATAATACTCTTAATTACATTCAGAGATGACAGTTTACAGGAAACAGAATAATCATATTCATTATTCCCAAGGTATCTTTTGACCGAGTAATCTGTAACACACTCCAGTCCATATTCCGCATTAAGACTGTATGCTATCTCTTTTTCCACAAGATTTCCGGCTTCTTCTATAAAAGATACTTCATCGCTCTTAGTATCGATGACTATTACTGAGCGAAGGCCAATATCAGTAGCATACAATTTTCCATCAGAAAAACTGACTTCTGCAGGAATACTTAAAGCATCTGAATCAGTGCAGTCATAGAGTACCTTATCATTGATTCCATCTACATATCGCTTTATTTTTCCATCAAAAGTGCTGTAATAGATAGTTTCAGTAGCCGGATCATAAGCACTGCTTCTGAGGTACAATCCTGCTCCTTTGAGAGGATATGTGGTTTCGCTTTCACCCGGCTTTAAGAGGCGTATGTTGTCACTGGTTTTATATATATAAGCAATTCCCTGCTCTCCCATGGAAAAAATCCCTACTATGTGCTGCTGAAGCGTAAGCTCAGAGTAGAGAAATTTTGCGACAGTTTCAATAGCTTTGCCTCTTGAATTAAGCTCAACTATACTCTCACCTTTAATACGTATTCCTTCACCGGTCTCAACATCCTGAAGAAAGATACGATCTTTTGAAATGACAACCTTTTTTATCCCATTGAACAGCCCTGAAGATGCCTCCCTTTTCCATACCAGCTTATTATCAGGAGAAACCTTCAACAACCTCAGTCCTGCCTTATCTACAACATAAGTATTTCCCTCATTATCCAGGGATGCATAAATTATGCCCTCATAGGGTAAATCCTCAAAAGGGTTTACCAGCAGATATTCCCTGCTAAACACAAATATGATAAGAAAAATAAAAGCCACAATTCCGGCAATAATGTAATTCTTTTTATTCATTATTTTTTTATACATGGCTCTTCCCTTTTCAAAATATGTTTTCAATCCTTAAGATCATATTCAAACCTGGGTATCCATTCATGAGGGGCAAGTCTTTGCTTGTAAGTCCGGATTCCGGAAATGCCCATATCTTCTCCAAGACTTATCCTGTCCACTCCCGAAAGGAAGCGCTTTTTGCACTCGGAATACATGAATACCCCCAGTCCCTTATAGTTTCCGGCAGTTGTCTGGAAATGAAGTATTGACTGATTACCATTCCTTGAACCTATACAAAAACCGGCAATCTCACCTTCTATCCTGACTATTATTCCGAAGCCATCTAGCTCAGGCAGAACCGGAACAATCTGTTCAAGACAGTTTATCGTGCATCCATAATTGCAATAAGAGCAGTCCTTAGCCACGCACCAGTTATCTCTCATAAAGTCCCTAAGCCGATCCAGATCCGCCGGAGTAACTTCATCCACGGTGTAATCATAATTCTTTAGAAAATATCTGAGGTTCTGCCCTGATTTACCACTAAAAGCATCAAAACATCTGCTATCATAAACATAGTCATAATATGAATCACTTTCTATCTTTTCCCATTTAGTGTCAGGAACACCTTCATAATAATGCCTCATCCACTCCCTCATATCAGTGATATTCAGGTTGTAACCGAGCTTTTCATGATCATCCCTTACTTTACTAAATGCTTTTTTTACAGACTCTTTATCGTAATGCCCGATTAGCGGCAGCATAGTCATTCTGCCATCAGAGGCATCCCAGCCCAATAATGCAAGATAATCACCTGTCTCCTTATAATAAAAGGAAAGCACTTTTCCCCAGGCTATCATCGCCATAAAACTCATGGGAGATGACCAGTCTTCATTCATTTTTTCATAATATGGATCAAATATCGTCTTATCATTTACAGTAACAGGCAAATAGCCAAGTTCAATAATTCTTTCCCTGTCTTCTTCAGGTAGTAACGTTAGCTTATCAATATACATAAAAAAACTTATATCTCCGTTATAGAATTTATCTTCATATTACCTTCAAACTCTGCTTCTCCTACCATCTCAATAAAATGTCTCCGATAATAATCCACAAGTTCCATAGATTCTATCGTCTCCCCTCCGGGTCTGCATAAAATACGATAGTCCACACCAAACAAAAGCATCGAAATCCCTGTATCCTGCCATCCGTTTGAGATATAGAAATTCATAAGCTTTTCTCTATTCCTCTTTAATTCCGGGTCATCAGTCATAAACGGATCTTCCACTTCTCCTGCCAATGCAGCCTTTCCGGCAAAATGTGACTTGATCAGACCAAGTATCATAGTCGCATATCCTTTACCTCGAAGAGAAGGTGTGACACCAAGATAATCAAAGAGATAAATCTTTTTTCCTGTAGAGCTGATGTCAAAAAACGCATACCCCACATATACCCCTCTGTCAAAGAAAGCATATGTATCGTATTTTCCCTGGTTTTTAAGATCAATCATAAGATCGAGCTTTTTCAATTCATCCTCAGGAAAATCATAAACAAGCTCTCTTTCATACAGATTCTGCAGTTCTGTTGCGGACATATCTCTCAGATACAAACGGATATCCGTCCCCTCCTCATCCGGAAGATAATGATAGACTCCGGCTTCGTCAGGAAGAGCTATCATCCTGTATTCAGGATTCCATTTTTCAACAAGTGAAGGATCTTCTCTTGCTGTTTCAAGCAGAAACGGTATCCGCTCCCGTATGCCTTCAAAAATTTCTTCAGCTTTACATTTCCACACCTCAGGACAGACCGGAGAAAGAGCTATTCCTAAGCCATATTCAGTTTTTATAAGGTACAAAGGCCACAATCTGCAGCGGAAAGGTTTGTCTTCTCCCAAGGTACAGCCTTTGTCACTTAAGCAGGGGCAGGTATAAATCCCCTCGCTGTCTTTTTCCATCTGAAGATAATAAAGCCCATCGTCTCTTTTGCTAAATAATGCTTCTGTCTTATCTTTAGCTTTATTATATTCCTTCTCAGTAAAGCCAGGTGCATCCCATACATCAGTATCATCATAGATGCAGCATATTCTGCACCCGGCACATGTTTCTCCGTTTAATATATTTTTTAACAATCAGAATCCCTCCACACCCTGTTCCTTATAATATTTCCGGGCGCCTCTATGAAATGGAATATTTATCCCCTTAAGCGCGTCATCCAGCTCAAAGGTAGAAAAATTCCCTTCTCCTGCAGAAATCTTTTCTTTTTCCCTAAAAAGAAGGGTTAAAAGCTCATAAACCTTATCTCTTTCCAGCTTATTTGAGGCAATCAGTGTTGCCCTTACCGATACTGTTCCGGTATCTTCATTCAGACCGTGATATGTCCCTGCAGGAACAGTCGATCTTGTATAAAAGCTATAATTTTCCTTAAGAATCTTTTCATGTTCATCATCTATGGCAACCAAATGCACAGCTTTTTTCTCAGATAGATCCGTTACAGCTTTTGTAGGGAATCCTGCCACGATAAATGCAGCGTCAATAGATCCATCCGCAAGATTATCAGCGCTGTCGGCGAATGAGGAATTGACAGTATTTATATCAGAAAAGGTCATCCCATATGCACTCAGGATCTGCCTTGCATTGAACTCCACTCCGGATCCCGAGTCTCCAACAGAAACTATTTTCCCTCTAAGGTCAGATACTGTATGTATATCGTCCCTGCATGTGACTATCTGAACACACTCGTCGTAAATACTTGCAACTGCTGAAAACTCGGTAAATGTTCCCTTATCAGCATATAGATCTGTCCCTGTATAAGCGTAGTACATTACATCATTCTGTACTATTGCAAGGTCAGCTTTCCTTTCAGAAATCAACCTGATATTCTCACCTGAGCCTGCCGTTGAATAAACAGCAAGGGTACTGTTAGAAAGCTTTGTATTCAGAATATTGGCCATGGCATCACCCAGGGAAAAATATGTTCCGGAAGTACCTCCTGTTGCAAAGATCATTTCTCTCTTTTTGGAACTTATAATATCGCCGCAGCCGACCTGTGAGACCATCAGGGCAACAACAATAGACATGGCAAAAAGTCTTTTCGCCATAGGGAATAATTTAGAAAACTTGTACGAAGCTATCATATTTTTCTGATTAACCTTTCCTAATACAAAATAACGCTTCTATTCCATTTTTACATACACAAGTTATAGATTTATAAACAATGAATTAAAAATCGATAATATTTATTCATTTCTCAAATAACACTTCACTTCTCCACAAATTCCGATATTATGCTCCATTGTTCATCACCCATGCAAAAGCCTTTGCCGTTCTGATATCTGCGTCCTTAAAGTGATTTCCATTATTCCATTCGAGTATACAGTTCACATCACGGTCTTTAAGCAACATATGGGCTTTGCGTATTCTGTCGCCCACGGTTGCCACAACAGAATTGCGCACTTTTTCCTCCCGATCTCCCAGACTAAGATAAACTGTATTGGTCCTGATTTCGTTCTTTTCCATATACTCGTCAAAATCCGGAAACCACATAGAGGGAGAGGCTGCTGCGACTGCGCTAAATGCATCCGTCTGATACGCAGCCCACAAGGCAAATAATCCGGCGAGTGAATAACCGCCAATATAATAAGTTTTACTTTTGTCGGTACAAAGTCCGAGTAATTCTCCAAGCGTTTTTGAAGCTCCGCCGTCAAAATTTTCTTTGCCGAATATCGCTTGCGCTTTCCAGGGCGATAGATCGTTGTTCCAATCATCCATCTTAACAGCGATCAGGTAAAAGCTTTTTTTGCAGCTGCTTGTAATCTCTGCGAACTCGTTTTCGATACCTTCAAGATCGTGATCGTCAACAGGCTGAATCAATACAATATCAGATTGTGGGTTTCCAAATTCGACTATTTCCATCATTACAGTTCCTTTCCCATCAAGATTACGCGCTTAACCTCTCGGATGCACCTGATACTATTTTACCATCTTTTAATATGACGATGCCTCTGCCAATATCGAGATACTTTCAACATGAATAATTATGCCTGAATTTGACGGAATCATATCTATGGATGATCAACATCCTCACGATTATCATTAACGGACGTATGACAATGGAAATGATCATGGGCACAATTTGGGCATTCCCAACCCAGACAGATGGACTAGTAGAACTGCTTGCACCAATGCTTCACTCTGATATGCCCAAGCCATAATAAGAATCATTTTATGATGCAACTGTAGAAAACAGGGAATCCGAAGATCCACGAACCATGGATGAATCGCCTAAATGTTACCACACATCTCCATGAAGAACGTAAATAACTTAAGTCCGTCATCGGTGTCCTCTCTGGCATTATCAAGACACATTCTCTCTGGATGCCACTGCACCGCTATGATCGGGAGATCCTCGTGGTAAAGCGCCTCTAGCAGTCCCTCTTTAGAATACTGAGCAGGCAAAAGACCCTTTCCAAGGTCTTTTACAGCCTGATGGTGGGCACTGTTGACTCTCAGAGTGGTACTTCCGTAAACCTTATAAAGAAAGCTCCCCTCCTCCACCCTGGTTTCGTGGACGCGGTCCCTGTTTTCAAACTTCTTGTGGAACTCGCAGCAAAAGATATTCTGGTAAAGAGACCCTCCAAAAAATACGTTTAAGACCTGCATTCCTCTGCAGATTCCAAATATGGGAAGTCTTTGGGAGACTGCCTGTCTTATTACTTCCATCTCGTAGTCGTCAAGCACCGGGTCGAGCTCGCCGCAGGCAGTATTTTCCTCATTATAAAAAGAAGGCTGCAGGTCAAGGCCACCCGGAATAACAAGTCCGTCAAGACCACTCAGGGTCTCTGCGACAGGCTGACCTGAAATATAAGGGTTCAGCCTCACCACTTCTCCTCCGGCTGCTCTAACTGCAGCTTCATAGTTGTTATTGTTTACATTTGTTTTACTTTTGATAACGCCTATCTTCATATCCGTCAATTCGTCCGTATCGATCCAAGAAAATCCCGTGCTCTCTGCGTTGATGGGTTCTCAAAGAATTTCTCCGGTGTATTTTCCTCCAATATCTGTCCCTGATCCATAAAGATTATTCTGTCAGCAACGCGCCTTGCAAAGCTCATCTCATGAGTTACTATGAGCATAGTCATCCCGTCATGGGCAAGCTCAGTTATGGCATCAAGAACTTCGTTGATCATCTCCGGATCCAGTGCACTTGTAGGCTCATCAAAGAGCATAACCTTGGGATGCATGGCAAGTGCCCTTGCTATTGCAACTCTCTGCTGCTGCCCTCCAGATAGCTGGGCGGGAAGCTTGTTAGCCTGAGAATCTACTCCCACACGCTTTAGAAGCTCCATAGCCTCTTTCTCAGCCTCCGCTCTTGATGTCTTATTAACATCCCTCGGAGCCAGAGTCACGTTGTCGATTATGGTCTTATGGGCAAAGAGGTTAAAAGACTGAAATACCATGCCGACTTCCGATCTCACACGTGCAAGCTCTTTTCCCTCTAAAGGCATGGGCTGTCCGTCAATAAGGATCTCACCGCCATCTATGCTCTCCAGGCGGTTGACAGTCCTGCAAAGCGTCGATTTACCTGAGCCGGAGGGACCTATAATGACCACTACTTCACCCTTTTTCACTGTAAGATTTATATCTTTGAGGACATGCAGACCACCAAAAAACTTATTGATATTCTTAAGCTCGATCATTGGACGCTCCGCGCCATTCCTGTTATCTTCCATTGTAACCTCTTTTCAGTATTTTTAAAACTTCCGCATCTTAGGCCGCCTATACAGGGCTTTAAAAGTTAATGTTCACAACTTACTTATCTCACAGTAACCCTTAAACTTCTGCGACATTTACGCTCTGTCCGCCAAGCCTTCCCGCCGCAAACAGTGAGAGCCTGTTCAGCAGATAATTGATAAGAATATAAATGACCGCCACAACCAGGTACACAGGAAGGAGCGCATCATAATTGGATATCAGCACCTTCGCATTCTGCATAAGATCCGGGAAACTCACAACATAAGCAAATGTTGTGTCCTTTAACACAATTACAAGTTCAGCTATGAGCGCAGGTATCACATATCTTATAGCCTGCGGAAAAATAATCTTCAAAAAAGTACTTTTCTCACTAAGCCCCAGTGACAGAGCAGCTTCCCTCTGTCCCTTTGGTACGGCATTCACACCGGACCTTAAGACTTCCGCAACAATCCCGGACGCAGAGAGCGCCACAGGAAATACGATCTTCCACAGAGGTACCATCTTTATCCCAAACTGCGGAACAACCAGGAAAAAGAAATATATGAAAAGAAGCGTCGGCACACCTCTGGTAAACTCTATTATGGCTATCGAGATATAGTTCAGAATCCTATACCTGCTTATCCTGCCAATCATCAAAAGGAACCCGACAATCAGCGCGATTACTCCTCCTACTGCTGCAGCTTCAATTGTTCCAAGAAGTCCTATCCCCAAAAATCTCCAGGTCGTATATCTTAAAAAGAACGACCAGTATTTTGAGTCGAGCTGTCCCGTCTCATAGAACCTCTGCACAACCAAAACTAAAAGGATTGCCAGGGCTATCAGTGATACGCCGGTGACAAGTCCGGTTATCCTGCGTGTCTTAGGTCCCGGCTTTTCGTAGAGGGCATCGATGATCGATAATCTTGCATTTGCTGTCTTCATCTTAGTATCCTCACTTTCCTGTCAATCCATGCCCCTGCCTGCCCTATTACAACTGCTGTAGCACAGTAGAAAAAGGCCGAGATAAAAAATGCCAGCACTCCGCCAACCGCATGTGTGTTGATGTGTGACACAAGTCCTGTCAGATCCCTTGGATTTAGCGGAACCTGCGAAGCCAGGGCTGTCGTCAGCATTGTTGACACAAGGAGGTTGGTGAGCGGAAGTACGCTTGATCTCAGTGCCTGCGGAATTACTATTCTTTTTATTATCTGTCCGAAGGTAAGCCCCAGAGCTCTTGCCGCCTCAATCTGCCCCACATCTATGGTATTTATTCCTGTCATCAGATACTCCGAGCAGAAAGCTGAGGGTATCAGCGTCGTGGCGATTACCACACAGGTGAAATACGAAAAAAGAATATTAAGATATGGGAGAGCATAGACAAGCAGAATAAGCAGCGCTGCACCGGATATATTTCTGAATATCTGCACATAGATTTCAGCGGCAATGCGCACAGGCCCCACAGGGCTTATGCGCATTACTGTGATAATAACACCGATAACAAACGCTGCTGCAAAAGAAATTGCTGTCAGCTTCCAGGTCGTGAAGAGAGCCTCTATGTATTTGTCTCCGTATTGCTCAAGAAGTGTGGCAAGATCCATTTATTATTCTCCTACTACAGGTGCTGCGGGAGCAGTGTCAATACCTGTGCGGTCGCCCAGGCTTACTTTCCAGAGCTTCTCCCATGTTCCGTCCTCTTCTATCTTTCTTAAGAACTCATTTACAAATTCAACTCCGTCTGAATTCTTGGGAAGTCCGATTCCGTAAGGATCCACAGGTCCGAAGGCATCTCCAGGAAGCTCATAGACACCGGGGTTCTTTACCATATTTGACAGAAGAAGGGTGTAGTCTGTCACATATGCATCAACACGTCCCTGAGCAAGTGCTGTAACTGCTTCCTGGTCTGTCTCAAACTCCTGAATCTCAGCTTCAGGTGCAAACTCGGCAAGAATGTCAGGACCTGTCGATCCTGCCTGTGTTGCAACGATCTTGCCTGCAAGTGATTCAACTCCTGTGATCTCAGTGTTTCCAGCCTTTACAAGTACCCCCTGCTGTGATGTATAGTAAGGACCTGCAAAAGAGATTACTTCCTTTCTTGAATCAGTGATTGAGTAAGTTGCAAAAACTGAATCAACCTGGTCACTCTGAAGCACTGATTCACGTGTGCTGGAGTCAACCTGTGTGATCTCATAGGCAGATGAATCACCTAAAATATAGTTTGCAAGGAGCTGATAGAGACCTGCGTCAAATCCTCGTATGGAATTGTCTGTCTCATCGAGCTGGCTGAAGAGGAATGAAGTTCTTACTCCGCCGACTCTGAGAACGCCTGCTTCCTTAACCTTGGATGCCCACTCATTTGCTGCTATGTCAGCTTCATCTGCAACAACTCCGGATGAAACCAGGCTGTCAAAGGCTTCCTTGTCGATGGCCTTAGCCTCAACTACCTCAGCCTCTTTTTCAGGAGCAGCTTCTTCCTGTGCATTATCCTCTGCTGCAGTCTCTGATGTTGCTGTCTGAGTTGTTTCAACAACTGTCTCAGATGCCTGCTCGCTCTGTGTTGCTGCGCCCTCAGATCCGCAGGCCACAAGACCCGCTGAAAGGATCGCTGCAAGTACTACTGATGCGTTTTTCTTAAGTTCTGATGATTTTTTCATATTTTACCTCCATAAAACAATTGCAGAAAACTAATTTAAAACTTGTTTGCATCTTACTACAAAATTAGATTGCGCGCAATACAAAAATAGGAACGCTGGCGATAAGCGTTCCTTATGTCGTCTATATGCGGATGTCTGGCACATTCTTTAAATTGTGGTACCCTGCTTTCTTATCAAACGGTAAATACCAAAGCTGGATACCATTATCAGCTTCGTCGCCTGCGATAAAACCCTTGTACTTCAGAAACTTCGGATTGGCAAGGAAAGGCTTTTTCTTTGCAGCACTTAATATACACAGACCTTTCCGTCCCTTCAGATTCAAGACATTCCATGCCATCATCCTTTCTGTTGTGAATAACGACCTCAGTCCTAAATTATCAAATCTGCCAGTGTATCATCGGTTTTTACAGGTATCCAATGACCTTCTACACATATATCCGGATTAATCTCCCTGATCATATCAGCAAGCTTTCTGCTAAGATCTGCATCTTTTATTCCATTTAAGAACTGTGGGCATGTAGCGTCTCCGAGAAAAAGAGTTTTATCCTCGCATACATAAATAACAGTTGAATCATCTGTATGTGGAGCTTCTGTCTGCATGACTCTGACAGAGCAGCCTCCAAGGTCAAGCGTGATCTCACCGGTAAATATCATATCAGCCTTTACCACCTTAACTTCCCGATTACCTTCGTACTCTTTCCTGATACTTTCATTGATAGATAAGAATTCACCGGGTCCGTTGGTCTCTATCTTTTCTTTCCACTGAGCAAGATGCAGGTTGGTTTTTTCATTTGCAAGGCATAAGCCATTTACTGCATGCATTCCAAATGTATGATCCCAGTGCCAGTGAGTAATTACAGTAAGACTGGGTAAAGGCAGTTTCTCTTTTTCCAGCAGATCATAAAACTCTCTTGTATGTCCGGCTGAATGACCTGCGTCAATCGCTATACTAAAATTATTGCCTTTGACATAACCAAGGTTTGGGCGATCTCGTTCCTCTTCAAACGGCATATACCATATGTGCTGAGACAGTTGCTTCAATTCCATAATGTTTTACTCCTTCAGTTACTTTATCATTTCAAATATACCGATCAAGGAAATCTACGCCTTTTCTCGCTTTTTGGCATAGCTCATTCATGATCCGGCACATTGCTTCGATGGCATGATCCAATGTCTGGAAAACGGCATCTTGATCAGACCTTTTATATCCTTTCCACTCCAATAATCAATCAGCCAGAAGGCATCCTCTTTGCCATTATAATGCTTGTAAAGCGATGGAGCTTTGATTATGTGGATATCTGTCACAATACCGTAAGCAGTTCCACTCCGGACTCAGTCTGATCAACTCCGGGATCCCGGTTTGTCATCACAACAGAAATCTCTCCGGTCACATGATTCATTTTTATCATACTCTGTCCGTTTTCTCCCCAGCCCTGCGACACCATTGTGTCGTCACCGCGAAGGAACAGACCAAGGCAGGCCCACGAAAAGTTCTCTGTGGGCTTTATCATTTCCTGTGCAGATTCCCTATGAGTTTAAAACCTTTACTCACATCCTACAGAGGTACTCAGATCTCTGCAACCCCATCAAAGGGAATGGTCGTGGCAGAAAAAAAAACAAACCCATAGCCTCATAAAAAGTACAAGGCTATGGGTCTGTAGATGTACTAAAACAGAACTGGCATAAAAAATAACGATGCGTTTTAATATTTAAGTGTGTTCAGTCTTTGTCAGCAATGCTACCGTCTCCACATGGCTCGTCCAGGGGAACTGATCTACGGCAACGGCACGTGTCATCTGATAGCTGCTCTCCTGAAGGATCTCAAGATCCCTTGCAAGAGATGTGGGCTTGCATGATACATAGATCATGTAGCGCACACCGTAGCTGATTATCTTCTGAAGGGCCTTGGGGTTGATGCCGTCCCTTGGCGGATCAAGGATGATGAGGTCGGGCTTTACGTCAATCTCATCGAGAACTTTCAGGACATCGCCCACAATGAACTCACAGTTTTCGAGGTTGTTGAGTCTGGCATTTTCCCTTGCTGCCTTAACTGCTTCCTCGACAATCTCGACACCTATAACCTTGTTGGCGACCGGAGCAAGAAGCTGCGATATAGTTCCGGTGCCGGAGTAGAGGTCATAGATGATCTCGTCTTCACTTATCTTCTTCTGATCAAAGAGACTCTTTATATATCCTCTTATGGTGGTATACAGAACTTCCGCGCTCAGACTATTGGTCTGGAAGAACGAGAACGGCGTTATCCGGAACTTTAGTCCGAGAAGGTACTCGTAAAAATAATCCTGTCCATAGAGGATCTCTGTTCCCTCGTCGATGACAGCATCCGCGGGACTGTCATTGCGGGTGTGGAGGATTCCTGATATCCTGCCTGTCAGGCTGAGAGATAAGAGTGCGTTCCTGTAGCCTGAGAGGTCGTGTTCCTCCTGGGTCGTAGTCACAAGGTCGATAAGGATCTCTCCTGTACGGACAGCCTTGCGCACCAGAAGGTGCCTCAGATATCCGGTCTGTTTCATCCTGTGATAAAAAGAGATCTCTCCTCTCTGATACATGGGTGAAAAATAATCCAGAGTCGCGGAGAGAATGGACTTATAATCGTCGTCAACTATCCTGCAGCCCGTGACTGTTACAATGTCATAAAAACTGCCCCTTTTGTGCATACCAAGACAAAGGGGGCCTCCCATCACTTCGTCGCCGAAGGAGAATTCCATTTTATTTCTGTAGGCAAACTTAACAGGGCTGGTCTTGATACCCTCCCATGTAAATTTGCAGTCCTGTCTGGCAAGTGCCGGCTTCAGGAGTTTTTTGACTTGCTGTTCCTTGAGCCCGAGTTCCTTGACATAAGGCATAGTGAGGTAACTGCAGCCACCACATTTTCCAAAATGAATGCAGGGACTCTCGATAGCGTCCTTGGGCTCTTCAAGCACCTCAACAAGCCTGCCCTCGGCTCTGTCCTTCCTCACCTTCTGTATCTGCACGGATACCTTTTGATCGGGGAGGACGCCTTTGACCAGCACCCTCCCTTCCCTGGTATCAACTATTCCTTTATTTGGGAATTCCACTGAAGTTACAATCCCCTCGATGATATCTTTCTTCTTCACAGAACTATTCAGCCTTCTCCAAGCTGCCTTTCAACTCTCTTTATGACTCTTCAGTTTTCTTTCGCAAAATCCTCATCCTCGAAATCATCTTCGAAGTCATCGAAATCGTCATCATAGTAATCGTCTTCGAATTCCGGTGTCATGTAGCGGTAAACAAGGAATGAAATGCAGGCAACTGCTGCAATTGCCCCGATTACTGCAAGGATCCATAAAATCACATTGGAAGGCTTTCTGGCATTGGCTGCCTCTCTCTTGTCCAAAAGCTCATTGATACGTGTCATCTCGATAATGTCATCAATTCTTGATTTTGCTCCCATTTGTAATCCCTCCGTGATGTATGTATTTTTTGCTATGCGGGATCAAAGTCGTAAACAGCGCATTGCCGCATCCATCTACGCATTTGAGATCCCTATATGAAATATTATAACATGATATATGCCCTGAAAAATCTTAAATCTTTTTAAGCTTTGCAAAACCGGCGTACATGATCTTCTGCCCGCACTCGTCAAACATGACTGTGACCTTGAAATCCCTTGGACCCTCTTCCAATGAAGTCACCACGCCTTCCCCATACTTGATATGTGACACCCTGTCTCCCACGATGTATTCGGGTGTCCCTGTCTTCACTGGCATACCCTTGGAGATTCCTGCAAGAGATCCCTTGGTATGGGTTGCGCCTGCCCCAGCTATATAAGGCTTATCCGGAACCGCGCGAGGCTTAGTAACCTTGGGCTTGGGAGAAGCCTTGAGCTTATATGTTCCAGCCAGATGTGACCTTCCGGTTGCCCCGGCGCTGCTATTCTTAAGCTCCTTCGCCAGTCCCTTCGCATAGGAAGCCTTTATTCCTGAATGTCCGGCGCCGTCATCATAATCGGATGAAGATCTTCCGAATCCATCTATTCCCTCGTCATCATCAATTGTCTCGCCGCCATCGTAGAGGAAGTCCGCTGCTGTAAGCGGCTTCTTGCTGTCAAGAAGCTCTCTTGGAATCTCAGTCACAAACCTGCTTAGCTGGTTGTACCTGGTCTCTCCCCTTACCATCCGGCGCTTGGCTGCTGTAAGAGTGAGATTCCTCTTTGCCCTTGTGATGCCAACGTAGGCAAGTCTCCTCTCCTCCTCCACGCCTTCCGGATCATAATCCTCATTCTGAAGCGTCATATAGCTTGGGAATACACCCTCTTCCATTCCTGCGAGATAAACATTTTCAAACTCAAGTCCCTTTGCGCTGTGCAGTGTCATGAGAAGCACCTTCTCATTGTCTTCGCCAATCCTGTCTATATCCGCTACAAGGGCAACTTCCTCAAGGAATCCGGTAAGTGTAGGTGCCTCAACCTCATTGTTTTCCTCATAGGCAGCGATCTTGGATATAAGCTCATCTACGTTCTGCGCCCTGTCATTGTCGCCGCTGTCATCGTCGTCATCAAGAGTTTTCAGGTAATCCATATAACCAACAACCTCTATAACATCTTTTAGCAGTTCCTCTAAAGACATGCTCTTTTGCTTTGTCCTGAAGGCTCTTATCATGGTGACAAAGTCAGTAAGCTTACCGGCTCCCCTTGTAACAGTCACTATCCGGTCAGCTTCGCACAGAGCCTCAAAAAAGCTTATCTGCCTCTGGTCAGCATAATTCTGGACATTTTCTATCGTGGTAAGACCAATCCCTCTCTTTGGTACATTGATGATCCTCTTAACTGAAATATCATCAAGTCCGCTGTCGATAGTCTTGAGATAGGCGAGGAGGTCCTTGATCTCCCTGCGTGAATAGAAATTGGTTCCGCCCACTATATCATAGGGTATGCCCTCGTAGACAAAGCGCTCCTCTAAAAGTCTCGACTGCGCATTGGTCCTGTAGAGCACCGCTGTCTCATCGTACCTGAGTTTCCCGTTTCTCTTTTGTTTACCTATGTCGGAAGCTATAAACTCAGCCTCCTCCTGGGCGGTGTCAAACTGACAGAGCTTAACCTTATCCCCATCCTTTATATCCGTCCACAGAGACTTGTCCTTACGTCCAAAGTTGTTGCTTATGACTGCATTGGCTGCATCCAGGATGTTCTGGGTTGACCTGTAATTCTGCTCAAGCTTGATCACCGTGCAGTCCTTGTATACCTTCTCAAAATCCAGGATATTTCTGATATTGGCTCCTCTGAAACGGTAGATGCTCTGATCGTCATCACCCACCACGCAGAGGTTTTTGTACTTGTCTGCAAGTAGCCTTATGAGTTCAAACTGTGCGGTGTTTGTGTCCTGATACTCGTCCACCATTATGTATCTGAATCTCTCCTGATAGGATTCAAGCACGTCAGGGTTCTTCCTGAAGAGTTCCACCGTCTTCATTATGAGGTCGTCAAAGTCAAAGGCGTTGTTCTTCTTAAGAGCAATCTGGTACTCGGTGTATGCCTTCGAAACTTTTGACTTTACATAATCCATCCCGACAGATGCCGCGTATTCCTCAGGTGATATCAGATTGTCCTTGCATTTCGATATCATTCCGGTGATCTGCCGCTGCTTAAGCTGCGCTGTCTCAAGCTGAAATCTCTTGCATATATCTTTTAAAAGAGCTTTCGAATCATCTGTGTCATAGATGGTAAAATTGCTGTTGTATCCAATCCTGTCCGCATAGCGGCGAAGTATCCTCACACAGCTGGAGTGAAAAGTAGAGACCCAGATGCTCTCAGCTCCGAATCCCACAATCTTGTCGACTCTCTCCTTCATCTCGCCCGCAGCCTTGTTGGTAAAGGTTATTGCCATGATGTTCCAGGGATTGACGCCACATTCATCAATAAGGTATGCCACCCTGTGGGTCAGAACCCTTGTCTTTCCGGAACCGGCTCCTGCGAGGATCAGTACAGGTCCATCAGTCTGCAGCACAGCTTTCTTCTGCTGCGCATTAAGTGTATCGTAAATTCCCATTAATTCTTATCCTTAGTTCCCTTTTTCTTTTTGTCCTTCTCATCGTCTGCCGTTATGTTATCAAGTATCTTTTCGATGAGAAGCTTCTTGACGTACACGTCGTAGGACATCAGTGTTATGAAGGAAAAGAGCTGCATATTCTTTCTCTCGTCATCTGATATGTCTTCATCCGTGTATGTGCGAAGAGCTCTCTCGTACTTCTTCCTGAGATCCTCGATAAGAGGCTCCAGTTCATCCTTCTGCAGCTCGAAGGTAGTTTCATATATCCTGCTGAGATTGAGCTCGTCATCCCCAACATGAAACCTCTTCTTGAGCGGTTCGATAAGCGTCTGTATGTCGTTTATGGACAGAATGCTCTTGTAATAATAAATATAGATGAGCAGTATCAGATGATCCTTGGAATACTTCTTCCTTACCGGCGGAGGCAAAAGGTCATTCTTGGCATAATTGTTGATCATAGTCTTGGTAAGGATCTTGTCCTTATCGGGATAGCGCGTAGTCTTCTTGAGCCTCTCATCCATAAATGATGTGAGCTGATCCATATACAGATCGATATTCGGTATCTCGCCAAGAGATATGGTATCAATCCTTCCAAGAGAAGCAATTATGCTGTTTAAAAGATCTTCATTATCTATTGTCATATCCTTACCTCTGTGAACCGTGCTTTTTTTCGAAAGCCGTCCTCTTCATCTGTCTCGCATTCTCAAGCGCGCTCTCGGTTATCTCATCACCTGCAAGGAGCCTTGCAAGTTCGCCTACCGACTGCTCCTCAGTTAATGGATGTATCCCCGTAACTGTCCTTCCATCCGAAACACCCTTCTCTATCATGAAGTGGGTATCAGCCATGGAAGCTATCTGAGGCAGATGGGTTATGCATATGATCTGATGATCGGCCGCCAGCTCACCAAGTTTGGTTGAAACCATAAAGGCAGTCCTGCCGCTTATTCCCGCATCGATCTCATCAAATATGAGTGTGCTTATGTCGTCCCTGTCAGCCAGCACCGTCTTTAGTGCCAGCATGATCCTTGAAAGCTCTCCGCCGCTGGCTATCTGGTCAAGAGGCCTGAGAGCTTCTCCGGGGTTAGTCGATATCATGAATTCCACGTCATCAAAGCCGCGGCTTGTGATCCGCCCCTCATCCCGGGTCACATCGATCTTGAATTTCACATCAAGGAAGTTGAGATCCTCAAGTGCCGCGCGAAGCTTTCCTGCAAGTGCCTCTGCGCCCTTCCTGCGAACATCAGAGATGTCCCCGCAAAGCCTCAGGACTTCTTTTCTTACTTCCTCCAGCTCTTTTTCCGTCCTCTTTCTGTAGGCATCAAGATCACTTAATGTATCAAGGCGTTTTATCTTCTCATCAAGCGCCTTTATTATCAAAAGAATGCTCTGACCGTATTTATCCTTGAGATGATTGATAAGGTTCAGCCTGTCCTCGACGTTTCGAAACTCCTCTTCATCAAACTCAAGATCGGAAATATATCCCGAGAGTGTATGATTGAAATCCGTCAAAAGAGAGTCCACATCTCCAAGCTGCTGCAAAAGATCTTCTATCTCCTTGTCATAGGATGATACCGATGAAAGTTCACGGACAGCCCTGCCTATCATATCTGACGCGTTCTCTTCGCTGTCACCGGCTCCGGTTATCGCTGCCACGATTCCAGCTGCCTCAGATATCCTGCGGCTGTTCACCATTTTCCTGTACGCACTCTCAAGGTTCTCATCTTCTCCCGGAACGAGGTTTGCATCTCTTATCTCATCGACTTCAAACTGCAGAAGCTCCTGTTCCCTGAGTCTGTCCCTCTCATCAATATCAGACTGCGACAGTTCTTTTTCAAGCTGTCTCATCCTGTCGTATTTCTCATCAAGGCGCTCGAAAATACTGCCCAGTTCATCTGCGCAGTATTCGTCGAGAATCTCCATATGCTTTTTCTTGTGAAGAAGCTCCTGATGATCGTTCTGACCGTGAATGTTTATCAGAATATTTGATATATCACGAAGCTGCCTTGCAGATACGGACTCACCTCCAACCTTAGAGGTACTCCTGCCGGGCATGATCTTTCGCTGTATTACAACGGTTCCGTCATCCTCTACCGGAATATCCATATCCTCAAGAAGCTTTCTCTTACTCTCGCTCTCTACCCCGAAGGTGAGTTCAACGAGAGCGTAGTCCTCTCCGGTCCTTATAAGCGCCGGATCGGCCTTTCCCCCAAGAGCCAGATTCACTGACCCTATAACGACAGACTTACCTGCACCGGTCTCGCCGGTCAGTATATTAAGTCCATCAGTAAACTCAATCTCCTGCTCTTTGATAAGGGCAAGATTCTTAACATGTAAACTGTATAGCATACTCCTCCATAACTATAAATAACTGTATTATCCTCTTCCAAGCATCTCATCAAATTCCCTGGCTGCATCTTCAGCTTCATCCTGAGATTTGGTTGCGGCAAAAATTGTATCATCCCCTGCGATACATCCCACAATCTGAGGCAGCTCAAGGGCATCGATTGCAGTTGCAAGTGCCATCGCCATCCCGGACACTGTCTTGATCACAAGAATATTCTGCGCAGTATCTATGCTGACAAAACCCGCCTTCAGAACATTCACATATTTGTCGTGCATCACTTCAGGATCAGCTGTAAAGTAGACGTATTTCTGCCTTCCGTCCTCAATAACCTGCTTGGTCAGCTTCATCTGCCTGATATCCCTTGATACGGTCGCCTGGGTCACTTCGTATCCGGCTTCCTTAAGTAGGCTCGCCAGTTGCTCCTGAGTCTCCACCACATGGTTATTGATGATCTCAATGATCTTGTCATGTCTGTTTTTCTTCACAGCAAATACACCTTCTTTCCTCGTATTTATTTTTCAAATTTCTTACTTATGATATCCAGGAAGCTCACTCTGTTAAGCCTCAGGATCTTTGTTGTCTTTTTGGACATTCTGATCTCAATCTTATCGCCGTTGTGCATCAGGATCGTGCCGCTTCCGTCAAAGCTTGCGATGGCCTTCTTGCTCCCGCCGTCACGGGCAGGCATAAGTTCCACCGTGATTCTTGTAGTCGGTGAAAAGACAAGGCTCCTCGAGTTGAGTGAGTGCGGACAAACCGGTGTAACCAGTATCATGCTTCCTGATGGCTCGATTATGGGACCGCCCGCGGACATGTTGTAGCCCGTAGATCCCGTTGGAGTTGATATTATGAGACCATCTGCATAGTAGCTGTACAGAAACTGATCATTGATAAAGATATTGTAACCGATCGTGGAAATGTCCTTGTATCTGGTGATTATGATGTCATTTAATGAGTAGTCCTTTTTCCCCTCAAGGCTTCCTCTAAGCATCATCCTCTCATCGATCTCGTACCTGCCCTCAAGCACTCTGTCAAGGGCTTCATCAATGCCTGACTCCTCAACTTCAGCCAGATACCCCATGGTACCCATATTGACGCCAAGGAGCGGTATATCGAGATAAGCAATGCTCCTTGCAGCCTGAAGCATAGTCCCGTCACCACCAAGAACTATGCAAAGATCAGTGTCCTCAGGAATCACCGACAGGTATTTCCTCTGTACATAGATCTGATCCTCTTCATTTTTTTCCTTGGCAACTACACAGGTCTTTCCCCTGGCCTCAAGGTATTCCTTGATATGATTGGTCACAGTAAGATGCCTGTCCTTACTTCTGTTGGTCACAATACAGAATTTGTCCATATAATCCCCCCGGATTAATTTCCCTACTGCAGCTGCCCATGAGCTGCTGCCACAGTGTCCTCGATTAGTTTATTGTTATCCTGCAAATAAGAAATACCGCTCTTATTATCTACGATTTCTCGCAGTTTCTTTTCTCCATCAGCCTCGGAAAGCTCTTCCACATCCCCATTTCGCTCAGGATCTTTCCTGATATGAATCAGATATTCGATATTGCCCTCGGGTCCCTTTATAGGCGAATAGTCAAGGTGCAGCACCTCAAATCCCGCGATCCCCATGTAATCAAATATCCTGTGTACAACCTCGCTGTGGACTTTAGGATCCCTTACAACTCCCTTTTTGCCAACCTTGTCCCTTCCTGCCTCAAACTGTGGCTTTATCAGACACACCATCTGCCCGTCATCCTTAAGAAGACGCCTTGCGGGAAGAAGTATCTTGGTCAGCGATATAAATGACACGTCACAGGAGGCAAAATCAAGATCATCTTCTATGTCATCCCTTACCATATATCTGAAGTTGGTCTTCTCCATGCAGACAACTCTCTCATCGCTTCGAAGCTTCCAGTCGAGCTGTCCGTGCCCCACATCCACCGAATAGACCTTGGATGCGCCGTTCTGAAGCATGCAGTCCGTAAATCCCCCAGTCGATGCACCTATATCCATGCATACCTTGCCCTCAAGGGAAAAACCGAAATTATTGACTGCCTTCTCAAGCTTGAGACCGCCTCTGCTGACATAGGGAATAGTGTCTCCCCTCACCTCAAGACTTTTTATCAGCGCCTGCTCAAAGGTTGTACCTGGCTTATCCTCCCTCTGACCGTTTACAAAGACATCCCCTGCCATGATAAGCGTCTTTGCCTTTTCTCTTGAGGGTGCCAGACCTCTTTCCACAAGAAGGACATCAAGCCTCTCTTTTTCTTTTGCCATATATCACTTACCTTTGTATTTCCTGTATTATTCTGCCGGCTATCGACTCCGCATCAAGAGCCAGTTCCCTGTATAACTTGTCCACGCTTCCGTGTGTAATGAACCTGTCAGGTATGGCAATGGAAAGAACTGATGCGTCAAGGCGCTTCTCATCGACATACTCTCTTACCTTCTCGCCATATCCTCCGCACGCCACATTTTCTTCCATTGTCACAAAGAGTTTGTGGGTAGAGGCTGCCTGACTAATGTAAGCACAATCGATGGGCTTTACAAATCTTGCGTTGACCAGTGAGCATTTGAAGCCTCTCTCCTTTAAAATCTCCCTGACCTTCTCACCGGTCTTTACCATGCTTCCGACTGCCAGAAGGCATACATCTTTTTCCTCATAGATTGGCTCGCACTTGCCCATGACTATCGGTTCCCTGAAGTCCTTAAGTCCGTCATAGGCATTGCCCCTAGGATATCTGACAGCCACAGGCGCGCCAAGATTGACTGCAAACTTCAGCATATCGGAGAGCTCCCATTTATTCTTGGGTGCCATGATATGCATATTGGGCATTGTTGACATATACGACAGATCAAAGATTCCCTGATGGGTCTCGCCGTCGCTTCCAACAAGTCCCGCCCTGTCGATTGCAAAAACGACAGGCAGATTCTGAAGACATACATCCTCAAGTATCTGGTCATAAGCCCTCTGAAGGAACGATGAGTACACCGCAAATACCGGCTTGTAGCCTCCGGTTGCAAGTCCCGCAGCAAAAGACACAGCATGCTCTTCCGCGATCCCTGCATCAACAAATCTGTCCGGATACATATTCCTGAATCTTTTAAGTCCCGTGCCGTCCGCCATGGCTGCTGTTATGGCAACAACCTTGTCATCCCTGGCTCCGAGCTTGCACATTACAGTGGAAAAGATATCCTGGTAATTGGCAGTGGTCCTTGGATTCCTCGGAAGTCCGTTTTCTACTATAAACGGCTCGGTACCATGGAACCTTGCAGGATGTCTCTCTGCAGGCTCATATCCCTTGCCTTTCTTGGTCATGATATGGATCATGACAGCCTTTTTCACCTTCCTGGCCTCTTTGATCGTCTTAATAAGACCTGCGGTGTCATGGCCGTCAATCGGTCCCAGATAGGTTATTCCAAGATTCTCAAATACCATGCCGGGAACAAAGAGCTGTTTAAAGCTGTTCTTGGCTCTTCTTATCGAATCCACAACTTTGGTGCTGGTCCGAAGCTGTGCATACACATCCTCTTTCAGATTGAGATAACCGGTAGCTGTACGGACATTGTTGAGATACTTGCCCATTCCACCTACACTCTCTGAGATTGACATCTCATTGTCGTTGAGAATTATAATAAAATTGGTCTCAAGCTTTGAGGCATTGTTGAGAGCCTCATAGGCAAGTCCTCCGGTAAGGGAGCCGTCTCCTATAACCGAGACAACGGCATAGTCTTCGCCCATAAGATCTCTTGCCTTGACCATTCCAAGACCTGCGGAAATCGAAGTGGAGCTGTGACCCGTGTCAAAACAGTCAGCTTCGGATTCACATCTCTTTGGGAATCCGCTCATCCCGCCAAACTGCCTGAGATGTTCAAATCCCTCTTTTCTTCCGGTAAGCAGCTTGTGGGTATAAGACTGATGTCCCACATCCCATATGATCTTGTCCCTCGGAATGTCCAGCGCTGCATGGAGCGCCATAGTCAGTTCAACTGTTCCGAGGTTGGAAGCCAGATGACCTCCCGTCACAGATATCTTATCAATCAGAAAATCCCTTATCTCCTGAGCCAGCTCAGGATACTGAGATGGCAGAATATTCTTAATATCGCCGGTTTTGTTTATATTATCTAAAAGCATCTTCGTCCACCCGAAAAAGAAAATTTACTTTTTTCTGTATATCAGATACTCAAACAGATCGCTCAGAAAAGAATTGTCAGAACCAGTGCTAGAAAGAAGTTCCATGGCCTGCTCTGTAAGCTCCTTCACCTTAGCCCTCGCCTGGTCCATCCCATACAGGCTGACATAGGTGCTCTTCCCATTCTTGATGTCAGAACCTATCGGCTTACCAAGCTCCTCCTGGGTTCCTTCTATATCGAGGATGTCGTCCTGGATCTGGAACGCAATTCCTATATTGCTACCTATCTGCTCCATCTTCCTTACATCGTCCCGGGATCCTCCGCCCAATATGGCGCCGATCATCAGACTGCTCTCAATGAGTGCTCCTGTCTTATTCTCATCGATGTAATTCAGAACTTCTCCACGGTCTTCACCCGGAAAACCGGAGTTCTCAGCACATATATCCGCGCACTGTCCACCGACCATACCCCTTATGCCTGCCTTGGCTGAGAGTACATCGAGCGCTGCCAGATATCTGTTGCTGTTATCACCATCGTAGGATGAGAGGTCTTTACCCTTGACCGCTCCCTGTATCGCGGTCTCAAACGCCAGGTTAAGAAGTCCGTCTCCCGCAAGAGTTGCCATACCTGCGCCGTAGACCGCATGCGTGGTCTTCCTTCCGCGCCTGTACTCGTCATTGTCCATCGCCGGAAGATCATCATGAACAAGTGAATATGTATGTATCATCTCCATCGCTGCCATGAACGGATGCACGACGGACATATCACAATCCTTTCCCGCAAAGATCTTAAAAGACTCCATCATCATAACAGGACGCAGTCTCTTGCCTCCGGCGAGCAGACTGTAGTTCATCGCCTCTATTACAGTGGCCGCAAAGCCTTCTTCACCCGGCAGAAAGCCCTTTAAGATCTCCTCAAAATAATCAGCCCTCTGTGTCAGCTCTTTTTCAAAACTTCCATCCACCATTTACTCAAAGTCCTCCATACTGCCGTCGTCTGCTATCTTCCTGACCTGCTGTTCCACCTCGGATACCATCTCGTGACAGTACTTAATAAGTTCCATTCCCTCGCGGTACTCCCTGAAAGAATCCTCAAGTGTAATATCCTCACCCTCGAGGGATTTTATCTTTTCCTCAATGACAGCAAAGGCCTCTTCGACTGTCATCTTTTTTTCTTCTTTTTTTGCTGCCATATAAAGTTCTCCAAAAAGGTCATAAGGGATATCCCCGAAAGATCCCCTATAATGGTAAATGTTTCAATAATTTATTTTGAGGTGTCATCCCTGTCATCAAGCCACGATACTCTTTCAGTGCCTGTGACCTGAGCATCAATAGCTCCGTCGCTGACGTATATCCTTATCCTGTCATCCGCCCTGACGTCCCCTGTGCTTTTTATATTTCTGCCATTTTCATCGGTAGTATAGGAATATCCGCCCTTTAATCTGTCAAGCGGAGACAGGCCGCTGAGCCTCTCGATATCGATGTCCAGCCGATGGCGCGTCTCTTTGAGTTTGCCGTTTATCAGATTGTCCAGAATATCGCGATACTGATCCATCCGAATCTGTCTGTCCCTGATCCTGCCGACAGGACTTAAATGCTTCAGAGCTTCGGACAATCTCTTTTCCTCAAGCAAAAGAGCTCTCGTCTTCCTCTCCATCTTCATCCTGAGGGTGTTTCCATAATCCTCAAGATCCTGCAGGAATCTTTCGTACTCAAACACCGCCAGTTCTGCAGCTGCAGATGGAGTCGGCGCTCTTTTGTCCGATACAAAGTCTGCTATTGTTGTGTCTGTCTCATGACCGACTGCTGAAATAATTGGAATTGGGCAGTCAAAGATAGCCTGAGCGACTATCTCCTCATTAAAAGCCCATAAATCTTCTATAGAACCTCCGCCACGTCCTACAATGATAACGTCAGCCGAAGAGGCGGCAAGGGTCTCTATTCCCCTGACGATACTCTCGGCAGCCTTATCACCTTGTACGATGGCAGGATAAAGAATAATCTGAATATGTGGATTTCTCCTGGTCGCAACATTACAGATGTCCCGAACTGCAGCTCCTGTCGGAGCTGTTACAACACCGAGAGTACGTATATACTTAGGTATGGGCTGTTTGTATTCCTCCGAGAACATGCCCTGTTCAAGTAGACGCCTCTTGAGTTCTTCAAATCTCTCATATAAAGCACCGGCTCCATCAAGTTCGATACTCCTTGCATAGAGCTGATACTTACCATCTCTCTCATATACGGTTACAGCACCATAGGCCTTAACCTGCTGGCCTTCCTTCATCTCGAACTTAAGGCCTTTTTCTCTGTCTGACCGAAACATCACGCAGGCGATAGCTCCCCCGCTGTCCTTAAGGGTAAAGTATACGTGACCCGAGCTGTGATATTTGCAATTGCTCACCTCACCCTTTACCACAATGGACTTAAGAAGGAAGTCCTGCGAAAACATATTTTTGATATATGCATTGACCTGTGTGACGGTATATTCACTGCGCAAATTTAGCTAACACTCCGTTTACAAAAGCAGGTGAGCCGTCCTGTCCAAATTTCTTGGCAAGCTCGACAGCTTCATTGATTGCCACTCCGGTAGGTACTGAATCATCATATCTGATCTCATAGATCGCAAGCCTTATGATCGTGAGGTCAACCTTGGCAATCCTCGAGGTATTCCAGCCCGTGGTCTCCTTGTTGATAGCCTCGTCAATCTCAGTAAGCTTGTCGGCTATTTTTTCATATTTATCTCTGATGTACTCAGCGTCCTTCTCGGAAAACTCAGTGTCTGAGGTAGTTGTAAAGAGCTCTTCCTGCTCCTCCATCTCCTCCATTGGATTAAATTCCACGCGAAATAGCAGCTTGAAAACCTGCTCTCTTAGCTCTGTTCTGTTCATCGCCAATTTCCTTTTTTATGACTCCGAAATTGTGATTCCGGCTATTCTGATGTTGACATCCGTAACCTCAAGGCCTGTCATGTTCTCTATTGAAGCCTTGACACGGGTCTGTGCCTGCTGACATGTGGCTGGAATGTTGTATCCGTAAGCCATCATAAGTGCCAGATCTACCTTGACTACTCCGGGTCCGACTAAAACCTTGGCTCCCTTGGAGAGGTTCTTGACACCAACCTTCTCAAGCACATCACTTGTATAGTTGCCTGCCATTGCCGAAACACCCTCAACCTCGAGTGCTGCGAGAGCTGCTATCCTGGCGACAACATCATCTGCAATCTTAACTGATCCAATTTCTGCAATTTCTTTTGCCATTTATTTACACCTCAAATCATTTGTTAGGAAGTTTTTAAATAAAACTCCAAATAATTATACCACAAAATCATATCCAAAACATAATAGTTCTGGTGTCCGGGAAGGTAGTATACGAAATCTGCGAGTTGTCTCCCTGGATGTAGTCAAAGACCTTCCTGTTCGTGATAAGCTCCTCAAACAACGTATCGTATACAGCATCCGACGCGCACTTGATCGTAACGTTGTTGCTTCCGTCCCTGTACCTTCTGTCAAAGAGCTCTCCCACAAGTGACATCTCCGCGGATGTGAAATATTCATCCTCCCTGACATAATAGTTGTCCTGCATGCTCGTGCACGTCGGCATCGCAATGGTGTCAAAAGCGGTGTGGGTTCTTGATATTTCCTGCGTCGTAACATTGAGGTAATCGTAGTTGACCTCCGGAAACTTGCTGCTGTCTGCAGTCTCACCGGATACCGTCTGATACGAAGCATCTCCCCAGGTCACATCCAGGTAATAATACGCGCCGTTGCACTCCACAAGGTTCCAGGCATGTCTTACATTCCTGCTGCTCTTGGTGTTTACATAGCCTGTCACAAAAGTGCTCTTTACTCCAAGCCTTGAAAGCAGGTACTGAGCGGCCTTGGCATAACCGTTGCACACACTTTTCCCCTCCAGGAACACCGAGCAGATATTCTGGTTGTCAAGAGCATCAAGATCATACTCCGTATTATTTATAAGATAATCATAGACATATTTGATTATAAAATACTCATCTGAAGAAGACGGAGCATTTGATAGACATGGCGCCACTGCGGCATTTATCCTTGCCTTCCTGGATGCCACTTCCTCCGGTGTATAGTCGTAATTGCCGGTAAAGGTGATCGCGGTTATCTTGCCTGCGACAGTATAATTGGTGTAATGATATCCGCTCACATAGAAGATCTCCGGATGATCTGCCATCACATAGTCATATACCACTCCAAGCGCCTCGTCACTTGTAGTCGACACCATAATGTCACTTGCAATGTTCTCCATGATGATAAGCATCTCGACATAGAGAGTCCTGCCGGCATCAGTCAGGCGCTCATAGGCATAGAGCCCCTCCTGTTCCTTCTTTCTGGCAGCAATCGCATCATCCGTGAGCCCTATTCTCTCTCTGCCCTCTACCATCTCTTCTTCCGAAAGAGCATGAGATGTTTTGGGAGGATCAAATTCAAAATCTTCCTTGTCCGGCAAGAGCTCTTCATCAAAGACAGAGCCGGTGCCTTCAGCAATCTGAGCAGATGTTCCCAACGCTGAAGAATCGTCTAAAGGAGAATCGACCACAGATGAATCGCCTGTAGATGAATCGGTTACAGATGAATCGCCTGTAGATGAATCGGCCACAGATGAATCACCTGTAGATGAATCGGCCACAGAAGGTGTATTTGTCAGCCCAGTCTCATCGGTCTGAAGTGACGCATCGGTCTGCCCGGACATGTCGGTCTGTGTCGACGCGCTGTTAAGCGCCGAACTAAGCATAGCTCCCTCAGAATCCTCATTGTCATCGCCTGGGATCAACTCCCAGTCAAGACCAATCTGCATATCCTGAACCGGATCTGTGACTGTTGCCTGTGCCGATCCACTTGAAGGTACATCATCCTGAGTTTCGGAAAAATCCGGATCCTTAAGCCCCAGCTCCTCAAGATAGTCATCTACACTTGAATACTCACAGCCGGAAATAGTACCCGCAAGAAGCAGAGCCATCATTACTATGGAGATCACTCTTTTAAATAAAAAAGAACTTTTCCTCAATTACTCCTCCAATTTAGCAGGATCAGTTCTTTTTGAACTCAGAAAGAATCAGACCCTTATTTCTCTCCATGGTCATGCCGACACTCCACTCATTGATGAACAAAAGAAGCGGTCTGTCGTGCATATCCTTGATCTTCTTCATATCAGAGGTTCCCACAAGAGCAGACATGTCAACATCCTCGTTGTCAACCCATCTTATGTACTCGTAAGGAAGGCTCTCGAGTATGATATCTACATTGTACTCACTTTCAAGCCTGAACTTCAACACATCAAACTGCAGCACGCCCACAACTCCGACAATTATCTCCTCAAGACCGGTGTTGTACTCCTGGAATATCTGGATAGCGCCCTCCTGGGCAATCTGGGTTATACCCTTGACAAACTGTTTGCGCTTCATGGTATCAACCTGGCGCACCCTTGCAAAGTGTTCAGGAGCAAAGGTAGGGATTCCCTCATAGGTCACGCTGTCCTTGGGCATGCACACGGTGTCACCGATGGAGAAGATGCCCGGGTCAAACACGCCCATGATATCTCCTGCATAAGCCTCACTAAGGATTTTTCTCTCATCTGCCATCAGCTGCTGCGGCTGGGAAAGGCGCATGACCTTGCCGCTCTGCATATGCTTTACTTCCTTGTCGGCGTCATATCTTCCCGAGCAGATCCTCATGAATGCGACCCTGTCTCTGTGAGCCTTGTTCATGTTGGCCTGGATCTTGAAGACAAAGGCCGTGAAATCTCTCTCAAAAGGATCTATAACTTCGCCTTCCGCTGAAGTTCTTCCTGTCGGAGGTGTAGCCATCTTAAGGAAGTGATGGAGAAAGAGCTCAACTCCGAAATTCTGAAGTGCCGATCCAAAGAACACAGGTGTGAGCTCACCGGCTCTTACCTTCTCAAGATCATACTCTGCACCCGCTCCATCCAGGAGCTCTATCTCTCCGCAGAGAGTGTCGTATGCATCCTGCCCGATCTCACTGTCAATAGCAGCCTTATCGTCAAGATTGATGATTGTCTCTTTTCCCTCTCTGGTCCCCTTCTGGGTCTCGGAGAAAGTCACAATATGTCCCTCTCTCCTGTCATAGATTCCCTTGAAGTTCTTACCTGAACCTATTGGCCAGTTCATGGGACAGGTTGCGATACCAAGGTTGTTCTCTATATCGTCCATCAGATCAAAGGTATCCTTGGCATCCCTGTCAAGCTTGTTGATAAACGTAAAGATCGGAATGTGGCTCATGGCACAGACCTTGAAGAGTTTCCTGGTCTGGGCCTCTACGCCCTTACTGGCGTCAATTACCATGACTGCTGAATCGGCAGCCATGAGTGTTCTGTAAGTATCCTCAGAGAAATCCTGGTGTCCGGGGGTGTCCAGAATATTTATACAGCAGCCCTCGTAATTGAACTGAAGCACAGAAGATGTTACTGAGATACCTCTTTGCTTCTCAATCTCCATCCAGTCAGACACGGCATGCCTCGCTGTTGCCTTGCCCTTTACGGAGCCTGCCATGTTGATGGCTCCGCCGTATAAAAGAAATTTCTCCGTAAGAGTCGTCTTACCTGCATCCGGGTGAGAAATGATGGCAAAGGTACGACGCCTGTTTATCTCTGCAATTGTTTCCTTTGTATTACTCATACTATTTCCTTTTTTATTTTGTCGGGGTCAAGCGGTACTGCTTAACCCTCACATTATAGATAAGGCCGGTATGAGTAAACACGCCGGCCGTATAGTTATATATTTACTTAGATGTTTCGATTAGGACCTCGCCAAGTCATAAGGAAGTCATGCTCTCGCCGCAAGCGGCTCGCCATGACAAGCTTCACACTAAGCTCGAAAATACCTCGCTAAGTGTTCAGCTTTGTGCGCAATCCTTGATTGAGAAGCTGATTCTGCCCATCTTATCTTTGCCGAGGCATACAACCTTGACGGTATCGCCGAGGGTGAGGACATCCTCTACATGCTCGATTCTCTCTCTTGAGATCTTGCTGATGTGAACCATTCCCTCTTTGCCGGGAGCGAACTCAACAAATGCGCCAAACTCTTTGATGCTCACTACCTTACCTGTGAATACCTGACCTTTCTCAAAGTCTGTAACAATGGTCTTAACCATCTCTACAGCCTTATCGATCATAGCCTTGTCCTCGCCGCATACAGAAACCTGACCATCATCCGTGATGTCGATCTTGACACCTGTTCTTGCAATGATCTCGTTGATAGTCTTGCCTCTCTGGCCAACAACATCACCGATCTTCTCAGGGTCGATCTGGATGAATACGATCTTGGGAGCATACTGTGATACTTCCTTACGAGGCTCTGCAATTGCCTTGCTCATGCACTCGTCCATGATGAAGAATCTTGCCTCGCGGCACTGCTCGATTGCTGTCTCTACGATAGGCTTGGTAAGACCGTGGATCTTGATATCCATCTGAATAGCTGTGATTCCGTCCTTGGTTCCTGTTACCTTGAAGTCCATATCTCCGAAGAAGTCCTCAAGTCCCTGGATATCTGTAAGAACAACGAAATCGTCGTCTGTATCACCTGTTACAAGTCCGCAGGA
>JAEEGL016739552.1_pt1 | contig 34269 bp, 40 predicted proteins | sample 9134231 | NCBI WGS metagenome assembly JAEEGL01 (sample SAMN16246548, study PRJNA631951) | gut metagenome | biome: gut microbiome; feature: rumen; material: fiber-attached | host: Bos | place: Iran: Karaj | collected 2018-10
CTCCTGCTTGATGTTTGATGAGCTAACAATCTTTGCTGTTATTACAGTTCCAACAACCGGAACAAGTATAGTTGCCATTTTCAAAGCTTTGTCAAACCAGTTGTCAACTTTACTTTGTGTTCCTTTGTTCTCAAGGTTGTTCATCTCAACTTCATGTTTGTCACACTCTTCCAAACGCCTCTCACAGTTAGACAATGCCTTCTGATAAGATATGTAAGACTTATCTTCAGGTGTCATACCAGTTAGAATGTCACGAAAGTTTGCTGCCTCCGTTTCCCAGTATTTCCTATCTGTCATTTTCTACCTCCTATAAATTTAAAATATAAGTTTGCGTTACATAAAAGGCTATGAATTCACTGCGAACCAAAAATTAAGAGCACCTGAAATATCTAGATGCCCTTAATTCGCAATCACTTCTTCATTAACTTCATGTCAAGTAAAATATCACTAACCTTCTCACCGTTACGACGTCTTAAAGCAAATTCGTTAGATTCCTTGCCGCTCATTGGTCTTCTTAAACGAATATAAGCATCGGCTGACGGATCATACTGTCTCATGTACCTGTGATCATACTCTTCAACTAACCTTACAACCTTTGCTCCGGTTGTTACTGTGGTTGTTACTAAAAGCATGGTTTCTACAGGGTGGTCTTTAACCCAAGTAAGTCCATTTTTTACCTTTGTCTTAACATTGTTTATAAAAGCCTCTCTTTTGAGCTGCTTATTTCTCTTATCGATTTCTTTTTCAACGTCGTTCCACTTTGTAATATTATTATCCATAATACTTTCCTCCTATTTATTAAGATTTGTGTTGCATAAAAGAGCTTGAATTATATGCGGCAAAAATAAGAAGGAATGAAATATAAGCGGTTTAGGTGTGCTTAGGAGTAGGCAGGTTGTTAATTCCTACGCTACTCCTACACCTTTTTGTTTAATCAATATACATATGCATATTGTGTTATCTTGTATTCCCCGGTTTTAGGGTCTTTTGTAATACTCATATCATCAAAATTAACACTAAGCCTCTGCAAAGCTCTCTTTCCTCTTAGAACTTTGTTTGAATAATCTCCCTTAGAAAGAGCTTTTAATGCCAATTTCAGCCTCTTTTCGTCATACTTACTTTCGTAATAATTAATTGCTGCATTTTTTCTATTAAGTTCATCAAGATTGTTATACATTCGAATGTTTTCTTTATCTTTTTTGCTTCCGAGTCCATATAATATTCTTGCTCTTACAGACACATCTCTTCTATACGCTCTGTTGTTATCACGCTTTGCTTGGAAGTAATCTTCCGCAATCTTATCTCTAAGTTCTTTATTCTCTTTTAACTGTTTTTCTATTTGAGGTCTGTAATGCTCCTTACCTAATTTTGTATAAGTCCCATCTTCATTGCGATACCTGTCTTTTCCAGCTTTGGTAAGAGTGCCGTCAGGGTTTTGATACCGTCTTACTCCCCAGCGCATACCTAATATTCCATGATGACATAAATATAAACTCATCCGAATGCCTCCCTATTATTATTCTACACCTTTTAAAAAATAAATGTTATAATCAGCTGTAAAGCTTTTTGGATACCATAGTCATGTACTTGCCTGTAAAGGTAGGCCTATATTTAATATAATTATTAATAAAATTGTCTACATCAGCCTCTCCATATTCTTTTACAAGAGCTTTTCCGACAGAGATTGCTTTCTCTTTTTGGTATTCTTCCCACTTTTTTGTAGAATTAATACCGCTTAATGCTTTAGCATTATCTCGATCATACTTATTCTCAAGATATGTGGTTCTTTTCGACATCTCGGATCTCTTATTTTTCCAATGCTCAGACTTAGCACCTTCTTCTGTAAGACGTCCATTTGAGTCGTAATAGCGCTTTTTACCAGCTTCGGTAAGGGTACCATCAGGATTCTGATAACGACGAACACCCCATTTCTGACCAAGTATTCCATGATGAACTAAATATCCATGATTAATCATTCAAATGCCTCCCTATTATTCTTCCATGCGATAAATGCGTCCATAAGTGCCGCAACGCAGTCTATCTTAGCTTCATACCTCATTTTGAGGAGTTTCCTGTTACCGTTCGTATCTTCCATCGTGATGCAGTTACCCATAGCAAACTTCATAACCTCTTCATCAAATAAGATAGCTCGCTGTTGAGCAAGTTTCTTAATCTCTCCAAGAGGCACTGATTCTGTCTTGACACCCTGTATGACTTTCTCTACACCAAATGGTCCATTTTCTCTGCACCACCTATCGACAAATGCCACGGCGTTATAAGGGTCGTAACCGAAGCAGCAAATATCATACTGAGTTCTTTCAAGGAATGCTTCAAGGTCGTCATAAACATCCATCATGTCAAGCACAGTTCCAGGCATGACTATAAGAGATCCTTCGTTCATGAAATGTTGATACTTAGACCTCATAGCTCCTGGCAAGTTGCTAAGCGTCCATTCAGAAATATAATTCCTCGTCTTATAACCAAATGTTTCATCGGCCAGAGGAAAAAGAAAACCAAATGAACAGAAGTCGTCACCCTGTGAAAGGTCGGCTCCCATAGCGCACTGCATACCGTTAAATGAAAGCTTTGATGCACCGTCTCTGTAAAGCTTTGTCTCATCGTACGTAAAGTAATACGTAAAACCTTCCATAGGTAGACCAAATCTCTTAGCCAAAATATCATTTCTAGCTGCAGGAGATTGCTCAGCTCTTTCAACGTCAAGCTGGTAAGTCTCATACGTAACTGTCTTATCGAGATTTGGATTGGCCTTCTCCCACATCGCGGGATTGCCTACTTCTGAAATATCATCAAGCTTGTACCACCAAATAGATGTATGATCGTCCTTAAATTCGCCTTTAAGGATCTTCATAAGCTCCATTTTGATTGAGTCGCCTGAACCATTTCGTACTGTTCCTTCTGAAGATATAGCAAGGATCAGGTAATCATCAAATTTTGATGCACCCTGCTCAAGTGTACCGATTACGTCCTCACGAATATCACCAGAAAGCCACTCATCCACGGTATTGTATTTTGATCTAAGACCCTGAAGCTTATCAATTGTCATAGGACGAACTTCAAGTATTGATCCTGTAAGGAAGTTCTCAATACCTTTCTTCGTAGATGCAAGCTTCTGTCTGTTTGCCCTAGATCCTGTTGTATTTTGAAGAGAGCCCTCCGTAAGGAACTTAAATAAAGGCCCTTTAGCTCTCGTTATAGCTGTTCGTATAGGCATCATTACTTCTTCTGCCTGCTTCATTGTAGGAGCAGTTGTAACCTGATACGTAGTGTCTGTATCAATGTTTAAGAAGTAACTCTGTATTAGTGAGGCGTACATAGATTTAGCAGCGCCTCTTGCAACGATTAAATACTGCTTGTGTATGAGGTGCTTTTTAATCATTTTACGTACGTACTTTCCACCGTGTCCATCCTGACTCGGTTCAAATACAGAACGCTCAACGAAGTAAAACCACCCAAATACTTGCTCCGCCCAAAGCTTAAACGAATCGAGCAAATATAAATCAGATCCGTCCGTGAGTGTCATCTCGTTCTCGCAGTATCTGATCCAACCGTTTATAGCATCCGGATCATAGTAGTAATTTGGGTTTGCTATCCACGAATCTATACGATTCATTTCAAGTCCAACAAGCTCATTTACAACTATCTCACCCCTAAGGACTTTTTCCCTAAACTGCCCATAATATATAGGAACCGCAGTGTTAGATAGCATAGTTTCACCTCTTTCAAAAAATATATAAAAAAAGAAAGCACCATGAATTTTATGATGCTCCTTTTTGATACTTAAACTTACATAATCTTCATTAATAATCTTTCTACCGGTGTTACCAGTACCTTACCTGTTCTTCTGTAATAAGATCTGTGTATTTTCTCGATAATTGTCATATTTATTTCCTCCTTAATGTTGGGTTATTTGTATCATTAAAGAAGATGAATATTTTGCGAAATATCACTCAGTTTCCTCAGGCGGATCCACCGCAACATTTAATCGCCACTCAAGTTCTGCGATCTGGTTCTTATATGCATCCATGACACTGCCAATAGTAGGCGGGTCAAATATAAGACGCAATTTCATGTAAATATAAGTCTTAACCATCTCAACATTTGGATCTGTCGTAAAGTCAGACCACTCTGCAGATGCGTCCTGTATTGAGAATGCATGATCAGTAGGACCTACTCCAAGCTGGAATAATATGGAAAAGACACTGTTTATGTGCATGACAAGGTCGGGATCAAAGTGGGTATAATCCGCCTGTATCATTAATGCTTTTTTAACGTCATTCAATATTGAACTCAATTTGATCCCTCCTTTAAAATATAAACCCCGACTCGGCTCAGGAATCACAGTCTCCCACAGTTTATGATATAAGCTATTTGGCCTTATCGCTTTACTCCACGCCGGGGTTTAAATATCACCACAACTTCGTATCGCCAGGCATGCGTTCCACGGGGTCTTTCATAAGAAGATCCTCTGATCCGTAGTGCACTGCCTCATGTGTTATATGAGAGATGCATACAAGATTCTCCGGATCAAATATCAGCGGATTCCTATCAAGTATGTCTCTTTTTGTTATAGGGTTTAGATGGTGGATTAATATCCGTCCACCTATAAGGTAATCAGGATGAGCGAGATCGCACCCATCATCCCTTATGATTATCCTTTCTCTTGTCTCTCGCCATTCCTTAGACTTGTATAGTGTTTGATTGAGATAACGATCCCAGCCGTAAGTTTCCTCACCAACCGATGCGGACAACTTCAAATATCTAAACCTGTCTATGAATGTGGGGATCTGGATTAATTCTGAGTAGGTGAGCATTTTTCAGAATACGTTTCTTTTTTTTCTTTAATAAGTAATAGCAAAACAGGGACGAACACCCATATTAGATGTAGCATAGGTGTTGGAGGCCGCACCAGTAATAGATACCATGGCAAAGTTTTTTGCTGTCACAACATCACGAAGCCACCAAGAAATAGACACATCAACAATAGCCGAAGGATTCAGTCTAAATAGCGGTAACTGTTTAATACTTACAGTATCCCTTGTAGGAGTTACTGAACCAGTGCTTCCAGGTGTAAACACATAACTTCCATACACCATAGGTTCAGACATTAACTCCACATCGGAGAGATACCATTCTATATGACTAGGATAACCGCTTGAAACAGCATTAGTCAGATATTCATAATGAGTAAGAATTGCAGATGCACCAAAAGCACTTTTAATAGTTGTTTTTGCATTAGATAAGTTACCAGCTGCTACTAATGGAACAGTAACTCCTCCTCTCATTGCAGAACCCGCATAACCTCCCTCGGTGCTACTACTAGTATTCATTTTGGCAGTATATAGCGCACCATCTGGTACTAGTAATACATGATGTGATGTACATGCGTTGGTTCCACACCCTAACCAATAATCAAATGCCGCTATTCTATAATTCACATTATTAATTGTCCAATAGTCACCTATAAATAAATCTTCAAAAGTACCATTATGAATAGCCGTTTGCTGTGCGGCTGTTACAGATGACCCAAGACTCTTGCCACGATAGATACTATTGTGGAAACCAGCGTTATTTTGAGCTACGATGCAGTTTCCAAGTGCGGTATCTACTTCATTCTTTGTATAAGCATCAGTAATACCATATCCAGCAAGTGATGTTGCAGCACTAGCTTTACCGTCCCAAGAAGTTTTTTCTGTATCTGTCACAAGTCGATGCGTTGCATCATCAGACAAGCCTGCTAATGTCGTAGGAATGTCAGATGTATTAGCTTTCCCGCTCAAAGCAGTATCAACTTCTGTCTTGGTATATGTATCTGCGGTATTAGCCTTTGCACTAAGAGCTGCATCAACCTGAGTCTTATTGTAATAGTCTGTAAGATCGACTCTTGTATTACCAATAAGTTCATAGGCGCCATTGATCCACATATACTCATTGTAATTATCATCGCCAGATCCGGTTACAGGAACCATGTAAATGACCTTTTCATCACCTGTGATAGGCAGCGAATTCACAATTTCTCTATGAAGACCGGCTGTTTGACTAACCGCATTGTCGGTGTATTTCTTGGCCTTAGCCCAAGCTAAAATGTTAAGCCCCATAGTTTACACCTCCCGCCACTGATTATTATCCTCATCAAACTTATACGCCTTGCTGGTATCCATCTCGAAGAAAACATCAGCATTCTTAGCTCCACCTGCTTTGAGAGGTTTTGTGTCTGTTGAGAGACCGTCGTATTCAGTAACGAATTCTCCATCGCTAGTTCTTTTCTTTTGATCTATAATGGCTGTAATCATGGATTAACTCCTCTCATTTTGAAATATTCTCGTCCGTGAATTTCTGCTCGATCTTTTTCTTATACTGTACATTGCTGATTCCTAAAATTGCACCAAGGAAACAGTCAATAGCAGTGATTGTGCCTACGATCTCTTCTCCGTAAGGAAGACCCCAAATCTGAGCCAGGGCAAAATATAAAGCGCCAAGTGCCGGCAGAACAATCTGTGCAATCCATTTAAGAATGTCATAAACTTTATTATTCATTGTCGTCTCCTCTCCCAAATATCTGATCTCTAAGCTTCTGTTCGGCTCTTGTTAGGGCATCCATGTTATTACCATTCTTAGCATGCCCTAACAGAGCTAACAGAGCCTCCTGTGTGACTTTTTGATCATTAAGTATCTTGCGAATATCAGCATTAGTATTATTCTGTTTAGCTTCAAGAGCTACTACCCTTGCCTCAAGTTCCCTGTAGTCTTTACCAGGCTGCTGGAACTTCTTTATGACACTGGTAATCTGAGTAAATGCCGTAGATACAGTGATGATCGCTGCACAAGCGGCAAGAAACCATGCCCAAACTGTGCTTATTGTGATCATATCACTCCTCCTTTAAATATAAAGACTGTGCATATCCTACGAGACCATTACACTCGACCTTAGTCCAGCCCTCTGCTGCAACTTCATCGGGATTGACGATCTTGTAAACCTTATTGAGTCTCTTATTCATGACCATGAGAACCTCTCCAGCTGTTGAAGGGATCTTTCTCATGTTTAACAGGGTCGTATTTACGATCTCGACCGGAACCTTGTGGTCAAGAGCCTTGTCTTCTACTTCCTCTTTGGAAATATCAACAGACTCGAAATCGGGATCGTTCTTGATGTCCTCTGCTTCTGCCTCTTCTCTTCTTACTTCTTTGGTTGTCTTGGAACCGAACATATGCGCTATCTCGATTCCGCTCTCCTTAGGAAATGACTTGTTTGTATACTTGCCCATTATTTGTTCCTCCTTTTACTGTATTTTGTATTTAGAGAGATCCATGCATTCTCGCCGATCTTACCCCAATTATTCTTTGTTTCAAATATAGCTAATACGTCTCCTTTATGAGCGTATCCAAGCACCTTGCCGTTTAAGTTAGGTGCATTTCTCTTTGTGAGTGACTGGCATGTAACCTCGATGTAGAAAATATCAGCACCGAGAGGCTCTATATGCTGCACCATATCATCGTACTTAGGTGTAATGTAACCTCTAAGGTATTTGCTATTAACCGAGATTGAGCGGGTGCTGACAGCATTTGACTTATTGCCCTCAACAACTCGCATTCTGTTGTTTGAAATATCAGTCACCATGCCGACATGATCAGGCCATCCGGTGTTATCACCCTTACCTGAGTCATTCCAGTCGTACATAACAATATCAGCAATCTTAGGCACGTAGCTGTCTTTCTCCTGCCAAATACCCATCTTTTTTGCAAGCTCAATCATACGCCCGCATGAGCACTCGACCGGGATAATATCAGTATACCCAAGCTTAATTGCAAGAGCGGATATGAAAGTAGCGCACCATGCCTTTTTGTAGTCCATCTTAGGCGCCTTACCGCGTCCGCTGTTGTAAATATCAATAATCTGTTTGAATGAGCCATCCATCTCGTTAAGCCCTACAAGACTTACTGCGAGATTGGCTATTTCATGTCTTGTTTTCATGATGTCTCCTTTCATTATAATCGCTGCCAGAAGCAGGAATTATCAAGTAACGCTGTAAATTCGGAATTGTTGATGGAATATGATTTAGGACCGGCAGATACTTTCGGGCCTAAAAATAAGTTTTCCCCAAAATCTATCATTTCCACGCCATAATAGCTGCTTCTAGCAAACATTGAATTATACATAATATAATAATCATGCCCCGGATATACATCGGTATCGGAATATTCCGAAGTAGCTGCGGGAAAATCTCCAAGATTTTCACATCCGAAATGTATCTTCGTAAGTTCTGGATCGAATACTACGTATAATCGAGCATTTCCCATATTATATGGTAAACATTCGCCAGTGCCTAAGTTTCTAAATGCAGCTTCGCAACCTTTACTCGTTGTCCCAATTACAAAAGCTTGAGTGCCAGTTCTTGCATCGGTGCAACTTAAAAATATAGCTTTTGTATTCTTTATGATTTTAAAGTTTACCGCAGGTCCTTTTACAATCAAAATAAGATCTGTAGATTGATTCCAAAATGATGGAGAACTTACGGCAAATTCCAAACGGTCTGAATCCAAATCTCTAAATATTAGTGTTTTGCCATTGTCAAATGTTATAAACCAATTATCGCCTTCTTTAACGGCTTGAGCACCCATTACAATTCCAAGTCTACTCGCTAACTGGTCAAGTATGGTCTCGCTGTCACCCGTTATTGTTTCATCAAAATCATAAACCGGTGTTTTAGTTCCTCGATTACTAGCTTTGCCGTATTCGAGTCTCTTATCTCCAATAATAATTGGAGCGCTTTGAACACTAACATAAAAAGAGGAAGCGACGGTTTTTGCATCGGCTTCCCCAAATTCTCTTAAACTCAAATCTGAAACCTTATAATAACCATTTTCAGTTATTGTTAAGGCGTGTGGAGGTTGCTTATAGTATTGCTTGGACGGATTGACTATGATGTCCTCAGATGGCTGAAAATACTCATCGATGTACTCGAACCAATGTTCGGCACGTGGATTTTCATTACCAACTGGTTCTACTTGTATGAATGCTGATGACCAAACACTTGTTTGCAGCTTGAGTATCTTCTCAGCAAATTTTGCGAAATCCTGTCTCGGATTAACGCTTATTCCTTTGTTCTTCCCGACATCATTTATGGCATCCGCAATCGCTTGTTTTGTATACCATAAGTAATTAAGCCTATAAGCTGTACTATCTTGATCATACATACTCAATTACCTCCAGATTGTTTAACCCACATTCCCCATCTATAACCATTAATCACGACATACCCCATGTACACAAAACTCTTCGTTGTACCATCTGAATCGACCTTTACAGTTATTGCATCCCCATAATAAGAAGATGCTTGCGCTATAAAACGGTTATTGTCCAATTCCATAAAACCAGTTGATGAATAATATTCAGGATCTCCATCTGTGTCTATGAGAACCTTGCATAAGCGAATGAAAGAATCAACTTCAATATTATGGTAAATTGGAAAATATCCTTGATAGTTGATAAGAGGAACATAAGTTCTATGGTTCGGTTGACTTTCGTCCCAAGGAACTGGTAATGCCGGATCTTCCGCCGATCCAGAAGGGGTGTATGCAACTATTTGGCCAAAGAAATACTTATCTTCGGATAATATAGGTACTGGTGGATTCTGAATATTAACAATAAATGACGATACTGCAACGTATTTATCCTCATCGACAAACTCTTTGGCAGATTTGTCATTGATGTCTATATACCCATAGTTATGCATTGGCGCTGCTGGGAAGTCATCATTTGTGATTATACATTTCTTAGGAGCATCCGTATTGTCGTCAGATGACCAGATGCGCTGATATAATAGCCTTATATAGTCACTTTGCCCTTCAGGTTTCCCGGTAAGGTGTTCGCCATATGACCTAAACGTATCTGTATCATCCACTCTAACACCTAACGGCTCGCCAACGGTGTTTATAGCATCTTTAATGGCATTCTTTGCCGCTTTTATCGTTGCCATAGAGTCATCAATGGCTTTTTTCAAAGCGCTAAATTCACCCATTTTGACCTCCTTTAGGTATTGTCATTTATTGTATATTCTTTCGTATACTCACCTTTCTTCTTCGATCTGTAATACTCGGTGAGTGTAGGTATCTGAGGCGTTCCAAGTGTCACCATCATCTTTGCAGAATCCAAATCGATCTCAAGCTTGGTAATAGTCATAAGTTTCTCTACAACTCCATGATTTGCAGCAAGCACACGAACTGACTGACCAAGCATGAAAGGATATGCGCCCGATTCGCCTTTGGGATCAAGGTATGTCATATCGACTGCATTAACCTCAAGTGTCTCAGGAATATAGATCTGATTTGTAAGCCAATCTGCCCCAGCTTTTATGAGATTTCTTCTAACTGTGGGCTTATCGTTACCAGCCAAATCGTTAAAATCAACGACTTTTGACTTGTTACCGTATTTAGCAACAAGGATCGGATCTTCGATGTAGTCGTATTGATAAGTGTTGCCATCGTCATTAGAATCTCTATCAATTCTGCTTATCTTAAACTTAGATGTTCCAGCTCCTTCAGCATTACTTTTGACAGCAAAATAATTCCAACCCCTAGTTGTAGCGAAGGTTGACCTTGGTATAGGGCGCCCCTTTCCAACCAATGCCTGTACATCTGGATATTCATCCCCAGTATTTCTAACCATCGTAGTAGTCGCATGGTCTGCTGTTGGATTTGGAGTTGCATTTTTATCCAATTTAAAATTATCATAGGCATTATTGCCGCGATAAGCATACAAAGTAACCGGATTCGTATTAACTTTGGTCCACATTCTACAACCGCCAATTTTGTCATAAAATGCAAAGTAACCAGAATCCCGCAAAGTATTATCTATGGTTATACCATCATTGGGAACATCTATTTTACTATACACAGGTTCGCTGCCTTGCGTATTTACAGAATATAAATAGACTTCATTTTCTATATACTCGGCATTGTAAATTGTAATGTCGTCAGAATTGTAATGTCCAATAGGTATTACGGTGGTTATAATATCATCGATTGCCCATGTATGCTTTAAATCCGTCAGATTTAGTTTATACTCGGCAACTGCCTGAAACTCGGTAGTTTCATCGTTAGCAGGATACGGATCATTAGTTTTTGGTAAAATATACCGCCATTCGGTTGGGGTAAATCCGCTCTGATATGTTCGGTCACTCCCATCTGCTATTCGCAAAACAGATCTTTGCATGAGAAAATATCCACCTTCAGCACCGACTATTTTCTTTGTAAATACTTCGAACGCATTTTCATAGGGGATTTTTCTATAAATCTGCTTAGCACTAGTCCTATCACCATCTCCAGCTTGAATACTAGCAAGCGCCATTTGCAAACGTTCTGCAATGGGCCTTGAATTATTGTTGTTTCTCCCACCGTTATTATATCTAGAAAAGAATGTATTTAAAAATGTTGTAATAGATGTTGTGGTAGCATCCATATCTCTTATAACAACATCATTCAAAAATGCAAGAGCACCCTCACAAGAAATGACTTTATTCTTATAAAAATCCACATCTATCTGTGAAACTCTTCCATAAAATATAGATTTATACAACGGGGTATATGTTGATACCTCAGTATACATCTTAATTTGAACAGGGACTGTAGCTTCGCCAACAGACTTTATTGTGAACGTGTTATTCTGACCAGCGGTGGTCTGCATTGCGTACTTGTAGTATGTGCCCTTTGGATCAGCACAATTTATAGTAATGCTATCAACCTCAGATCCATCTAGGAATTTCTTTATGGTAAAAGACTGTGCCATAGCATCTATAGTAAGAGCTGAATAGTGAATATAAATTGTTATCCAACCAGGTTTTACAGCTCCGGCAGAAATGGTAGGGACCTGATATTCTTCATTAAAATCCCTGGTTACGTCGCATATTATTGTTTGCTCTATGTCGATGTTGGGAGCCAACTCATATACTTCAACCATTGTAGCATCAACCTTCGGCCAGTCATACTGGTTATGACCTATTGGCATTGTGAACTCAAACTTACCAGCATTGTTCACTTCAAGATCAAGTCTCGGTTTGATGAGGACATTTTCTTTTGTATATTCAAAATTGTCCCCATCTTTAACGCCATGTATTTCATGCCAATGAGCACCAACACCCTGAAAGTCGGCATCACTCATAAACACTCTAAACTTAGGTGCTGTCATAACCTTACCTCCATCATTCCGTCTTTCATAACCAATACTTCTGCATTGCTACCAGTTGTGAAATAGTAGTAATTATGCCCGGGATTTAAGATTAGTTTCTCTTCATTCATTCCATTGGTAAAGGTTATCGTCGCGCCATGTGAAGAAGTTCTACTGTAATCAAACTCATCGTATCTTGTTGCTGTTACGGCAACGTTACCAGTGTAACTTACCAACACATTTGATCTAATGAGCTCCTTGGTAGGATTTATTATGTCTCTCCAAATATGGCCTTTTGAACCATCGATCGCAAAATATCCAAAAGATACATCCTGTCCAAACAGCGTATTCCACTTCCACTCGTATCCGGGATTACCGCGTTTCCACCAGTAATTAGGATCCCACGGAGGATCAAAATCGGGTGTGGGCGGATTACCACCTTCCCAGCTTTCCGGAGGAGCCTTAACGAATGGCTTTATGGGAGAAAGTTTGAATAATAATGTAACTTTGGATCTGTCTTTTTCCGATTTCCAAGATTTAACATGTACTCGCCCCTTCATATAATAGAATCCTGTATTGGGCAAAATATCATCCTGAAGGGTTAAAAAACATTTCTGTCCATTGAGGATTGAGATAAGCTGGTCATATCGTTCATTCCAGGGATCGACTGAAATATTGTCGAGTTCATTGAGCACATAGAACTCTATTTCACACGTTCTCTGCCCTTGGAGAGGCGATCCACTGAGAATATTCGAAATATCAACAACTCCATCAAGCCAGTTACTTGTTAGCTCTTTCTTATAGAGCTGTGGAGGAGCTGCAACTGGTCTAGAAGATGGAGCCATTTTGAATGTTTTATCAGAGAAATATGTTTCTTGCTTATAGCCATCCTGACTTATTGTCTGAATGATTATAGAATGCGGCAATTGCCATACATAGCCCATCCTCTAGACCTCCTTTCATGAAATATTGAATTTATTCATTAACACATCAATGTTATCCAAAATTGTTAAGTCACTTTCTGCTTCTCCAACAATACCAACATAAGCAACTGTTAAGTTTGTTGCATAGCTATACCCATTTGGATGAGATGATGCAATCGCAATATATTGACCAAAGTGGTTTGGATTTTTATCTTGGCCTTTGGTCGTATTTTTAAAAAATGATGCGACTCCACCATTATTTCTCATGGCGACGACAATATACGTATCAACTGTATGCGCAGTGCCGATATCTGGATCAGAACCCCAAGTTCCAGCTTTTAATCCCGTATTACTACTTTGACAAATATATGTTTCTTCATTATATGCCGATTGATATGATGAGCATAATATTCTTCCGTATGAATAAGCCTGTGAATATCTAAATACAAGATATGCGGTAAAATCGGTATTAATGTCTTCTAAATCACAATAAACGCCGTCATGCGATTGCTGCCCTTTTATATCGACGCCAATACCATCTGCATTAGCGGTTAACAAATTTTCGAGGGTTAGTGGATTAGGTCCAACGCCCCAAGAATGGGATGTTGCATCAAAATTATCGATTGTTGCTTCACAAATTATTATTTGTGAATATGGTATATAGTCACTTCCGCCGAGATTATGTAAATCATACCATACCCCCTTTATATCATTCGGAGAGTTTCTAATAACAGTTAGGTTTGATGCTTTTTTCTGATCAAATGTGTATGAATCCCACGTCTCTTGATCAACTATATTGCAATTTCCTCCGCCACCTCCAGATATGGTTACAACAACTTCTTCCATTGCATCATAATTGGGATCGGGTGTTATTGTACCACTTTGACTTAAGGTCACGGATTTCGATGGCTGAAGTCTTGGTGTTTGAACATTTACCTCTACTGAATACATTGCATTAAAACCGCTGCTAGGATTAACAGTATAAGTTCCGCCAGAGCTGTATGTTACTGATTTGCCAGTTTCGATTGACTGCTGAGGAACTTGAACAGTGACCTTTTTAAGAGCTGCATACCCAGGACCCGGAGTAACGTCTCCATTTTGGTTAACTGTTACTTCCTCAAGTTGCATGTCATTAACTATTGTAACTTGACTAAGACCTGCGTGAAGACTGTCTGGTGTAACTGTTATGTCTTCAAATTCAGCATCACTTATGCGAACCTCTTCAGCTTGTGTGTTGAACTGCACATTAGCCTGAACACGGAATTCAGAAAATCCAATATTAGGTGATGTAGGGGTAAATGTCTGATCGTACGTTGCTTGATTTACAACAACACCGCCTTGTTCAAGCGATGGACTTTCAATATTTACCTGTACTGACTCCATTGCATCGTAATCAGGATCAGGTACAACAGTAGTACTAGAACTAAGCGAGACTGTTTTTTCTTGCTGAAGAACAGGTACTGGAACATTAACCTGAACACTACTCCACGCTTCGCCAACGGGAGCTGTGTATAGGTCATTTCGCGTAACTTCTTCTTCCATCGGATGTACGTTGTAGTCCTGAACGGCAGTTGCGCTCGCTCTTTTCGCATAGAAATGTAGCTTCATTTTACTAGCTAATGCGCCATATGAATAAGTGTATGTGCAATCAACTGTATCATAATAAGCTGTCTTTTCCCAATGAGCATTACTACCACTTCCTGAAGCAACTTCAACAATATCAGCATAGAAGTCATCGACGGTAAGAAGTTGTCTATCTCTAACTGTTTCGGGAACCTCAATTAAAAGTGTTCCACCTTCAGGTTTAAGCTCGTGAACCCCGAGTTCAATTACTCTGAGTGTGATTCCTTTATTTATGGCATCTAGAACCAAATGAATCTGCCCAACTTCTTCATCTATAAAATCCTGAAACTCGGCGTTCTTCGTAAACTCATCGGAATAATGGCCATTAAGGGTCTGAGCATTTCCGCCATTTTGATTTAAATCCTGTATTGCGTTTACTATTGCGCCACGGACAGCTTCTCCAGATTGAGCATGGAGGATCCGGTTTATATCATCTTGTATAGGCATTAGCTCGTCTCCTTCTTATAATATGTGTCTAGTGCGAATTCCGGAGCTGGATCAGGTGACCTATCCGGAACTGCAACATATTTTACTTCATTATCAACAACCTTAAGCATGTAATATGCCGTATACGTTGTAGACCAGTTCTCAGGCTCCGTTTCAAGGAGCACGTATTCCACAGTGGGAACGAGTTTACCGTCACCATTTATTTTGTTCAATTCATTGTTTGTGGGACGAATAACCTGATCTCTAAGCTCGACAAGTCTGGTCCTGAATACAAGATCACGTTCGTCATACACAATAGATGGATCATACCTGTCTTTCAATCCACTTGCAGTTTTACTAATCTCTTGTGTCGTGAGATTAAATAGATCTGTTATATGATCTTTAAACTGATCGCCATTCGAAAGACATTCAAACTTCTCGATAGCTTCTTTCATCGGTTCAGACAATTCACGTGGCATGATAGTATCCTCCCGGAGAATCCTTTCGAATAGGATCTGCTTCGTAATTTATCGTTACTTTCGAGTAATCCTTTGGTGACTGCCAAGAATGTACCGAAAGTTTGCATACATAGTAATGTTCGGGATCGTCTTCAAGCCATACATTGAAAAATAAGCCATGAAGAGCACCCTGTATTTTTGAAAACTTCATAGACCAATCCCAGTCATTGAGATTGCCATGATTTAAAACATAGAACTCCCAGGACCCAGTACGTTTTCCGTATCTGAGCCCTGATAAAGTTCCAGTCAAATCCAGCGGTCCGCTTTCACTTCCAGGAATATCAACATACTCCTCTTTTACAGCCGGTGGATTAAATAGAGGCCTAGAAGAAGGTACTATCTTCCACTCATCATAAGTGTTGTATCTGGTCGAGGGACTCCCAACCATCTGAAAATATAATGAATGATACATTACATACCTCCTATTCTTGCCTCCTGTCTTGCATAAGTTCCCAGAGCCTGGTTCATAGGAGCAACTATCTGCCCTACTAATGCTCTGCCGTCCATTACTACCTGTAAGTTGTTGAACTGCGACCACAATTCATTAATATCTCTATCCAACTTCTCAATAGCACGGACTGTCTTTCCATCATTTATTGTAATTGTCTTATTTGTATTCACATCATATGTAGATGTAGCTGCTGCAAGTGATGCTGTTCGTGTTGCTCCGAATGCTTTATCCATTGCTGCTATTCCATTTTGAATATTTGATCCATTCCATACAGGTGTTACTGAAGGAGAGGAACCATTTGATATAGCGTCTCCAGCAGCGGACAGTAACATGCCCATGTTGTTTATTGCATCCTGTATTGATACCAGATTATTGTTCATTCCATTGGCAACATAGTCCATTATCCTTGCGCCTAATTCCTCAAGGTATAAAGAGTTTCCAATAAAAGCACCAACTATCATCTGGCACGCTCTGGTTGCGGTATTTATGTAATCTGTTTCAGCATCCTGGTCCGTAAATGCGGTAGTGACACCAAGTCTTGCATAAACACCAACCTCGTCGTGTAATACCTGAGACGGTGACTGAATCTTAAGAGCTTCTTTTTCACCTTCTTCAAGCATTGTTGCATTTTCTTGTGTAGCCTGCTGTACGTCGCTTCTTGCAGCTTCGTCAGTCATAGCACTAGTTATACCAGCAACTGCATTATGACCAATGTTTGCAGAATTTGCAGTGATCATGTTGTCAAGTGATGAGAACTGTTCATTCCACATAGACTCAACATCATCCATGTTGGTAAACGATGTTCCAAGAACGTCATTAACTTGAGTGAGGGCACTTGTTTTAGCTTCGGCAGATTTTGCCTGACCGGCAGCTATTGCTTTCTCCATCTTTCCTTCAAACAGCTTCTCGTAATGATCAAGCTCTTCCTCGGTCATGGAGTTAAGGGCCTCAAGTTCCTCAAGAGAGCCAACACCCATCTCCTGAATCTGTGATCTAAGTTCGGCGTTATCGATTCTGCTATTAAGCGAATTAACAACATTTGTAAACCTAGCAAGCTGCGTAATCTGGTCTTCAAGATTCTTTGTAAGCTTCTCTTTAGTAACAGGGTTTTCTGGATCAAAGCCCCAATCAACTTCCGAGAACAGACTAGTAGCATTCTTCATACTACTAATATTGTCTTCTACATTATCTTGGTAAGACTTCATGATGTCCTTCATCTGATCAAAGACATCTTCTTCGAATTCTTTAAGATCCATGTCCTGATACTTTGCAGCATCAACTCCATTTTGACGGATCTTAAGTAATTCAGCCCAGTATTTGTTATTAGAAAGAAGCTTCTGTTTATTCTTGTCCTCTTCGACTGATACAGCCTCGTTTTTAGCTTCTTCGTCGATTTTAGCCAGTTCTTCTTCTTGCTTCTTTTTCTCTTTCTGGTATTTATTGAATTCTTTCTCTGAAACTTCCTCAGTTTTAGCATAAGTTACGTTTCCATACTTATCCTTACTGATGGTGGTTTTCATATTTTTGAATTTATACGCATTAGGGCCTCTTGTGGGGTCTGCAACTTTTACTTTGTAGACCTTATACTCTTCAGAAGGTTTTGCATTGTCAAGAGCTTTGCCCATGTTAAGCATATTATTTATGTATTCGGCAAATGACGATTCAGACATGTTCTGGAAATCGATCTGGGTACCAAGAAGACTACCAGTCAAAGACATAATAGCGTCTATTGGTTTATTAGAATTGTCAGAAATTCCGTTACCAAGACCCTGCATTAACCAGTCGCCCATTGTATCGAATATTTTAGAAGGTGAATTTATGTCAAACTCTTCATTAGCAGCATCAATGACATTCTGTGAAGCATCGCGCATTGCGTCTTCTGCTATAGGAGCATTCTGCGATATACCATCACCTAAACCTTGCATGATGTATTCACTAACTTTAAACGAATCATCATACCAGTCTACGCCAAAGTATTCGTTGAACGCATTTCCAGCTTTTGAACGAGCGGAGCCTATCCAAGATTCTTTGTTGTCAAATATCTTAAGAGCGCCAAGCACTACGCCTTTTATTGTATTTCTAATAAGAGGCTCTAATACTTCTGATATTATGTTGGATAACGCGATACCGAATTTTTCAATTGATGAACGCATTCTTTCTGCATTACTTTCGTCTGAAAGCCAAGCTGATACCGAATCAATTATTGTTATTAAGCCCTCAATTATAATTGATACAACCCATGGAATAAGAGACAGGGTTTTTAGCGTCACGGTCTTCGCCATGTACATCATATGCTCCCAAACCTTATCGATTATTCCAGGACCCATTTGAATAAATATGTCAAGTAGCTTATCTACAAATATAAACATTGACTCTATAAATGTAGGTAATGCATCAGATATTAAATATTTTGTTATAGCATCGAGAAGAATACCGATCGCTTTTACAAGAGGCTCTGCCGCGGTTGTTAATGCCGTAGAAATAGCTAAGAACACCGACGGTATCAGTAACAGGAATTCTTCAATAGCCGCTTTTATTGTTTCAAATATACTTCTAACAATCGTAGGCGACATTGTCGACAAATATAAAAGAGAAGTAATTAAACTTGAAAGTCCTATTCCTAAGAAAGTAAGCCCGGCACCAGCTGCTAAAACTGATACACCGAGTGCAACCATCAGTCCTACAAAACTTGCTATTATTTCTATCGACTCGGCAAAAGCAAGCGATATACCATAAAATGCTGACATCGATGCTACTAAAATAAACATTGACCCAGCCAATTGTAGAATATTAATATCAGTAAGACCTTGTAATGCAGGAACCATCATCCTAAGAGCGCCCGATAACACAAGTATCGCAGCAGCTCCAGCAAGCATTCCACCAGGATTTATGCTTCCGAATCCTGTCATAAGTCCGCCAAGGAACGTTACTAAAGTTATTAATGAACCTATAGATTTGATTAAGCTTGTGAACTTTATTCTTGAGATTTCCCTTATAGGTTTAATCATCATGTTAAGCGCGACTGACATAATCGTCATTGCTGAAGCAGCTCCAAGCATTCCAGGAGTATTGACATCGCCAAATCCTGCCATTATTCCAGAAAATGCTGCAACTGAAAGTATTAAAGCTCCTAACGCTTTTATTATACCCCATAAAGAAAGCTCACTTAATTGCTTTATAGGTATTGCAAGTATTGTTAAAGCTGTTGATAAAAATATAAGAGCCGCGCTAGACGCTAATATTGTTGCGGATTGAGGCCCGACAGACTCTGTATATGCAAGAATTGATAGCATCATTACACCAAACGCTATCAAACCATTTTTGAGCTTATCCCAAGGAACCAAACTTAAAGCAATTATAGGTATTGTTAACATCTGTATAGCTAAGGCTAAAGCTATAAGAACGCCGGCGCTTCGCATTAATGGTCCATCTAATCCATTTAATGAACTGATGAACATCATTAAAGTTGCTATCATCCCGAATATCACAGTAAAACTCTTAACGAGTTTCATAGGCTTAATAAACGATAGTAATGCCATGGCTCCAGATAACATAAGTATGGCAGTTGCTAACCCAGTAAGTACTCCGACTGAGCTTGCCAACTTCATAGCGCTTGATCCAAATGAATCAGTTATAGCGGAAAGCATTCCGAATGCCAAAACAAGCTCAGACATCGCAAATGTTACGCCTGTAATAGCTCTTTCTAATCCGTCAGCGTCTATTATTGAAAATATAAACATAGCTTCTGCGATTTTTAAAAGAGCCTCGCCGATAAGCTTTATTGTGTCTACCTTAAGAGTTAAGCTAAGATCTCTGAAAGCATTGCCGATCTTTAAGATAGTTCCTCTAACAGTGCTAAGCATCTTCACAGCGCTTTCAAACTGACCAAATATAATCTTAAGGGTGTCCATAAGAGTCTGGAAATTTAAAAATGCAGAGAATCCGACATGGCTAAGTAAAAGGAATGCATTTACTGTACCGGTAAGTTGTTCTGCTTTTATGACATCGTCAAAAGAGAGCTTAGACAAAATATCAACAAGTTTTTCAGCAACTTCAATAATATTCGGTATCTTTGAAAGTATGCCTTCTTTAAGAACAGAAGCGGCATGCGATACAAACCTTATTACATTGCTACCGAGATTTGAAAGAATATCAACAAGATGAGCTACTGAATAAGAAACTGCATCAAGAACTACGACTATCTTCTGAAGAACAACTTCAAATAAGCTAAATCCAGGGGTTGTAAACTTCTCAGTAATAGAGCTTATTATTGCTGAAATTGTGTCGCCAAGTTTCTTTATTCCTTCTGAATCAGAAAGGCTTTTAGCAAATTTTCTTACAGATTCGGTAAGACTTATTATGAAACTAACAAGTGTAGCGACTGTCTTTTGAATAAGCTGGGTTCTCTTTAAATATCCGTCGAATCTATGTATAGAAAGACCTAAATTACCAAGCAATTCAAGGAATCCACCTGATAATCCAAATACATACTTCATAAGTTCATACATTCCAGAACCAACAGAAGTTATAACATTGTATAATATAGAAAGTGTCGACATTATGCCAACAAACACATTCTTTACATTCTCAAAATTTTTGTATTCTTTAAAAAACGCATGAAGTTTTACTACGGCATTGTCAACAAACTTCATAATCCCAAAGAAAACAGCAGTTATTGACTTATTTGTATCAAAAATTTTAAAAGCATATGAAAATGCTCTATAAATCTCATAACCAGTACCAACTAACTGGTTAAATATAAACACAAGCTCTTCCATTGCGAGCTTGACTATAAACACACTTCTCTCAAACTGTTTAGATGCTTTGTCTCCACCAGTAATCTGGTTAAACATGTTTGTAAGTGCACCGGTTATGACATCTGAAACCTTCGTAAACTCATCCACTAACGGAGATACCGCTTTTCTAAGAGCGTCTACGGAAACTCGTATAGCATTAAAAAGAGGTATCGCGTCATCACGAAGAGGAGCTATAAAATCAGCACCAATTCTTGACAATGCGGCATTTATGTTCGATAACGAACCGGTAAATGTAGCGTTAGCGTCTTTTGCGTGTTCACCAAACGCATCGTCCATTGCCTGCGAGAACTGTCTAAAGCTTATCTTGCCTTTAGACACCATCTCTCTTAATTCTTTTTCCGATACATTAAGAGACTTTGCGAGCGTTGCTGCGGCATTAAGACCTCTTGCGCCCAATGAATTAAGCTGCTCACTCATAAGACGGCCGTTACCTGCGACAGTCGCAAATATCCTAGCCATATCATCGTATGAGCTATTTGTCATAGCGGCTACACCAGAGATACCTCTTAGAGCCGTCTTCATTTCGTCGCCGACTTTTATACCAGATGCCGACAACTGTGATGCCGCTTTAGCCGCTGAATCAAGACCGTAAGCCGTTCCAGAAACTGCGTAATCTGCATCTTCCATAGCCTGCTGAAGTTTCTTAGCGCCTTCAACAGAATCGCCAAACAATCCCTTTAACTGGAACTTTGCCTGTTCAATATTAGCAGCTCTTGCTGTACCTCCAGTTATTATTTGGTTTAAAGGTTTATTAAGTTTATTTATGAGAACCTGTCCGAGTCTTATTGCACCATCTGTCAAATTCTCAATGGTTCTCATTCCTACGATTCCCATAAAGGAGAATCGATTTCTTATTGCATCTAAAGAGTTTGCGATACTAGAAAGCTGTCTTCCGTCCTGTTCCGAAAAATCAAGAACCCTTTTAAATTTATCAACAGCGAGCATGGAATCAGCTATTCCGTCATTAAACTGCTGGTTATCAAACCGCATTCGAAGAACTTGCTCGTCAACTGATCCAGGCATTTATCGCACCTCCTCCCATCCATCTTCTTTAAATCGTTCGATCATTAAAGCAGCCGAGTCTTTAAGGTAACTATTAGCTTTAATTAACCGCCCGTCTCTTGTCGCGTGATCATATGCTATTAAAATAGCTATGTTTTGACCGTCTTCTATGTCATCATTCAAAAATATCAACTCTGTGTGATCGAAGTATTTCTCTATTTTGTATCTCCACGAATTACGCAGTCGTCCAGAAGATACTGGCGTATGCTCCCTGAGAATATTGACACCTATTATTCCGTATTTATCAAAATTGATAGTGTCCTCTATCTTCATTTTGTTTTTAAGGATCTGTAAAGTTTTTGAAAAATCAGGTTGTTTTGTTACTTTTATAACGCCCATAAATATCATCCTTTTGAATGCATACGTGCTCTTCTGGCAGCATTTATTTCCGAGTATTCGCTAAGAATCTGTTTATTAGACATCTTCTTTTTTGGTTTATTCTCTTCTTCACAGACTTCTATTAATGTAAGAAGTCTATTTATATGCCATTTCTGGCATTCAAACGGTATACCCAGTTGTATCATCAGATAATAAATTGTTTCTGATGTTGTAATGGTTCCCGAATTTGCTCGTTTTGACCTTTTTATGGTAGTGGCAGTCATGGGATCTTCCATGTATTCCTGTATCTTTTTAATGTTTTCTTCTCCTAAAACCATGTACACAAAAGGATTTACATTCTGAGTAATAGTCATACACCTGTAATACTCTATTAATTCAGGACCGGTTTTTGGTGTTTTTGCGAAGAAAGACTTATGATACTTACTTTCCCATTTAGCTATTGCCACTAAAGAATGCTCTAACGTCAAGGTCTGCTCAGCTATAGTAAAGAACTCATCAGTTTCTTCATCAAAAAATTCTGACTGAGGGACCTTGACGGTAAGCATGACTATCTCCTTTTCTTAAGAATTGAGAGCCGCTAACTTTTCAGCTCCAATCTCTTTTGCTGCGTTCTGCATATCAGCCGGAAGTATTCCAGCAATAAACTCTGCTGCCTTATTGGCATCTGAGTAAAGTTCCATGATAAGTTCCGAATAGGCCTCTGTCTGGGTAAACTCCTTTGTAGCCTCTTCTGATTTAATAAATCTCTTTCCATCAGGAGACTTCTCACCGTACGAGGTCTGTATAATGTTTTCAAAGATCTTGACTATCTCAGGACCTTTTCTCTTCTCAATAAGTCTCTTAACAAGACCAGTAAAGCTGCCTTCAACTGTAAGCTCCATTCTGGCTAACTCTGCTTTTGACAAATTGAAGTAAAACGACTCTTCTCTTTCATTTCCATCGAAATCTGTGTATTTAATCTTCTTTATTAACATTTCTTTTTCTCCTTTCATAAAAAGGGCGGCCCCGTTAAGAACCGCCCAATTGAACCATTTTGAATTTTTGTTAATTAGCCTGCAACATATGTTCCAGCAATGATTGAAGGAATGTCATCAGGCATAGGAATCTTAGCATCCGTTGCTGCAGTGCCTGCTGTCGCATCAGCATCTGTACCGTAGATGAAGTTCTCAAGATTAACAAGACCAGTCTTGATATGAGTCGAAGGATCTTCTGCGAAGTCGGTTGACTTAATCTCGATATGAGCTGTGGGTTTAAATCCGGTAACAGGTACAGGAGTTGTCTTGATTTCATAGCTGAACTCAATAGCCTCAGGACTATCGTTAACGGTCTTGTAATCCTTCTGTGAAGGAGAAGCAAGGCAACCGTATACAAGATGGATCTTGTAACCGTGATCATTGCTCTCGGTATCATTACCAAGAAGAGTTCTATAAGAGAGACCAAAGGTCTTTCTTGACTGCTGACCAAGTGTTACACCGGTGCAAAGCTCTGCTGAACCATCACACTCAGCCCACTCATCAGGATAAGTGTAGCATGTAATGGTAGCGTTGAATTCCTCGGAACTCATAAGGTTCAGATACTTGATGTTATCAGCCCAAAGAGCAGTGGGTTCACCACCCTCAGGAGACTGAGATACACCAGTAAGACCATTCCAAGCTACACCAACGCCGTATCCGCCTGCGCCAGAATTAGCTGTGCTGTCCCAAGGATAAAGTACGCCATGGTCTGTGCCAGTTTCGTACTCACGTTCTCCGACGGCATCCCAAACTATTTTTCCCATTAGTTATTCCTCCTTAATAGGTTATGTGATAAGCATAGTGATACAAACCGTCGCTGACGAACGACCTTTCAAAAGTACAAACGTCAGCTAAAGCGTCTATCACTGTGCTGTCAGGGTTTAATGTTATGTATGTTACCTTATACCTATGATTCTTTTTATAAGGTTTGTTGTCTGCAAATTTCGAAGGTATGTTATCCAAACTGTATATTATAGCAGGGTAATGTATTTTTTTGCTTTCAGGTGGCTCAAAATACACATTGTCACTATTAAGAATGTCATGCAAAACTTGGCTGAGGTCATTACGATTCTTCATTGTAAAGTCCTCCTATGTCCAAGTTAAGCCTAACACCATCCTGCTCAATGGAACTTACTCTCCATAAAGATCCATTCCATTCTACAGCCTTAATATAAGCAAGGTGGCCCAATACATATGGGTCAGATACGATCGAAATACGGTTGTTGATGTTAACGTCTCCGTTTGTTGTTTGTGATGAATCCCATTTTCTAATGCATCTGAGCACTTCTCCTGCATAGGGACGTAGGGTTTTTACTGGGATCCATCTGTCAACCTCTTGTTCTTCCGTTTCTACGAACAGTACATTGCCATACCATTTCATTGGACCACCTCGTTTATTCCATTTTGAATTTTTACCTTATGATGCAGAGTTGGTGTATTCAGCAACACCAGCAGTTTTATCAAATACAGCTACAACAGTAGCAACGTTCGATGAAACTGAGAATGCAAGAGCTTTTGCCTTTGCTGTTCCGTCAACAAGAACAAGAGTTCCGATCTCAAAAGCATGTTCAAGATCAGCAGTTGCTGCAAGGTTTGTATGTGCAACTTCTGTGTAGATCTTACCTGAACTTACATAAAACTTGTCTTCAGCTACGAACTTATCATTAGCTTTTCCGTATGTTCTACCCTTTAACATTATTTATTCCTCCTTAAAAGATGCTGGCCCCGGACTGTCCTTCCGGTAACCAGCCAATTGATCAGTTATCAGCCTGCTGATGTAACACTCTCAAGAGCGATTGCAGAATAAGGTACGGTTAACGCACCGCTGCAACGCGTCTCTATTAAGTACTTCTGCTGGTTATAGTCAATGTCGAATCCGTCGAACATTGATACAGCACCACCCTTATCAGCACCTACAGTGTAGTCTGTAAGGTTTACGATGATACCGATGAGATCTCTCTGTACGCCGTCAACTGTTCTGCTAAGATTCTCCATAACAGGAACGGTGACGATGTTAGATACTCTCATTGCAGAAGCAACTTCTGACTCTGACTTATACAGTCTGTATCCCTGAGTATCCTCAAGAAGCAGCATGTTTGTAAGCCAATCTTCTGTTGTGAACAGTGTAGGACGACCTGATCCTCTGTAGTCCTTACGAGCCTTAACAGAAGCCTTGATAACGGCCTTAGCCTTCTCATCATCAGTAGCATTGGGAGCAAATGTGATAGTCTTCTTGATTGTGAAAAGATCGTGATCGGTCCAGATGGGTCTGATGTGAGTCTCATTGATCTTATCCTCTGAAGAAGAAAGTCTGCCATCGCCAACAAGGATCGCGCGAGCAAGTTCCTCATCGAGCATCATTCTCATCTCAGACCTGATCCACGATACAACGTCGAAGTCTGTAATATCAACAACGTCGTCACGGTCCATCTTCTGCTTCTTGTAAACAGTTGTAGGATCGGTTGATCTCTTGAGCATTGTGAAGACTTCTTCTTTCTTCATATTGCCCTTGATGTAACCCTTAGCGCGGGCCTCATCTTCGGTAATATCAGCAAAGATTGTCTTTACTCTTGCAAAAGGAGCGTGCTTTGTTCCAGACATAACGCCTGCAACCCACTCGGTAGGTCTCTTGATCCACGCAGGAGTAGGGCCGTTAACGTACTTTGCATCCGGGAAAAGGAATGAAGGATCATTTACGAAATAATCCTGCTTATTCTCAGATCTTACAATTCCGGCATCGCTATCTGCATCATGCATAAGAGAATCGGCATCGAGTCCCATTGCCTCTGCATGTGCAAGGAAAGACTCCTTAAGAGATCCGAACTTCTTACCATCAGCTATGATAGCTCTCTGCTCCTCGTGTGAAAGGTATGTGTTGTCATCATAATCATTTTCAAAAACATTGTGCTTAGCCACTTCTTCGCCTCCTTCATTTGATCCGCCCTTGGCATCTTCAACAGCCTGGCCAACTATAGCGTACATTACCTGCTTCTGTTCTTCTGTCATCGAATCAATGACATCCTGAACTGTTTTCTCACCATCCATTTCTTTTTCTCCTTTCTTGTCCTCGGTGTCTTTTTCTTTATCAGACTCTTTGTCGTAATGCATCATTTCCGACGCATTCTCTCCGGGATAGATAATAGCCTCATCGTCTATCTCTATTTCTTCTCCATCTGCGCTATGTATAAGCACATTATCTATGTATGCCCCTGGATTGGCTCCTGCGAGAACAAGACTTACTTCACGAATAAGTCCATGAAGGACATTGCCTCCATCCTGAACAAGCTTGTTCGCGTAAATAGAAAGCTGCTTAACATCGCCATGCTTAAGCATCTCTTTTGCATCCTGGGCTCCCTTTGTTTCATTGAGGAAACCATAGCAATAAACGCCATTAGCACGATTTTCAAGAAGAGCGTGCCCAAGAACGTTTCCGGTATTATTATGCTGATGGTTCCATACAAGTGGAACTGTCATACCATCACAATCCTTGAAGGCGTCTTTTCTTATGGTTCTACCATCTGAGCATTTGAGATCATTTCTCGTTGCCCATCCTGAAAAATCATAATCCATTTTGAATTTCTCCTTCCTTCGGGGCTTCTTTCTTTATGTCCGCCTCCGATTGATTTAAGTTTTTATTACGTAATTCATCAGCTCCGGGATCATCCGAAGGTTTCATGCCGACAATCTGTCTAAATTCATTAGACGTCATGATTTCATTTCTGGTAAACTTATCGGCGAGTTCTGCAAGATCTGCTACAGGTACGAGTCTGAATGGATCTCTATAATATTCAATAGATTGTCCTTCTGTCCTTGCCTTTTTGGTAAGGAATTTTCTCTTAAACTCGTCTGTAACAGCAGCGACCATTGGCTCAATTGTTCTGTTGTAGTAATTGAGCATTGCTTTTTCATCAGCCGTGCCATTAAGTATTTCAGCCGTTATACCCAACTGGCTGTATAGCATACTCGTAAGGTATTCGACTTGTGACATCAACTGATTGTCTATAGGTCTATTAAGCTGCGTTATACGTTCAGTTCCATCGATGTATGCAATTCCATACTTCGAACCTGTAAGCTGGCGTTCTATGTCTTTACGTCTAGCTTCGGCCTGATTCTTTTTTGTTGGTGTTTTAACCAGGTATGGTAACTGAACTATAAGATCTAACTTTCCAGAAGTGGTTTGCTCGTTAACACTATTCAAAAGAGAAAGTGTGTGAACTAATTGCTGCATTATTGAGCAATTGTCATTTATTACGGCATATAAGGGATTTTCTATTATAGCCACCATCTTTTTTGGTAGTATAATTTCTTCCTTCTTGCCAATTCGTTCATTATAGAGCTTAACCCTCACACTGTTTGGGAACCATTCCGTTATCGTTCCCGTTCGCATAGTATAAATATCGTACGAGTCGGTATCCTTAGGATTGTTTGACGTATCCGTTGGAACAACTGCAACAACACCTTCATCCAACATGGTCTGGATTACATCTTGTATAAAAGCTCTACCGCTTTGATCTGTGTTTGCTTCAACAGACAAGCATTCATTTAAGCTGCTTTTTACATCTGATGAATATCTCCCCTTCTCGTCGAGGTATACATGCTTTATGTCTATTGCCGCACAATCAATCGCTATACGATTGTATATGGCAGTTACAATTGTGTTTTTATTTGCGAGGGTAAAATGCATTCTATCTGGTCTATCATTACCCCAATAGCCATTTACATACTCTTTGTAATATCCGGATGTTGGATCTCTACCTAAAAATGCGTTCCATCCCTTACGTATGTTATCTACGAAACTCATTTTCCCTCCTTATTTACTCAGAAGCTTCTTAAGAGCTTTAGCTGATGCCTCTTTTGCCATCTGCTGAGCTTCTTCTTTGGACTTACCTTCAGACAATGCCTGCTTTAAAATCTTCTGGCCATAAGCAGCAGCTCTATCATGTAAAGCGTTTATCTGATCATCTGATCTGTCACCATACTTAATGCCTCTCTGGACACTGCTAGAAACATCACTAGCGACATTCTTTACACCTTCCGCAACTGCTTTAGGAGCTTCTCTAGCCGCATCTTTAGCAGCGCTGGTGGCTTTAGTTACTGCTTCATTAACCATTTTCTGGACTTTTGCTTCGCCCTTCTTAATAACATTTTCAGTTATTGAAGAGATGGCTTTGTCTTTAAGTTTCGTTAAAACTTCGGGATGCTTATGAATATAAGCCACTCCTATAGCAGCAGCCGCAGTAGCAGTAACTGCAGCAGTTATCTTTATTGCCTTAGCTCTCTGTTCGGCCATAAGCTGGTTATCCATTCTCTTATAAACTTCCGCCTGCTTATGAGCATTGTAATAATCCAACTCGTCCTTCGTCATACGATCAGTACTATACTTTTTCTTAAGCTGCCTGTACTTATCAGCGTCAAGATCTCTATTTCTTGACTCTTCATACTTCTTGTTTGCAGCATTTAACTCAGAACGACTTGCGCCATTCTTCTTGAGTTTCATAATGTTTTTGTACGCGCCTCTTGTTTCTTTAGAAGCCCTAACCTTGCCCTTCGAATCGGAATATCTTAAACGGCCAGCATCAGTGAGTGTACCATCGGCATTCTGGTAACGTCTAACACCCCACTTCATTCCAAGTATTCCGTGATGGGCTAAATAGTATTCACTCATCGACCTGAGCCCTCACTTTCTGTTTTATGTAAAAAAAAAAACACCCGGAATTTCTTCTGAGTGTTTTTATGCACTTTAAAAAGTTTCATATACCGTAGTGGAACCACGGCTATTATTGTTTTCCAGATAATCCATTATCTTTGGAAACTCTTTTCTATTTATTTCATTAAAGTACACTTCGTTATATGGAACCCCCTTTTTATAAGGTCCTAAATTGGGGTATTTATACCCAGGAACGAATTCTACAGTTCCAGTGTTAACGTCAACGGACCATCTTTCCATAAAAGGATCAGATTCCATAGGTACAAAATAGTATTTATCGATTCCGTCATATATTGTTGTGCTCAGTACTATTTTGTGATTTGTTTTTAAAAATATTTTATATGCTTCTTCTGGTGTCATATCAAATCTCCTTTCTATAAAAAGAAATGTATTATATGCGACTCTGTAATATTTCGCCTATCAAATTATGATCAACTTGTATGCTACCAGAAGCTATTCCTCCTATAATATCAGAAGTAAAACGCAAATCTTTTAAATCTATTGACGGATTATCAAACAAATTATTGTTTAGTTGTTCGTCACCAGACCAATCAATACCAGAAGAAACTGGTTGTCCTTCCAAAATATGTAATTGCCTATCTATTATTTTCCAGCAATAATAATGTCCTGGAAGATCTCTGCCGTCTAAATTATTTCGTTTAACGGAATAAATAAGACCTCCGGCGCCTTCTCCATAAGAAACTAGTTTTTGTTTAATTTTTTCAGGAGTTGGTTTTTCGCATTTGTACTGCTTTACTCCTTTGAATATGTTTTCAATTTTGTCTGGATCAAGACCCTTGCTATATACATTTTTTGTTAATGAAGAAGGGATCTTAAATTTTGCAGCGCTTTCATAGCCTACTGTATTAAATAAAGAAGCAATAGCAACTGCTCCACAATTTGTGTTAGATTTTACAAAGTGCTTTTTATTGTCTCCGAATTCTACTTCGTTAACCACTTCTTTTAACGGGTTAACATTTCTGCAGCATTGTACGGCATTTTCAGAAGTTATTTTAAAACCTTTATTTCTTGGGCCTATTACCGAATCTAATTTGTCAAAGGCATCAGAATTAAATATGTCAATATTACTAACTGGTTCATTACCTGTGACTTCTTTTAAACCTCTATTTGAAAGTTCTCTTATAATAGGGTTTAATTTTCCGGATTTATAAAGAACTACACCACCTATAGTAGCAATGGCTGCCGCTGCAACAATTCCGGTTCCTACAGCTATGGCTTTCTTTTGTTTATCGGTCAACTTCTTACGTTCGCCTTTATTATACCTATTTTTACCAGCGCTTGTAAGACGCCCGTTCTTATCCTGAAAACGTCTTATTCCCCAGTGCATACCGAGTATGCCATGATGATATAATTCGTCATTGCAGATGTAATATCCCATCATTCAGACCCCTTAAATCCACTATAATCCTTCATAGCTTCAAGTGCTTTGAGATACAACTCTTCCTGAGCTTTCTGATCAGCGATTTGACTGACTTTTGCATTTTGAAGCTTTGTATCAGATTTCAATTTTTCAAGTTCATACTGGTATTTCGAAGAGCCAAGTTTTAAAAAGTGAGTTATAACCTGGCTACTTGCCGTACCTTCCAAAAGTTGTTTTTCTGCAAGATCAACGGCCAAAGCTATCATCTGATTCTCTCTGGCCTCTTGCGTTAGAGCAGGACGTATTTTAGGTAGATCACTCTGCTCCGATTTCTTTTTGCCCATGATTTACCTTCCTCTTCTTTTCATTAAAAACATTATGTAAAAGGTTTCTTAAGGCCTTTCGATAAATCAGAAATTACATAATCGCCCATTTTGTCCAAAACTGCTGCAACTATCGGTTCTGCGTTTTTCGAAAGAGCTTTTCCAGCTCCAAAGAACTTATTTGCAACCATCATAGTGGCAGTAACACCTGCTACTGCTGCCAAGCCTTTAGAAACCAAGCTCGGATTCAATCTTTTATAGTTCTGTAATAGATTTGCACGATTATTGAAATCGTTCATTTCCTGATTTGTCATTTCATAAGGTTTCTTTTTCTTAAGCTCACGAAACCTCTTTTCGTCATCGCTAAACCTAGATTCCTTTTTCTCCCTTAATGTTAGTCTACGTTCGGCGCCGGATCTATGAATTTTTCCAGCTTCGGTGTAGGAGCCATCTGCGTTTTGATAACGTCTTACACCCCATTTCTGGCCAAGAATGCCATGATGGTAAAGTTCCATATGCGTTACCTCGACTCTTTGGTCAATAGAGGGGCCTCTATGGATAGTAAAGGCCCCTGGGTTGAACTTGTTACATGTGACTCATAGCTTCGATCATCTTCTGCCTAACGTAATCGTTTGGTGCTTCCTGAATCATGTTCTGGAGCTCCATTCTGTAATCGCCGCCATTTGAATACCCAGAAGATTCTCTGGATGAATACCGACCCATCGAATCTCTCTTGGCACTCATTCCTCTTCCACCGGCGTAGGAATTACCATCATAAGACATGTTCGGCATGTGCATGTATGAATTATTACCTGAATATCCGTTACTATATTCAGGGCTATTCATACTTTCATAGCGGTCAATTATCCTACAGATTCTCCACATTGATTCAGAAAGCTTATCGACTGCTTCAAGCGAAGCCATATCGAGCTTGTCTTTCTTTCCGTACTCTTTAAGCTCTTTGCAGAGCATTTCGTTAAGATCGTATAACTCGTGCATTTTAACCTCCTTATGCAATTCTACTAACTACGAAGTTAGCATTCTGCACTTCTATCACAGGAGCAGGAGTTGCTGCCGGATCGTCAGAAGCAGCCACACTTCTTACCGATATCGAGAAACAACATCCTGCAGGAACCTTTATGATAGCAGTGCTAGTAACATTATTGTATTCCTCTACTGCTGCCGGAGTAACTATAGCCTTACTTGTAGGTCTAGGTTCTCCATTAACAGTGATGGCGGTGGCGATTGCGCCAGCTGTCCCGCCTGTAGGAACTGCAATGTTAGCATTGAAGGTTACCTGATACGTAGCAAAACGCTGTCCATTGGTGATACCACGAAGAATAAAAACCCCGGTTTCATCCTCATGGTAAACAAAACCACGAGTGCACGGGATAGATGCTGTGAATATAACAGGCTGGTTTAAACCTACCTGCTGTACTGCATTAGCAAGATACTCTGCCATATGTATCACCTCCGATTACATGCCACAAGCGCATCCGCCATAGTTAGGGCAGCAATTAGGGTTCTGGACAATGTACGCAGGTCTCGGGGTGGGAAGAACATACTGCTCAATCTCATTAGCAAGTGTTCTCTGTCCAGCCTGTATAGCAGCGGTCTGAATATCCTGAGATGTCTGGCCACGTGTATACATAAGCTCTGAACGGAGCTGCTGTATGAGATCGTTCTTCTCCTCGATCTTATCATTGCAAAGCTGATCCTTTATAGCCTGTATGCCAGAAGCGATAGCGTTTCTGGTTGCGGCACCATCATTTACAATGGTAGTTGCAAGATTAGCTGTTGCAAGTCTGTTTTCGCAGCAACAATCGGAGAACTGAGACTGTAATCCGAATATCTGCTGCATGTTCGCCATCTGGCGAGCATTTGCTCCACTTTCGACTGCGGCAAAGCTGTTACACAACTGGTTTGAGATACCGTTAACGCTTGACTGAATTCCGCTAAGCTGGGAAGCAAGCTGTGCATTCTGGAATCCGCTCTGTGTAGCGTCGAGCTGGTTCATCCAAGGGTACATACCGCCGTTACCCGAACCAAACCCATTTCCGTTGTTGCCCCAGCCGAGAAGTAAAAGCAGAATTATCCAAGCCCAATCTCCACCGAAGTTGTTTCCGACGCCGCCATTTCCCCCGTACATAGGACCGACGGGCATCACCATGCCGCCATTTTCGTCACTTAAAGCCATTTGTTTTTCCTCCTTCATAGATTTTGTTGGTTGACAGTTATATAATTAACACACCCCGGCTTTTGAGCGCGTTAATCAACAAAAACTAATTACTGAAGAATTGCCTAAACTGCTGCGCTTTTTGTACAGCAGCGTTATACTGTTCCTGTGTGACACTACCGTTATTTAATAGTTCCTGAATCTTCGCATTGGGATCTATCCCGGTGCTTTTAAGTTGCTGAATCTGTCTTTTAAGATCAGCTGCTCTGTTTCGTAAACTATTTTGATTCATCTGTTCAAATAATGGATTAGCCATTGTTGTCATCTCTCTTTCCCTTGTTTGATTTCAGCTGCTTAAGCTGATTTGCAATGTCAGAAAGTTGTGAATAAAGTCTATTAAACTCATTCTTTGTAACATACTCGACGTTTGTCTCGTTTGACGATTTTGACTCATCTCTAACAGTGTAATCTATGTATTTTACGGTCGGCCTACCCATAGAATCTGTAGACTTAAGGTATATGGTCTGGTTCTCAGAGTCCCAAAGAGGAACTGTAACATTCGGTCCAACTTGGTACGACTTCATTCCTTCCTCGCCCTGGACCCAAATCATATAATTATTGTTCTGCATTTGCTGCTGCGGAACCTGAGGAGCCTGAGGAATATAAGGATCTCTCATAGCAACTGGCTGAGTGTATGCCGGGTTCCCATATGCATTCGGAAACATGTTATAAGGTGCTGTCATTGCTTAATCTCCTTTCATAAACCACATGTAAATCGGAACTTCTCTAGAGCTATCCCAACTATCGTAAAGACGTCCGTCTATTACGGTGGCAACATGACCTCCAAGTCCAAGAACATAAGTTCCATAAGGATGGTCTCTACAAAAATCTTCGACTGTGTAACAATCTGGACACTTAGACGGTATTGCCATTCGATAGAATCCATTAGCTCTAAGAACCGCGCCCCAAACCTGATCTGACGATGGCATGTCACACATGTTACGAGCAAATTTTGTTAAAATATCGAAAGATTCTTCCCATGACATTCCTAAAGCGGCCGATATGGCTCTAACTGAACAGTCACCCACAGAACGTCCACATGGATTAGGTTGATAGTGTATGAACATCGCGTATCCTTTCATCATCTTGAACGATTTGCTTGTTCTTTCATAGGATTTGCCTATTGATTCCATCGCAAAAATAAACACCCATACCGGCAGGATTTGAAAGAAGAGCAAAGGAATCCCCCAATCAGCATGGGTGCTTATTTCAACGGTGGAAAAATATAATCTACTTTTTTTCAATTTTTCCTCCGGGGAAAAAATAAAG
>JAEEGL011621491.1_pt1 | contig 34266 bp, 34 predicted proteins | sample 9134231 | NCBI WGS metagenome assembly JAEEGL01 (sample SAMN16246548, study PRJNA631951) | gut metagenome | biome: gut microbiome; feature: rumen; material: fiber-attached | host: Bos | place: Iran: Karaj | collected 2018-10
AAATGAAGGGAATGGAAGATCAATGAATATTTCTAAATCACCATGGGTGTTACATTATGACGGTTCCAGCTGTAATGGCTGTGATATAGAAGTTCTTGCCACAATGACTCCTCTTTATGACGTTGAGCGTTTTGGCATTATCAATACCGGTAATCCTAAGCATGCAGATGTGCTTCTTCTTACAGGCGGTGTGAATGCTCAGACTGCACCTGTAATCAGACAGCTCTACAACATGATGCCAGATCCTAAGGTTGTTGTTGCTTGTGGTATTTGTGCTTGTGACGGCGGTATTTTTAAAGAGTGCTACAACATTCTTGGAGGTGCTGATAAAGTTGTTCCGGTTGATGTTTATGTTCCGGGATGTGCTGTAAGACCTGAAGCTCTTATTGAAGGTGTAGTTAAGGCTGTAGGTATCCTTGAGGAAAAGAGAAAGAAACTTAAAGAGTCTATGAAGGCTGGTTACTGTACAGTAGATTACAGTAAGATGGCTGTTCATATGACTGCTGATGATTATGATCCAAGTACTCAGTATGATGCAGTTCTTACTGAAGAAGCTCTTAGACAGCAGGCTGAAGAGAAAATTAAAGCCAGTGCTAAGCCCGCTATTCCAGCTGCAAAACCTGTAGCTCCTGCGGCTGCGGCACCTGCTCAGGCTGCTAATTCTGCGGCTGCACCTGCAGCTAATGCTCAGAAAGGAGAGAACAAATAATGAATATGGATTTTACAAATGTTGCTCCTGAAAGCATTCTTGATGAAGTTCAAAAGCTCAAATTTCAGGGTTATCATCTTATGCAGCAATGTGCTACACGTATTCCTGATGGTTACGAACTTGTTTATACATTTGGTAAAGATTACGAAGTTAAACAGCTCAAAATTACTCTTTCAGAGGATCAGGAGATTTCCAGTATCTCAAGTGCATTCCCATGTGCTTTCATACATGAGAATGAGATGCATGATCTCTTCGGAGTCAATATCAAGATGATCAATTTAGATTTTGAAGGTAAGTTCTATCGCACAGCGATTGAAACACCATTTAAATAATTGGAGGAACCAAAAATGTCTACAAGAAGTGTAATTCCATTTGGACCCCAGCATCCGGTTCTTCCGGAACCTATCCACCTTGATCTCGTTATGGAGGATGAGAAGGTAGTAGAAGCAATTCCTTCTATCGGTTTTATTCACAGAGGTCTTGAGAAGCTGGTCGACAAAAAAGATTTTAATGAAATGGTTTATGTCGCAGAACGTGTCTGCGGTATTTGCTCATTAGGTCATGGCCTTGGTTATTCAGAGGCTATTGAACATATTATGGATATTGACGTGCCTACACGTGCTAAATATTTGAGAACAATTTGGTCTGAGCTTTCAAGAGTTCATTCACATCTTCTGTGGCTTGGACTTTTGGCTGATGCTTTTGGATTTGAGTCTCTTTACATGGATTGCTGGAGACTTAGAGAAGATGCTCTTGATATGTTTGAAGAATCTACCGGTGGCCGTGTAATCTTCTCTATCATGAAGGTTGGTGGTATCAGAAGAGATGTTTCAAACGAAATGCTTCAGGACTTCTATAAGAGGATCAATAAGATGGAAGAGGATCTGAAAGCTATTGCTAAGCCTTTCCTTACAGATGCAGCTGTTCAGACAAGACTTCGCGGAGTAGGTTATCTTTCTGCTGAACAGGCTGATCTGCTCGGATGTGCTGGTCCTTTCCTGCGTGCGAGTGGTGTTAACCGAGACATCAGATGTACAGGTTATGCTGCTTATGGCGATATAGATTTTGAGCCTATTATTTCTACAGAAGGCGATTCATATGCTCGTACAGAGTGCCGTATCAAGGAGATTTTCCAGGCATTTGACATTATTCGTCAGTGTATCGACAAAATGCCTAAGGATGGAGAAATTGATGTTCCTGTTAAAGGCATGCCAAATGGCGAATATATGATGCGTATTGAGCAGCCAAGAGGTGAAGCTCTTTACTATGTTAAGGCTAATGGAACTAAGTTCATCGACAGACTTAGAGTCCGCACCCCCACATTCTCTAACCTTCCTGGACTGGTTGAGACTCTTAAGGGATGCGATCTTGCTGATGTACCGATTCTTGTACTTACTATCGACCCATGTATCAGTTGTACTGAAAGATAAGGATATTGATACACAGAATATGAATTTTAGATTGGAGATTAAAAATGGCACTTGCAAGTTTTAAAAATACAATTCTTCATAATCTTGTATCAAAACCTAAGACCAGAAAAGTCGAAAAGGAATATCCTACAGGTACAAGAGGACATGTAGAAAACGATATGGATGTATGTGTGCTTTGTGGACTTTGCTCCATCAAATGTCCTACTCACGCTATTACAGTTGACAAGGTAGCTAAGACATGGTCAATCAGACCTATGAGCTGTATTCAGTGCAGATGCTGCGTTGATAACTGTCCAAAAAAATGTCTTTCAATGGGACTTCGTTTCCAGGAGCCAGGCGAAGAGAAGGTTACCAAGACCTTCAAGCAGTCTGAAAAGGCTATCGCAGCTCAGGAAGCACTAATGAAGGCAGCCAAAGAAAGAGCGGCTGCAGCAGCTGCGGCAAAAGCTGCTCAGGCACAGGCTCAGGCAGGATCAACTCCTGCACCTGGAGCAAATGCTCAGGCAGCTCCAGCTAAGGCACCGGAGAAAACAGAAGAGAAATAATGATTTATAAGATCACAGTTAAAGGGGCGGTACAGGGTGTTGGTTATCGCCCCTTTATATTAAAAAAAGCAACTGAATATGGTCTTAAAGGATTTGTGAGAAATATTGGAGCAGCTGTTGATATACTTGTTTTTGGTGAAGAAAAGATAATTTTCGACTTTACCAGGATGTTAGAGAGCGAGTATCCTTCAGGTGCTTTTATTTTAAGTGTAGAAAAAACGATAATTGATAAAGCTGAGTATGACAGATATTTAGACGGATTATCTTCAGCTTTCTCTAATTCTAACAGTATTCATAACTTGGAAGAGCCTTTAGAGTTTATGATCATAGACAGCAAGGAAGTTGATCTATCATCTGAATTACCTGTTTTTCTTCCTGATATAGGCATATGTGATGAATGCATGTCTGAAATGCTTGATGACAGTGATAGAAGATACAATTATCCTCTTATTAGTTGCGCTTCATGCGGGCCCAGGATAAGCATACTTGATAAGCTCCCCTATGACCGTAAGACTACAGCGATGATTGATTTTGAGATGTGCCCTGACTGTGCAAGGGAATATAAGACAGGAAGACGTCTTCACGCCCAGACTATTTCATGTCATAACTGTGGGCCTCAATATGAGATAAAGTATTTGTCCTATATAAATGATAGTGACGATAATACAAATAATAAAATAGACATAATAAATATTATACGCAATGATATATCTGATAATAATTCTTATGATTCAGTTAAAAATGCAATTAAGCTGCTTGAGAATAATGAAATCATAGGACTTAAGGGCTCCTCCGGCTATCAACTTGTATGTAAACCGGTTAATGAAGCTGCACTTAAACTTAGAAATGCTAAGGGAAGAGAGAAAAAGCCCTTTGCTGTAATGTTTTCTGATATTGATTCAATAGAAGAATACTGCTTTGTTAATTCCAAGGAAAAAGAACTATTAAAAAGTTCGGCCAGGCCCATTGTCCTTTTAAATACAAAAGAGTCTTTTGATTATGAAGTATGCAAGGATAGCAGATATATTGGAGCTTTTTTGCCATCTGTAGGAATTCACAGGCTGCTTTGTGATGCTGTTGGACCATTAATAGTTACAAGTGCCAACAGATCCGATGAGCCGATAATAATAGATGATGATATTTTTATTAAAGAATTTACTAATACTCAGGTTCAGGCTGTTCTGATGCATAAACGAAGGATCAATATGCCTCAGGATGATTCGGTCATGCATACCTGTACCTTACGAAACGGGAATACTTTAGCCCTTTTTACCAGAAGATCCAGAGGATTTGTACCTCTTCCTGTTTATACCTCGTATAGTGGAACTACTTCCAGAATTCTTGCTTTCGGAGGTGACCTTAAGAGCACTTTTTCTTTGGCTTACAAGGATAAGATCATTCCTTCTCAGTACCTGGGGGATTTAAGAGATTATGGCGTTAACGATAATCTAAAGAGACTGATATCTCAGTATGAAAGTTTATATAAATTTGCACCGGAAAAAATAGTTTGCGATATGCATCCTTTATATGAGTCTGTGAGAATGGCCACAGAATACTCAGATAAGCATAATTTGCCCATTTACAAGGTTCAGCATCATCATGCGCATATTTTATCTGTCATGGCAGAAAAAGGGCTAAAAAGCTGTATAGGAGTTTCTTTTGATGGTACTGGATATGGCGTTGATGGCAATATCTGGGGCGGAGAATTCATGTACTTATCAGGAGCAGATTTTGAAAGAGACGGCCATATGAGCTATGTTAATCTCTGCGGAGGTGATAATGCTTCAAGGAATGCAAAACTTGTAAAAGAGTGTTATTATAATGCAGCAGGATATTCAGAAAAAGTATCTGCAATTATAAGAGCAGCACTTGATAATAATATAAATGTATTCACTACATCAAGCATAGGAAGACTGTTTGACTGTATCAGTTCACTTCTTCAGGTAAGAGACGAAAATTCCTTTGAAGGAGAATGTGCCATATCACTTGAAAAGGCAGCCTGGGAGTTTGCCAAAGCAAATGGCTTAAGTGATAGTGAAGGCATATATCGTGAGCTTAACTGCGATATATTGCAGGAAAATGATCACTTCATAGCTGATCAGCTTAGCCTTTTTAGGCAGATAGAAAAAGCATTTTATCAAGATGAAATACCTGCAAATGAACTTGCCTTTTCTTTTCATATGGCTCTTACTGATACAATAGTCAGAATGTGCCAGTTGATCAGGAACAAAAGAGGTGAGAATAAGGTCTGTCTTTCCGGTGGAGTGTTTGGAAACAGGCTTCTTTTATCCAAAACGATTGACAGATTATCTGATTTTGGATTTGATGTATATGTTAATGAACAGGTTCCAGCAGGGGATGCAGGAATTTCTGTAGGTCAGGCGTATTACCTGATGCTCAAGGAGGAATAATTATGTGCGTTGCACTTCCAGGTAAGATTGTTGAGCTTAATGGCAATCTTGCAACTGTTGATTTTAATGGGAATAAGGTTGTTGCTGATTCAGGGCTTGTAAATGTTGCAATTGGTGACAACGTTCTTGTTCACGCAGGCTGTATCATCCAGAAAATGGATGATAAACTTGCAAATGAGATGAACGAACTTTTTAACGAAATTGAAGGTCTGAGCATCTGATATGGGAATGGAATTAAAAGATATTGTTAAGGCATTAAGAGAATACGATGGCGAAGAAGTGCGTATCATGGAAGTATGCGGTACTCATACAGCAGCTATTTCTGAAAATGGTATTCCTTCTATGTTATCTGACAAAATTAAACTTATTTCAGGCCCGGGATGCCCTGTTTGTGTAACAGTAACAGCAGTAATAGATAAGCTCATTGAACTATCTATGAGGGATGACACAATTGTTCTGACTTTTGGAGATCTTATAAGAGTCAGAGGCTCTGAGAAGTCACTTGCAGATGCCAAGGGAGACGGAGCGCATGTCAGAATGGTTTACTCTCCAATGGAAACAGTCAAAATGGCTGAAGAAGATCCTTCTCATACCTATGTTTTTGCTGCTATTGGTTTTGAGACAACAACTCCTGTATATGCAATGGTACTTGAGAAGGCTATTGAGAAAGGACTCCATAATTTAAAACTTCTCACTTCCCTTAAAACTATGCCACAGGTGATCAGGTGGGTTGTTAATAACGGCGGAGGAATAGACGGATTCATTGCTCCAGGACATGTGGCTACCATTACCGGAAGTAATGAATATAAAGAACTATCAGAAGAATTGGGAATTCCATTTGTTGTTTCAGGTTTTGAAGGGCCACAGCTTCTTGCGACAATTTATGCTCTTGTTTCTATGAAGGGAAAAACCGGAATCAGAAATATGTACAAGGGTGCTGTCACTGAAAATGGCAATGAGAAGGCAAAAGAAGTAGTTAACAAATATTTTACTACGTCAGATGCTTCCTGGAGAGGAATGGGTAAAATCCCCGGCTCTGGAATGGTCCTTAAGGATGAGTATAGAGACTATGACGCAGGGAGCCTTGATCTTGATGAAGATCATATGCCTCCCGGATGTTGTTGCGCAAGCGTACTTGTTGGCAAGATAAAACCCAGTCAGTGTCCTTTATTTGGAAAGAGCTGCACACCTGACAATGCTCATGGTGCGTGCATGGTTTCAACTGAAGGAAGCTGTTACAACTTTTTTGTATCAGGAAGAAAATAAATAGATAAATTCGGAGTTATAAATGAAGATTACTATGGCTCATGGAAGTGGCGGCGAATCAACATCACAGCTTATAAGAGATGTTTTTGCCAAGCACTTTCATAATGAAATATTAGATAAGTTAGAGGATTCTGCAGTTGTTCCCGGAGCAGGAAAACTTGCAGTTACAACTGACAGTTTTGTTGTTACACCTATTCTTTTCCCAGGTGGTGATATCGGAAGGCTCTGTGTATGCGGAACAGTTAATGACCTTCTCATGAGCGGCGCCAAGCCTATGTATCTGACATGTGGATGCATCCTTGAAGAAGGGCTGGATATTGAAGTTCTTGATAAGGTTATTGCTTCTATGGCTGAGACAGCGAATGAAGCAGGTATTAAGATAATTACAGGTGATACCAAAGTAGTTGAGAATAAAGGCGGTGAGAGCGGTCTTATCATTAACACATCAGGTGTAGGATTTATTGACGAGAACCTTGATGTTCCGGGACCTTTCAAACTTCAGGATGAAGATAGGATTATTATATCCGGTAATCTTGGAGATCATCACGCTGCAATACTCGGAACCCGAATGGGAATTGAGTCAAATATTGTATCTGATGCTGCTCCACTTTGTGAAATGGTCGGCAAGCTTCTTGATAATGGCATCAGAGTTCATGCTATGAGAGATGTTACCCGAGGTGGCCTTGGAACCGTACTTAATGAATTTAGTTCTTCTTCTAAATGCGTTATTGAGCTTGAAGAAGAGGCGCTTCCGGTTTCTCCTGCAGTTAAGGATTTCTGCGGAATACTTGGCCTTGATCCGATGTATATGGGTAATGAGGGAAAGATGGTTTTATCTGTTCACAGGGATGATGCAGAGAAAGCAGTTTCTCTTATAAAAGAGTCAAAATATGGCGAAAACTGCTGTATAATTGGCAGGGTTGAGAAAAATGATCAAACTGCCGAAAATAATAGTGTGGTCTTAAATACCAGAATTGGCGGAAAGCGTATAATTGGTCTTATGTATGGAGAAGGACTTCCAAGAATTTGTTAAATGTTGTAAAATAGGTTTTGACTTTTAAAACTGATTTTCCCGTTCTTATTGAAAGGAATTATATATTTAATGGAATTCAAGAGAATAAATAAAGATACAGTAACCTGTATTATTACAGAAGATGATATGGATGAGCAGGGAATCAAGCTCGAGGATCTCTTTGAGAAAAAGAAAGAAGCTATGGATTTTCTGCATGAAGTTATGAGGAAAGCTGAGGAGGAAGTTGATTATAAACCAACAGGTTCCTTTATGCCGATGCAGATTACAGTATTACCTGATCATTCGATTTCTCTTACTCTTTCAGAAAATGCTTCAGCTTCATTTGGAGAGATTCTTCGCAATCTCACTGATAAGGCCGGCATCAAGATTCCTAAAAATGTTCTTGAGGATTTAGGTGATTCAGTTGATGAAGAACGTATCAACAGACTTAATGATTATTTAAAGAGTCTCAAACAGCTCACCAATTCTGTCAAGAATATTATGGAAGAGACAGGCATTGCTGAGAAACAGGAACCTTCAGATAAAGTTGAGATCAACCAGAATGCTACAATAGAAGATGGTAAGAAAAAGGCAGCTCTTTTATCTAACGGAGCCACTATATCCAAGGAAGCTCTGACTCCTGAAGAAAAAGCCAAGAGAGATGCTGGCAGACTCAAATTCCATGAGTATGTATTTACATTTGACGATATACGCACGGTGATTTCATTCTGTGCTAAAGCTCCTAAGAGCCTTAGTGTTCAGAGCGCTCTTTACAAGAATCCTGAGGATGGTAAGTATTATCTTGATCTTTTGCGTGGTGACGAAGATGCCAAGGCATTTGCGGCTCTTTTCACAATGGCTTATGAATTCGGACATTTTCAGGCTACCAATCAGCACGTGATCGCTCATTACAAAGAGAATTTTGATTGCCTTATCAAAGAAAATGCGCTTTTTGAGCTTGCCAAGGTTATTTAAACGAAAATAAACATAAATACGGAGCGGTTTAGATTCATGCTGAGCCGCTTCTTTTTTATATAAGGATACAAAATGAGGTTAAATCAATACATAGCTGCATGCGGAATCTGTTCAAGACGTGAAGCTGATAAGCTGGTGACTGCCGGAAGAGTCAAAGTCAATGGGATAGTTGCTCAGGCAGGAATTCAGGTTGAGGATTCAGATGAAGTATTTGTAGATAATAAAAAGATTAGTCTGGTAAAAGAAAATGTTGTTCTTGCTTACTACAAGCCTATTGGCGTTGTATGTACTGAGAAAGACACCCATGCTGAGAGGACTGTTATTAGTGAAGTTAAATATCCTACAAGAGTTACTTATGCAGGTAGACTTGATAAGGATTCTGAGGGGCTTCTGATCCTCTCAAATGACGGAAATCTTATAAACGCAATGATGAAATCTTCCAATAAACATGAAAAAGAATATGAGGTTTCAGTAGATAGGGAAATTAGTGGGGATTTCCTTAATAGAATGTCTAATGGAGTGTATCTGGAAGAACTTGACAGGACCACCAGAGGCTGTAAAGTCACACGAACAGGCAAAAAAAGTTTTAGAATAATCCTTACTCAGGGACTCAACAGGCAGATCAGACGAATGTGTAATGCTCTTGGCTATAATGTAGAAAGCCTAAAGAGAATCAGAGTCATGACAGTTAAACTATCTGACTATGATATTATGCCAGGGCAATATGTGGAACTCGATAAAAAAAGTATCGAGTCTTTATATAAGGCCTGCGGACTTAGAAAATAATTATTATGAAAAATCCTGAGCTAGTTTTGCTCATATAATATATTTAAAAGGTTGGGGAAAATGTCAATAATTACAGAAGAAATCAGAAATAATTATGATGCACTTGTTTCAGAGATCAAGCATCATATGGATTTATATTACAATCAGGACGAGCCTGAAATATCCGACTATGAATATGATCAGCTTATGATCAGGCTCAAAAAAATGGAATCGGAATATCCGGAGCTTGTATCAAAGGATTCTCCAAGCCAGATTGTCGGCGGAGTTGCCAAAAGAGAAGCTGGCGTCAAGATTACTCATAATGTTCCAATGCTATCAATTGAAGATGTATTTACCACTGAGGCAGTTAGTGAATGGGTCACAAAAGTACACGCCCTTCATCCTGGTGCTTTATTTTCTGCGGAAATTAAGATTGATGGCCTTAGTATGTCACTAAGATACAGGAAGAGTCCGGAAGATGATAAGCTACATTTAGAGCTTGCTGAGACAAGAGGAGATGGACTTATAGGTGAGGATGTAACTGCCAATGCCTTAATGATTCCGGATGTAAAAAGAGTAATAGACCTTCCTTATGATTATCTTGAGCTTCGCGGAGAAGTATATATGTCTCACGAAGATTTCGAGAAATTTAATGAGGACCAGGAAAAATCAGGTAAAAAAATAGCTGCGAACCCAAGAAACCTTGCAGCAGGTACTTTGAGACAGCTTGACCCTACTATCACAAGAGACAGAGGACTTAGAATGTTTATTTTTAACATTCAGGATGGCCCACAGGAACTAATGGAGTCTCATTGTAAGGGACTTGAGATACTAGCCAGTGCCGGTGTTCCAGTTGTATTCCATAAACAATGCAGTGATACTCAGGAAGTAATTGCTGCAATCGCCGAATTTGGCAATATGAGAGAAAACCTGGAATATGACCTTGATGGAGCTGTTATTAAGGTTGACCACACAGCCTGGAGAGATGACTTTCCTGCCGGAAGTAAGTATTCAAGTGGACATATAGCCTATAAGTATCCTCCAGAAGAACGTGTAGTGGTCATGGATGAAATAATAGTAGATGTTGGAAGAACCGGTAAGCTAACATTTACAGGAAGCTTCCATGACAGAGAGACAGGTAAACCAGCAAGACTATGTGGTACCAGCGTTTCAAGAGCTACTCTTCACAATCAGGATTATATTAATGAGATGCAGATTGGAATTGGTGGCGAATATAAGCTCTTTAAGAGTGGAGAGATCATTCCAAAGCTTAATGGATGTGTTAAGGCGCCTGAAATTGTTTATAAAGCTCCTGAGCATTGTCCTGTTTGCGGCTCACTACTTGTCAGAGAAGAAGATACAGCAGATATCAGATGCATAAATCCTACATGTCCTGCACAGGTTACAAGAACTATAGCATATTTCACAAGCCGCGATGCCATGAATATCATGGGACTTGGAGATACACTTGTAGATGCACTTGTATCAGAAGGTTATCTCAAAACCTACGCAGATATTTATACACTTGGTCAACATAGAGATGAACTTATTGAAAAAGGAATAATCGGTAAGGTAAAAAATACTGATAAGCTCCTTGGAGAGATAGAAAAGTCTAAAGAGAATGATCCTGTAAGACTCCTGACAGGACTTGCTATCAGAAATGTAGGAAAGTCTACAGCCAGAGAGATAATGAAGCATTTTGATGATCTTATGGAACTTACCAAAGTTACCAGAGAAGGCTTTTTGCAGATACCTGATATTGGTGAAACAACCGCAAATGACTTGTATGAATTCTTCCATGATGAGCATAATTTGCAAATTCTGGAGCAGATGAATTCTCTTGGCCTTAACATGAAAGTTGTTGAATCAAATGACTCCTCAGATAAGCTTTCAGGCATGACTATTGTCGTTACAGGAACACTACCAACTCTCGGAAGGAAAGAAGCAGAGGAACTTATCGTCAAAAATGGTGGTAAAGCTTCAGGAAGCGTATCCAAGAAAACAAGCCTTGTCCTTGCCGGAGAAGCGGCCGGCAGTAAGCTTACTAAAGCAAATGATCTTGGTATAAAGGTAATTAACGAAGCAGAATTTCTTGAAATGATCAAGTAACCTACAAATTATAAGACAGAGGTAAACATATATGCCAATTAAGATTCAGAATGACCTTCCTGCAAGGGAAATACTGGAGCAGGAAAATATTTTTGCAGTTGATGAGAACAGAGCGCTGCATCAGGATATCAGATCCCTGCAGATTTGCATATTGAATCTAATGCCACTAAAAGAGGATACAGAATTACAGCTCCTTAGGTCAATGTCAAATACACCTCTTCAGATTGATGTATCATTTATGCAGATGAGTTCACATCATTCCAGCAATACATCACCTAATCATCTTAACAGGTTTTACAGCACCTTTGATGAGCTTAAAGATAACACCTATGATGGACTCATTATTACAGGAGCTCCTGTTGAACAGATGGATTTTGAAGAAGTTGATTACTGGGATGAGCTGTGTAAGGTATTTGAGTGGTCCAAAACAAATGTAACTTCTACCTTCCATATATGCTGGGGTGCCCAGGCCGGAATATACTATCACTATGGAATAGATAAAAAGCCTCTCGATGAGAAACTGTTTGGCGTGTTCAAGCATAGGGTAATGAACAGAAAAGTTCCGCTTGTTCGTGGCTTTGACGATGCTTTTTATATGCCTCATTCCAGACATACAGAAACACCGGCTTCAGAAATAGAAAAATGCGAAGATCTGGTGGTTCTTGCTAAGTCTCCCAGAGCCGGAATCTTTTTGTGCATGAATAAAACCGGTAGTCAGATCTTTGTAATGGGCCATGCTGAATATGACAGGCTCACGCTGGATTCTGAGTATAGAAGAGATTTGTCTAAGGGGCTTAAGATTCATGTTCCGGATAATTATTATCCTGATGATAACCCTGATAACAGACCAGACCTCTTGTGGCGGTCTCATGCCAACAATCTTTATACAAACTGGCTCAATTACTACGTATATCAGAATACACCTTATAAATGGGGCCAGATCCTTGATGATGAAAAGATAAAAATGGCATCTGATGTACTTACCAAAAAAGTATGAAAGAAGGGATAGAAATGGATAGAAAGCTTAGGAATATATATACTGCTTTTCCTGAAGGTAAGCATAAAGTATTGACTCTTAGCTACGACGATGGCAAGATCCCTGACAGAAGGCTGGTTGCTCTTTTTAATGAGTACGGTTTAAAGGGAACTTTTAACGTAAATTCCGGTCTTTTTGATATACCTTATAGTGAAGCTTACAATGAGAGAATTCCCGTTACTGAATATAAGAGCCTATATGAAGGCCACGAAGTTGCCTGCCATACCTATACTCACCCGACTATTGCCAGATGCCCCAAAGAGCAGATAGCGCTTCAGGTTCTTGAAGATAGAAGAGTACTGGAAAAAGAACTTCATAGAACTGTAAGAGGCATGGCCTATCCCAATGGTTCCTATGATGATACAGTAGCTGACATATTCAGAAGCTGCGGAATTGTGCACGCTAGAACAGTTAATTCAACGCATACTTTTGCACTTCCGGAGGATTACCTTAAATGGCATCCTACATGTCATCATGCAGATAAGTCTCTTTTTGATCTGGCCAAAGAGTTTACTGATCTTCATAAAACTCAATACATGTACATGTTCTATGTTTGGGGACACAGTTATGAGTTTGAGAGAGATAATAACTGGGATATTATAGAGAAATTTGCAAGAGAAATGTCAGGACACGATGATATCTGGTATGCAACCAATATTGATATTGTAGATTATTTGGATGCATCATCAAGGATTCAGGTGTCAGTTGACGGTACATTTGCCTATAATCCAAGTGCGGTAAATGTTTGGATAGAAGTTGATAAAAAGCCCGTATTATTATTACCGGGTAAGTACACAGAAATTTAATAAATTTTTAAGGGGGTATTGGCTGTTTCTGCGTGTTCTAAAGGCTTTTGTCAACTTGTATTTTAACAAGAAATACGATAAAATATTATTGTTAAGTCGATAATTTCTTTATGTTTTTTGACAAGGAGACTATAACTATGGGCCTTAGCATGGATAACGAAGAAGTTGAAGTTAAGAACACAGAAAAAAAGAAAACGCCAACTAAAAAGACTAAGGAAATGCTCGAAGAAAATGCTAATAAGATAGAAGAACTTAAACAGGAGCAGGTAGATCTTGCTGCTGCGCTCAGTGAACTTGATAAAGAGGAAAAAGATCTTGGTGAGAAATCTGCGCTCAAATTAAAAGTTACTCACAAAAAATATGGAGAAGGACAGGTAGTGACTCAGGATGGCAAGTATATCGAAGTTAAGTTTGCCGATGTGGTCAAGAAATTTGTTCTTCCCGGTTGTATTGCAGATAAATTCCTGGAAGTTGATGATGATGCTGTTTACAATTACTATGTTAAGAGCAACGAGATTCATAAGAAACGTATGAATACTGAGCTCAGGATTAAATCAGCTACTTTTGCTATCCGGAGACACGAGGATGCAATTGAAAAATTAAATGCCAAGTACAAATAATCTTCCGATTTGAAAATCAAAACATAAATAATTATGTTTATGAGTTGATTATTTGAAATTATATGCCCTGATAATTATTCGTTAGTATAGATGACGGTAGTTAGCAGGGCATTTTTGTGATATAGAGATTTTTTTCCGAAATATCGCTTGCGACATTCTTTTTCATTGATTCTAAGGTTTTAGATAATTTTGTTAGGCATGTATTTAATATACCTTTTTGAAATATAAAATTATTTGCCCAGAATAATTTTGTGTTCGTATATAAAGACGTGAAAATATTAGAGCATTTGATTTTAAGAAAGATAGCTCTAATTAAACTAATAATTTTTTTATGGAGGGCGCTATGGACATTCAGTATTTATTATGGCTTCAGGAACTAAGAGGAGCAACAGGGGGACTATTTGATGAGTTTTTCAATGCATTATCTAAGTTTGCAGTTGACTTTTTACCTTTTTTCCCATTTATCATTTTCTGGGGAGTTGATAAGAAATGGGGCTACATCTTCATGACAAACCATTTCTTTGGTGAGTTGTTAAATGGTGTTATTAAGCTTACAGTGTGCGCTTATCGTCCATGGATAAGGTCAGATCTGATAGAGCCTGCAGGTGATTCCAAGACAGCTGCAACCGGGTATTCTTTTCCAAGTGGACATACCAGAACTGCAACTACTATATATGGAACAATATTTGTATGGCAAAAAGATAAGCGCAAGTGGCTGGCAGTCTTGTGTGCTGTACTAATTGTACTTACAGGATTTTCAAGGAACTTCCTTGGAGTGCATACTCCTCAGGACGTTGTAGTAGCTTTCCTTGAATCTATTCTTGTAATATTTGTTGTGGGCCTTGTATCTAAGAAAATAGATGGTAACGAGAAGATTTACGATATTCTGACAGTTATTGGCGTAGTAGTAGTTATTGCCGCACTGGCATATATTCAGCTCAAGTCATATCCTGTGGACTATGATGAGGCTGGTAAGATCCTTGTTGATCCTCAGAAGATGATGAATGACTGCTTCAAGGCTGCAGGTGCTTTCCTTGGATTCTTGATTGGAAGCTTTGTAGACAGGCACTACATTCATTATGAAATTCCATTTGGTTCTAAAAATCTACCAATGCTGGTATGTGTTGGAGCAGCTCTTTGTCTTGCCTGGAAAGAACTATTTGCACCTGCAACTATCGTAGCTGCATTTGGCGGACATTGGGGTAATTTTATAGCAAGACTCTTTATGGTACTCTTTGCGTTGATCGTATGGCCACTTGTTATTAGAAAAGAGTGTGCAGAGTAAAGATATTAGTTTTAAATCATCAAAGCATTTTGGTTTAACGTCAGCTTGCAAGACAACGATAAAATAAAGACCATTAACATTTATAGAATACCTGTTAAAGTGAGACTTTTAGGTATCTTAATATAAATGCTAATGGTCTTTTCATATAAATACTAGTAATTTGGAATTACTATTTAATAAATTTAATCATGCTGCCTTTTGGTCTTTGTTTCCAGCATTCTTGGAAAATGTTCTAACGCAAAATCCAAATACATTTCTTACAAGTGGACCAGCAAAGAATATCTGCCAGCAGAGCGCCATTGGGAAATTAAGTGCTGTTGTCTGAAACCAAACAGCTACAAACTCAGAACCAGCTGACTTAAAGAGAATAGTAGCAACAAGGCTCATAAGAGGGCACATAAGGCATACTGACATTGCGGAAATTCCAAGGATCATCATGATCATAGGATCCTTGCCGGGAGTAACAAATCTAAATGCAAGCTTCTGAGCAAGCTTTCCTACAAATAAAAGCTCTAGTACAACTGCTATTGGCCACATGATCAGCATCTCTTTAAATGCGGCAAGAAATACAAAGTTCTGAAGGCCACCTACATTAAGGGAAATGTTGTAGCAGATCATTGCGTACACCATGACAAATGCCATGAAAATAGTGAAAATAATATCCTGAAACTTATTCTGTGGTAACATACCTGGGGTTCTCCTTTCTATAAACCAGGGGAAGACCGGAGGCGTGTTGTTCGTTAGTCACCAAATGGTGTTCGTTTCCAATAAAAACCAGCTCTATATCTTCGTTATTTTTTGCATCGAGTTCTGATTGTATCACATAATTTTGGTTTATGTAATAGTAAATTTTATTTCTTGATTTCTTTTCCTAAAAGCCAGTTAAATAAGGCAAATGCTATAATTGTAGTAAATATGTCAGCTACAAACTGCGCAGCAATTACGCCTGTAAGCCCCAGGATATGGCTCATTATAAATATAACAGGCAAAAAGACTATTCCCTGTCTGCAGGCTGATAGTACAAATGCGCCTATAGCTTTGCCGGTTGACTGGAATGTGCAAATGATTATAAGACATATTCCCATAAGAGGAGCGCCCAAGAGCTGCAGTCTTAACATATATGCACCGGTCTGTATCATTTCGGGATTATCCAGAAATCTTCCTATTATAGGTTTAGCTGCAATTGATAGGATAACCAGAAATGCAAATCCTGTGCCTCCTGTAAGCGCCATACCAAATCTGATGATCTTCGTTAGTCTATCTTTTAATTTAGCACCATAATTGTATCCGATAAGAGGCTGGCCTCCAAAGGAAAGGCCTACAATAACTAAAAGCGCGATATTAACGATCTTAAGAACAATTCCCATTATTGCAACATTATCCGAGCCATATGGCAAAAGAAATCTGTTGGTAAGAGTGATTCCAATTGTCTGCATCAGGTTGGTAATACTTGAAGGAAGGCCGATTGAAAAAATATTAGTAAATGAATCAGCATCAAGTGTTAAAAGTCTTATATCCAGACTTAGGACTTTGCTCTTTTTGATAATGCATATAACAAAAAAGAGACATGTTACAATATAGCCGATTACAGTTGCAATTGCTGCTCCGGCAGCACCAAGCCCAAGCGTAAAGATGAAGATCGGGTCAAGGATAATATTAACAATAGTTCCGATAATAGAGCCTATCATTGAACTAAGTGACATTCCCTCTGCTCGTAGGAGATTAGATGGTACAAGTGCGAATATTACAAATGTTGATCCAAGTATGAGCCAGGAATAATATTGATTGGCAAACTGATATGTTACCTGATCTGCACCGAGAATTGACAGAACTGTATCTTTAAATATCAGCATCAATACCGTAAAAACAATGCCTGTTATTACAGACAGGTAAAAGCAAAATGTACTTTTTCTCCTGGCATTTTCAATATCACCGGTGCCCAGAAGCCTCGATATTACAGAGCTTCCTCCTATGCCAAATATATCGCCTATTGCCAAAAGGAGAGTGAAGAGTGGCGCACAAAGAGAAATACCTGCTATCAGATTAGTGTCATTAGTTAAGGCTATAAAGTAAGTGTCAACCAGGTTGTAGATGAGCGTTACGATCATTCCCATTACTACAGGAAGTGCCATCTTAAGATAAGCTTTTGGAATTGGGGCTTTTTCAAATAATTCGTTTTCCATTTAAAGTCCTTTCTTGATGCTAAGCTAACACAAAATACTTTTTCTCATGTTAGCCTATATTCATTGTATTATTAGATCAATAAATAAAAAAGGATATCCATATTCCTCAAGGATTATGGATATCCGTACCGTGGCAGATATAATCCGCCCTACTCACTATATTTATAACTTCGATATATTAGCATTTATGTTCTGGAGTGTCAAATCTTAATAAGTAGTTGGCTTCGATAAAGTTCTGGAATGTTTCTTTAATAAGTAACAAGCCTGGATAAAATTCTAAAAAGTCTCTTTTTAATAAGTAACAGGTTTAGATAACGGTCTGGAGTAAGTAATAGGTCTAGATAACGGTCTGGATAAATATGTAAGATTGTTGTAATAACAAATGCTTGGATAAGAATATCTTGTTATTATGGTGAGCTTTAAAATAATACTAACTCTTATAAATGTAGCCCTTTATTATTATAAAATATTTCAAATTCTTCTATATGAGCTAATTTTAGAGCAAAAATATAATAACATGGGCAGATAAATAATTGATTTGTTATTATTTTTTTCCTATTTTTAAATTTCGTTGTAATAACAAATTGGGGTATATATATTACGTGGTATTATTTGGAGATTTTTATGGCTATAAACACTACATGATTATAGAAAAAAACTATATAAATATTACGAAGAACTATTTATTAGCTTTTAATAATATATTTCAAGTTTATATAAACTTTAACGCAGTTTAATTGCAATTTTTGTCGGGGGGGGTGGTAAACTACCCATGTAACGTAGTAAATATGCGACTTCAAGAGATTTATTAAGCCGCGATTGTTTTATGAAAGAGGGGTACTTAATGAAGATTAGTAAATTTATAGCTGTAGCTTTAAGCGCAATTGTTTTTGTGCAGGCGCCTGTAGTAGCGTTTGCAGATGAATACACTGATACAGCAGACCTCTATAAGTTAGGTGAAGGTGACTATTTGTTTGCAGGACGAGCCGGTTTTTATTTAACAGACGACACAAATGTTAAAAACGGTGATAATCCTTATCCTGGAACAGGAGAAGGTACACAAGTCACTGAGAACATTGCAGGCGAAAATGGAATTGATTATGGAGCAGGACATGCCTTTGATTGTCAATGGGATCCGGGAACATACAAAGAAGCCACTGGCTTAGCTGATCCATTCATAAATGGTTCTCATCAAGCTCTTGGAGAAAACGACTGTGTAAATCTTAAGTATAATGGCACAAATTATACATTAACTTTAACTGCAAAAGGCTCAGGGGCTACGCCGGGTTCAGAGAATACGCCAACACATACACCTACAACAACTGATCCAGACCCATCCTCTGATCCAGATCCTGCACCTGCAACAGATGAAAATCAACCTCAGGAAACACCTACACTAGATCCCGAGCAGCAAGAATCCTCACCAGCTCCAGAGCCTGTATATCAGCCAGTAGAGCAGCCTCAGGAACCAGAAGCTCCGGCACCTGTAGCAATTAACGTTGTTACTACAGCAGTAGGGAATGCACTTCCTACTACAGAACTTGGAAATGCAACAGCTCCAACCAAGACAGTTGCTCTTGACCTTTTTACAATCTCACCTGCTCAGCTCGTATCTGTAGTAAGTGATACAGTAGTAAATGCGCCAGCAGGCGGTAATGTAGTAATTGAGACCAATGCAGAGGCTTGCCTTGATAAGAACATGATACAGGCATTTACACAGAGACCAGATGTTGCAATTAACATAGTATTTAAGAATAAGCTTGGACAGAAACTCAGAGTTACTATTCCGGCTGGTTATCCTGTAACAACACTTCTTGATGCTAATGGTTATTGCGGATATATGCATCTTGTAGATATATTTGGAGCTACAATATTATCAGAATAAGTTATTATTCTTATTAAGAAATAATTATATGATGAAATATAAGTAATAGTAATCAATAAAAAATCGTCACACCTTCCTGATCCCTTGCAGATATAATCTGCAGGGGATTATTTAATGCAAAAAAAATAAATCTATAGTGCAAACTCATTGATTAAGCTATAAGAATTTGAAATAATTTCATTTCATCCAGTATTCATGTTATTATTCTGAAGTAGGTAAAAGTAGCAATATAATTCCAATAAATAAAGTCAACTATTAATTATGGCAAATGACATAGTTAATAGACTTAATCTCAATGAAATGGAGTAATAGATAAATGGATCATTTTTATTTTGTAAGACATGGTGAGACCGTGTGGAACGTTGAGAATAAGATATGTGGAGCAACAGATATTGAGCTAACTGAAAAAGGCCATCAGCAGGCTATTGATACTGGAAAAATGATTCTGGATATGGGAATTAAGGCTGACATTATTTTGACATCCCCTCTTGTAAGAGCCAAAGAGACTGCCAGACATATTTCAGAGATCACTGGCATCCCAATGGAAGTAGAGCCCCGCGTAATAGAACAGAATTTTGGAATTTGGGAATCGACTCCCCGTGATGGAAAAGAGTTCCATGAGGCCAAAAAAGATATGGCCTGCCGCTTTGGAACTGGAGAATCTATGCTTCAAATGGCGCAGAGAATCTACAATCTTCTCGATGATATCAAGGCAGGAGATAAGGAAGTTATCCTTGTAGCCCACAATGGTATCGTTAGGATTGTCGAATCGTATTTCAGGGACATGAATAATGAGGAATTCTCTTCATGCGGTATCCAGAACTGCGAAATCAAAAAATATATTTTTACAAATCCATGATAACTGAATATTGCAGTTAGTATTAATTTCTGCGATTCATAATAATATATCATATGAATAATTTGGATAAATTAAATCAATGAAAACAGTGCAATAGAGCTTAGAAATGACTAAGAAATAGTATTTATTTACGATAAATTGAGTTATAATTTAATAGGGTTACGTTATATTTTTAACACAATTTAGAAGGAGGTTTTTTCTTATGTCACGTTTCACACTACCAAGGGATATCTACCACGGGAAGGGAGCGCTGGAAGCTCTTAAGACTCTCGAAGGTAAAAGAGCTATCGTATGTGTTGGTGGAAGCTCCATGAAAAAAGGTGGATTCCTTCAGAAGGTAGAAGATTACCTTAAGGAAGCCGGTATGGAAGTTGAGCTGTTTGAGGGAATTGAGCCGGATCCATCTGTTGAGACAGTTATGAAAGGTGCTGAGGCTATGCAGAAGTTCCAGCCTGACTGGATTGTTGCAATAGGCGGTGGATCACCTATCGATGCTGCCAAGGCTATGTGGATCAAATACGAGTATCCTGAGACTACTTTTGAAGATATGTGCAAGGTATTCGGACTTCCTAAGCTTCGTACAAAAGCTCATTTCTGTGCAATTCCATCTACATCCGGAACAGCTACAGAGGTTACAGCTTTTTCAATCATCACTGATTATCAAAAGGGTATCAAGTATCCTATAGCTGACTTTGAGATTACACCAGATGTTGCTATTGTTGATCCTGAACTCACACATACAATGCCAATCAAGCTTGTAGCTCATACCGGTATGGATGCCATGACCCATGCTATTGAGGCCTATGTTTCTACAGCTAATTGTGATTATACAGATGGACTTGCAATTCATGCAATTGAGATGATTCAGGCTAATCTTGTTAAATCCTATAATGGTGATATGGAATCAAGAGATGCTATGCACAACGCACAGTGCCTTGCCGGAATGGCATTTTCAAATGCTCTTCTTGGAATTGTTCATTCTATGGCACATAAGACAGGTGCTGTTTTTGCAGATAAAGGAGCTCATATTATTCATGGTGCTGCTAATGCTATGTACCTTCCTAAGGTTATCGCATTTAATGCCAAGGATGAGACTGCTAAAAAGCGCTATGGCATAATTGCAGATTATATGCATCTTGGCGGAACAAGTGATGATGAGAAGGTTAAACTCCTCATTGATTATCTGCGCAAGATGAATGATGACCTCAATATTCCTCACAGCATCAATCACTATGGTGCAGATGGACTTCCTGCAGATCAGGGCTTTGTTGCAGAGGATGTATTCCTTGAAAGACTCCATGACATCGCAGCAAATGCTATTCTTGATGCATGTACAGGATCTAACCCTCGTCAGCCTAGTCAGGAAGAAATGGAGAAGCTCCTTAAGTGCTGCTATTATGATACAGAAGTAGATTTCTAATTGCTTTTTTGTCATTAACTATATTTAATTTAAACGCCCTTGTAGTATTTTCTACAGGGGCGTTTTGTTTTGTTCAATAGGAGAGTTCCTAGCGACTCTTTGTTCTTTGAATATGTGTCTTGTGCAATAGTCAGAAAAAAAACATATTGATAATATTTTTTTTCTTGAAACATAATTCGTCACTTGTCTGTACTAATTATAGAATGATATAATTTCGCTTGTGCGTTTTCGCATGAGGACTTTTTTAAGGAGAATAAAAAGATATGAAAAAAATTGTTGCAAGTGTTTTATGTGGGGTGATGGCCATATCTATGCTGGCCGGATGTGGTAAAGATAATGCAAAGGCTGCAGATACAAAAGCCGTTGCTGATGAAACGTCTGTTGAAGATACGTCGGATTCTGCCGAGAGTGTTGAGCAAGCATCATTGGACGACACTCAGGCTTCAGAAGAAGCTTCTACTAACGAGGAAGCTAACAAATATGATATTTCAGTCATTGCAAGAACAGCTGATCTTGGTGATGATGTTCTGATGCTTGATTTCACATTTACAAACAATTCAGATGAGGAAATGTCACTTTACAGACTGTATGATAAAGCTACTCAGAATGGAGTAGAACTTGATGAAACAGCATCTACCGGAATTAATGATCTCAGGAAAAAGGATGAAGTTTTCTATCTTTCAGAAAAGACTCTTCCCGGTGAAACCAAGAATCTTAGAATTGTATACAAATTAACTGATCTTAATACACCTGTCGTAGTAGAAGGTAAAGACGGAATGTTTAAATACTACATCCAGCTTGCAGATGCTGTAACAGAAACTGATGGAGAAGTAATTGTAGCTACTCCTTATGCAGTTGAAAGTGCAATTCAGGCTGATATAGAATTAGCTCTTCTTGGAGTTGATAAATTGCATGATGACAGTGGTGCATTTTATGTAATTTCAACTATTACTAACACAACTGATGAAGAACTTGATCTTAAGAAGATAGGCGCAAAAGCTGTTCAGAACGGCAAAGAGCTTGAGAAAATCCATGCTGGTGGATGGGATGTCAGAAATAAATTACAGCCTGGCGAATCAGATATGATTATCAGTTGCTTTGGAACAAATGAAGTTGGTGAAATTGAGTTTTCACTTCTTGATTCTTCTAATATGAACAGCGTAATTGCATCAGGAACATACACACCTGAGGAACTCTTCCAGAATTCAGAAGATTTCAATAACAATGTCTTTGATTCATCAGTATATATCGACAGATTTACACTTCTTGACACAATAGTTGGCAAGTTTGTAACTGATATGAAAGATGAAATGAGCAAATAATGAAAATAGGTAAAAAAACTATTCGAATTCTGTCAGCTGTTTTTATTAGCACTATTATTATGATAAGCGTGACCGGATGCAGTATTATTGATGCCGTATATGGTAACATTGATCTATTTATCAAAGATATTCTGGAAATCGATGAATATGACGATCATTTTGATGGCAACGATGCTTACTCTTTTTCTAATGAAGATAATGAATACAATAAGTCGCCTGTATCAGATATACCTGTATTTCAAAAGGATGAGTCTTACGCAGGACTCACAATTGATGATGTCAGTGCCGATCTTATTTCATGGCTATGTGCCACAAATGCCGTTCAATCCAAAATCAACGGTCTTGATGTTGCAGTTCTTGGCGGTATGCAACGAGATGATGAGAACCTTGACTGGCTTGCAGGGGGACTAGAAGCTGGATGGCATGTTACAGACAGAGAATCTCTTCTTGAGCAGGTAGATAAACTTACATGTTTTGATGGCATTGACTCAGATGATGGCTGGGATATGTCAAGAGCTGAGCAAATACTGGCTCAAGGTTATTGTCTTGGTTACCTTGAATTTGATGAATATCTGGAATATGCTATACCTCTTGGAAGGCTTATACAGAAACGCTTTTCTGACTGGGACAGTTTTGGAGATAACTATCTTAAGGGCTATATGAACTGGATATCAAAGGGAGGCTTTGGCTTTTCCGGAGATATTCAGGAGAGGATTGACTGGCATCAGTACTTTGTGACCTGTGGTGAGTATTACACAGGACCATATGCTGTAGACTTTGATATGGAGCTTACTCCCAGGGCAAGCGCTATGTACTATGATCATATGGATCCTCAAAAGCCATATCCTGCGCAAAATGATAAAGTTCCTGAAGTTGCACAGGCATATATTGCTCCGGAGAACCTCGGCATAATGCCAACAAGTGGGATAGTAAAGATTGAAGGAGATTTATATCATATTCCTGCTACTGTACAAGCATTCCTTGATAATGAATGGAGCCTTGAGGAAAATGATCTGACCTTTAAGCCCGGAACCACAGACAATGAGATATGCCTTACACGTGGTGGAAAGAGTATTAATCTTGTTTGCACAAGTGTTGCAAGAACTTCCGGAAGAGCAGAGGAAGCTTTGGTAGAAACTATATCTGCAAGTTCTCTTGGTGATGTTTCTTTTATACTACCTTCAAATATTGAAGTTGGTATGGATAAAAGTGAATGTCTCTTACTACTTAAGACATTAAACAGAGAATATGAGAAAACAGAAGATGGAATTGAGATTTCTTTAGCTGCAATTAATGATTATGTTAACAAAAGTACGCTCAGTATTTCTTTTGACGGTAAAAAAGTATCTGATATTGAAATAAACTGTTACGAAACTAAATCTGAGCAATTTGAGAGTTACATCAGAAACTCAGCCTTTAACAATCTTGAGAAAAACATAGAAAAGGCAAGAGAAAGAAAAAATAACTAAAACGTAATTTAAGAAGCACCTGTGCACGATACATGCATAGGTGCTTTTGCGTATGAATAATGCAGAAAAGCATAGCAAATGTTAAGTGAGATTTTTTATTTACGTTTTTTGCCACATGTATTTTGACTATCGTATAAAGAAGTGTAATTAAAAATACAAAAAAAGGATGGTGAAGTGTAATGAAAAATTTTCTTACTTTTTTAACAGGCCTTATTCTAGCAATTGTAATGGTATTTGGGGGATTTGCCACTACTAATGTATTTGCTGCCAATGATGCATCCAAGTACATAAGCGGAGCCAAATTCCTGGTAGCTCTCCATGGACAGGATGAAAATGATGAAGAGATCCTTATGGCTCTGTATGAAAGACCGGATGGCAATGAAGTTGCTTACATTAATGATGGACATAGTCATGTATACCAGAGCTGTACCGCTCAAAATGCAACCTACAATGGAATAGGAAGCGTAGAAAAGTATACTGTTGATGAGTTTGTAGTTAACTTCTTTATGTTAGACGGAACACCTTTCCTGATAACAGATGGCGGAAGGCTATATGCATGCGAATACATGACAGCTGATGCGGTTAAGCAGATACAGAGCTACGACTAAGGATTAAGATATTTTTAATAGATACTTTATCGCATTATTGATGATTTTTGATACATAAAAATATATACTATTTGTGTAAAATAAACGTTTTCAATAATGGGATGAAGTCAATATGGTTAAAGAATTTGATGAAAATAGCGTAACTATCAGAAATCAGATATATGATGTTCCTCAGGGAATGACAATCCTTAAAGAAGGCGAAATCAATCTTGATATGTACAAAATTCTCAAGGGACATGTAGAAATGTATACAGGTTTCGGGACTGAAAATGAGGTTCTATTAGGGCTTCTTGGTCCCGGAACCTGCTTTGGTGAATTTGGAATTCTGACCAAAAAGCCGGCTATATATACAATAATTGCGTATTCAAACCTTAAAATCCTTCGTGTAACAGAAGAACTAATGATGGATTTCATGAAAGCAAATCCCGAAAATGTTCTTCAGATCATGAAAAATATGGCAAATAATATGATGCGAATGCAGCACCAGATTGGCCAGCTTACAACTGAAATTGCAGAACTGAGTAATGATCTAAATAATTCAGAGAATTATAAGACATCCGATATGATAAAAAATATGCTGAGAAGTTATGCAATATATGACAATAATTCCTCTGATGATGAACAGACTGATAACGGACCGGGAATGAAATATCTGGATAAGGAACACAGACAAAAAAGTCTTGCACGCCCTTGATCCAGATCAACAACTATTCGTTAAACATGTGTTTTGCGAATAGTTAAATAAGGACAGATCAGCGAAGGCCCGGTGCTGTTTTTGGAGATATTTGGCCGGATGTACTGTACCGCTGCAATGTATGCGGCAGTGTTGACTGGAAATTCATGTAAACATAGAATTATTTAAATAAAAAGCCTTTATGCTCTGTAGCAAAAAGGCTTTAATTACGTTCATTGATAATATGTCTTTATGATCGTTGTTTTTGATCCATATTCGTGATTGTATTTTATCATAATGACAAGAAAGATCCTGCAACCGAACCAAGTACCATGGCAAGAATCAAAAACAGTGCTATAACAGCTATGACTTTATCATATTTTTTTAATTTCATGTATCTCACTTCCTTCATATATATTTCAAAAAAATCTTTGGGCTTATGCCATATACCAATACGAATACCGTATTTTTGAAGAAATTCGGTATTCTATAAGTTAGCTTGTGTATGTATCATATATTTCAACATGATCATAAATACATCTCCAGGAACTCCATGCATCTGCAGTAACACAAATATAATGAGTTCCGTCATTTGAAATCTGATAACTTGCACCGCAACAACCTGATTGTACTACAAAACCCGTTTTGGCGCCAACAACTTCTCCATGAGTATCCTTATCTTCTATCCTTCGAATAAACCAGTTAGATATTGTTATTCCTTCAGGATGCTCAACTGTGTTCGAGGTCGTATATACTCTTGTGCTTAAAACTTCATGACAGAGATTATTCTCTTCTGCAGCCTTTAATATCATGGCCATATCCATTAATGTACAATAATGATCTTCATTATAGATTCCAATACAGTTTGTGAAATGAGCTGTATCTGATAATCCCAGTTCAATAAGCTTGTCATTCATCATATCAACAAATGCTTCCTGGCTTCCGGCAACATACTCTGCAAGGCACATAGCAGCGTCTCCGCCTGATGGCAGAATTGTTCCATATAAAAGATCTCTTACAGTAAGCTTCTCTCCTACGCTAAATCCAACGGCACTGCAATCATGGGAATAGACAAAATCCCCAATTGCCTGAGTCATTTCAAAAGTATCATCAAGATCAGTTATATGTTCAGCCGCTACAAGAAGGGTCAGAATCTTGGTCATGGATGCCGGATTTATACGAACTGTGCCCTCTTTGGAAGCAACTGCTGTTCCATTATCCAGATTTACTAAAAGCGCGTATGTACTCAGTACATTTTCGCTATTTATATAATCAGTGGAATCAGAAACCTCAACCTTGTATCCTTCAAAAAAAGAGGACGAATCTACTGACTTCTCTTTATATGGACTAATTTCTTCAGGCTCCTGAGACTCTTCAACAATCGTATCAACTATGACAGTCTCTGATGCCATAGAAACAGACTCATCCGCATTAGCAGAAGTATCTTCATTTTTGTCTGTATTTTTAAAATGGATTATAGCTGATATGATCAGAACTAACACAAGAACCACAGATAGAGAAAAAAGTGATAGTCTTCTTATTATTTCTACTTTTCTTCTCTTTTTATATTCAGAAATGGTCAGTCTTTGGCCATCTCTTTTTCTATAATTTATTTTATTATTCAAAATCTTCTACCACCCAACAAAAGAATAAAGCAACTTTCAAAATTTTAACATTTATATTAAAGTCACTTCAATAAGTATAATAAACATATTTACATTTGACTATTTGTGCACATTAAATATGTCAAAATGATGTCATATTCATTACGTAAATACGACCCAAAAAATAATTCTTTTCTAAGATAATATGTATCTATATCTAGCGAATTGACCTATATATAATACCATAATTTGTATCATATGTTCATGAATATGATATACTGTAAATATGCAGAACAATATTAAAAATGATGACAAATATTATAATGAACAGGATAAAATAAATATCCTCAGAATGCGTGAGGTTTTGGATACTCTGCCCAGATTTTGCAAACAGTTTTTTAGAGGCATAGAACCTACGACATCAGCGCGTACAAGACTTGGATATGCATATGATCTGCGCACTTTCTTTGAATATCTTCACAATGTTAATCCATCTCTAAGTAAAAAGGATATACGAGATTATGATGTTTCCATTTTAGATCAGATAGAACGTGAAGACATAGAAGAATATCTGGAATATTTATCTTTATATGCCAAGGACGACCGTGAAATAACTAATAATGAACAGGGCAAGAAAAGAAAAATGTCAGCTCTCCGTTCAATGTATAGTTATTTCTATAAATCTGAACAGATTTCCAGAAATACAGCAGAACTTATAAATATGCCCAAACTTCATGAACATGAGATCATTAGACTTGAGCCAAATGAAGTTGCTACTCTTCTAGATCAGGTTGAAGCCGGAGAAAAGCTTACCAAGGCTCAGCTCAAATACCATGAGAAAACAAAACTCAGAGATGTAGCTCTTTTAACTCTTCTTCTCGGGACAGGAATACGAGTTTCTGAATGTGTAGGAATAGATTTCGATGATATTGATTTTGACACAAATGGTCTCAGAATTCATCGAAAGGGAGGATATAACACTGTAGTTTATTTTCCTGATGAGGTAAGAGAAGCCCTGTTAACCTATATAAATCAGCGCAAAGAAATCATACCTGAAGAAGGCAGTGAAAATGCCCTATTCCTCTCTCTTCAGAATAAGAGAATTTCAGTACGAGCAGTCGAAAAGCTGGTAAAAAAATATGCTCAAAATGTCACAACACTTAAAAAGATAACTCCTCATAAACTTCGTAGTACCTTTGGTACTAACCTTTATCAGGAATCCGGGGATATTTATCTTGTAGCTGATGTTCTCGGGCACAAAGATGTTAATACTACGCGTAAGCACTATGCAGCTCAAGACGATGCCAATAGGCGAAAAGCTGCAAAAATGGTACACCTTAGAGATTAGTATTCTATTTAAAAAAAAGCGTTAAAGATAACTAAATTGTTATCTTTAACGCTTTTTATCGTCTTGAATATTTGTGTTTTATAAAATAGATTATCCTCTAATAGCCTGATAAAGTGCAGCATCTGCATTGTGTTTGTAAGGATTAACATAAAAGATTCCAACAATTCCTAATGTAATGAAGGATAATAAAAACCATCCTATAAATGAAAGGTCATAAACAAATGCATTCCACTTATGGCCTTTCATCATTGCTCTTGATTTCTTAAGCGCATCGATAGCTGATACATTAGGGTCATCCGCAAGAATAAACGGTACCATTCTATAAGAATAAGTCAGGATCCAACCAGGAATAACCAAAAGGAAAAAGAAAATTGAGACAATAATGCTCCTTAAAAATAAAGCGAGAACTGAATTAAGATAATTATTCTTATATGCAAAACCAAGTTCTCCAAAGTCGCCCTCTACATCCTGATTCTTCAAAAAGAATCTCATACAGCCTACTTCAAGCGGATTTAATAAAAATATATCCAGAATTGTCATGATGCATATAAGAGCTGATAATACAGCCATAGTAGCCATGAAAATATAAACAAAATCCGGATTTGTCTCCAAATTGTTCTGAAGCTGCTCAGCACTTGTCTTACTGGATATACTCGATGTTGAAATAAAGAAAATCGAATAAATAAGAGCTACAAGAACTGATCTTCCATAATTCTTTTTAAAGTTTGCCTTTCCTTTTTCTTTTACTTCTTTTCTGTTCCACATAATTTGTTCTCCTCCTCATAAATAATGTTTGTTAAACAGATTTGTAAGTTTTTTTGAATATATTTTTTTCCACGATGAATATGTCATGAATATCATCCTGGCTTACAGCTAGATAATCCCCCTTTTGTCCAATCATGTATTTGTCACTGTCCCAAAAAGAAAAAAGCTTGGTAGTTTTGGTTAGCTTTTTGGCATATATCTTAATATCTCCTGTTGATTCGCAGCTCTTGGCAAGCGGTAATAGTGAAAAAGACTTACCGGTATCTGCATTTTTGATAGAAGGTATATAGTCACTGTTAAATTTAAATTTCTTGCGTGTCTTTTTAAAGCTTGAATTAAACTTCTCGGCTGAGATGACCTTAACGCTACCATTTGAATCCAAGATCAGAATAGTATTATTTCTGATCTCTATATTGGCATCTCCGTCCAATGTTCTGATGATAGCCATATTACCGGTAGGAACAAGCTCATGAGGGTCTATATAACTTAAAGTAATAGGCGATCTCTCATATTTGGACATATTAGACAAAACAAGAGTTGTATCATTTGCATGAATAATTTCAGCATTTTCAAAGTAATCTGCCATACGTTCGCGAATGATATTGGAGATAGAGTGTCTGGCTGAATCATCATCAATCTCTATATAGTCAGGATACTGTTTGATAATAAGTTCATTCTTGAGGATACCTCCGGCTTTCTCAGTGTGGCCTCCGCCGGATCCAATCTTCTTGGCAAGAAAAGTTGCAAGTTCATCTGCTCTTGTCTCATTGGAACAACTTCTGATTGAGAACTTGACACCAAAAGAAAGAACACTATAAACAAGGCAAACATCTATGTTATCAACAGCTACGATAAAATCTCCAATAAGTCCCAAAATATTGGGATCACACGGATCTGTTCTGAGAATTGCATACTTATTTTCTGCATGATACTCAACGCCAAGCATGGCAACTCCTGCAATCTTGGCCTCTTTGAGCGTAAGATTCATGTTCTTGAGCTTCATAATAAGATTCTTGTTGTAATCAAGAGCCTCTATCATGTCTCGATCAAGAGGATGAGACATTTCAGAGAAGGCATTAGTATCTGAATACAAGCCATAATAAAGAGCAGTAGCGATATTCTCATCGATATCTATACTGCTATCCTCATCTTCTATTTTGATCAGATTCCATATAACAGAACAACAGCTGCCCAAATTACTGCGTACTTCATTTAGTTTAGGGAGAGTGCCGTAAACCTGATGATGATCTATTACAGCTACCTCCTTGGCCGGGAATTTCTTGACATTACCCTCTCCATACTGACAATCAGTTAAAAGAAGCAGTTCAGGCTTGGACTTAAGATTGCTGACAAATTCGATTGGAATATGCAGTTCGTTAATAAGGAAAACAAGGTTACTCTTAGTAATCTTGAAATTACCGGAATAGATAAGACGAACCTTTTTTCCGTGTTTTAAAAAATATCTATATAACACATATCCTGAGCATATAGCATCAGCATCCGGATTATCATGGCATTGGATGACTATGGAATTATACTTAAGTAGTGCAGAAAGTTTCATAAAAAATCTCCTCAATGAATATATTATATATCATCAAGGAGTATTTTTTTAAGTGTATTATTGAATTTTTTGTTAAATTATTTATTATTTTCAGAAAAATATAGTAAATTTAATATCGAATAATTATTTGTATTCACAGGAATAATATGGAACTATGAGGCTCTCTCCTGCATTAAGAATACTATCAGTATTCATTCTATTGATTCTGCATATCTCTGTAATATATGAATTCAGATCATCATAATAATCTTCGGAATAATGATCAGATGCGATACTCCAAAGAGAATCTCCGCTATGGACCATAACTGTTGTATAGTATTTAAACTCTGGTTTATACATATCAGACTGAGCATCTGAACTAAAAGAAGAACACATAAATATAATAGCAAATAAAACAATTGTTGCTATTATGATAGTTGTAGTTAACTGAAGCTGAAAAATACGCTGTCTTCTGACCTTATTAGCTCTAATCCTGACCTCACTCTTACTAAAAAATCTGGGATCATTATACAAACTTGCGGCTGCATACATAGCATTAGTCATAATCACGCCCTCTTCATATCGAAACCAAATATAGAATCATATCAGTTACAGGCGAACATTTGTTGCGAACAACTGTTCTGACATAATAATACAAAACAAACGTTTGTTTGTCAACAAAAATCGAACATATTTTCCGAACAAATATTTGCTTATTTTATCCTATGATGGTATACTTATACCATGTAGATCCTTATATACTTGCGTTTTTTACTGTATAAGTGATCATGGACCAGATAAATGAAATGATAACAGGAGGGACAAATGGAAAAAGGTAATATTTCTAAGAAACAACAGGAGATTCTTGATTATATCAAGGAACAGACTCTTCAGAGAGGATTTCCACCTGCTGTAAGGGATATTTGTAAGGCGGTTAATCTCAAATCCACATCCTCAGTTCATTCTCATTTGGAAACTTTGGAAAAAAATGGATATATAAGACGTGATCCTACCAAGCCACGTGCTATTGAGATATGTGACGACGGTTTTAACATGGTCAGGACTGAGATTGTCAGTATACCAGTTATTGGTCAGGTTGCTGCAGGAATGCCTATACTTGCTGAGGAGAAGATAGATTCATATATCCCTATTCCTGCAAGTATGTGTCCTAAGGGAGCTGATGCCTTTATACTTAAGGTTAAAGGCGATTCAATGATCAATGCCGGTATTTATAATGGAGATCAGATTTTTGTTCAGCAGTGTAGCACTGCTAAAAATGGCGATCAGGTTGTAGCTCTTATTGATGATTCTGCTACTGTTAAGACTTTTTATAAAGAGAAAGGCCATATCAGATTGCAGCCTGAAAATGATACTATGGATCCTATCATTGTAGATGATTGTCAGATACTCGGTAAGGTTTTTGGAGTTATGAGATTCTATTGATTCTTTATATTTTTATAGAACATATGCTTTACAAGCAATATATTGCTTTAGATATTTAAAGAGCCGCTGGTAAGTTTATCTTACCAGCGGCTCTTAGAGATTTAAGACTAACAGTCTTCTACTCTATTATTGACTTATGCTAATTCCTCTTTAGTAATGTTCTTTCCGTCTCTCCAGATTCTCTCAAGATCATAAAAGAGTCTGTTCTCGTTATCAAATACATGAACAATAATATCGCCAAAATCAAGCAAAATCCAATTTCCTGATTCATAACCTTCAACATTTTTGGTCATGTAGCCTGCTCTTCCGAGTACTTCCTGTACATTATCAGCCATAGCTTGGACCTGGTTAATGTTAGTACCACCTGCTATTATAAAGTAATCTGCAAGTGTAGATATCTCACTGATATCAATAACTCTAACATCTTCACCTTTTCTGTCTTCAAGAGCATCTACAGCCATAAGAGCCATTTTTTTGGATACATTTAAATCTGCCATTCTTACCTCACTTATTTATAAAACTTTTTATAATATTCGTAAGCTTCCATTGTAGCATCATCACATTCTTTTCCAATTGTATTAAGATATTGAACAGAATCATGAAGAATGTGAGCAAGGCATCTGTCTATATCTGAAAAAGCTTCTTTCCTGATTTCATCCATACCTTCAAGTGGCTTCCTGTTAGGTTCAATAAAATCAGCAATATAGACTATTTTTTCAAGAAGAGACATGTCTTCCTTGCCTGTTGTATGCCAGCGTATTGCATTTAAGATTTCTGTATCATAAACATCATATTTGGTTCTGGCAAGATACATTCCAACCTTTGCATGCAAAAGAGAATGATTTCTTCTCTCAACATCTGTAATATCTATCTTATTCTTCTCACATATCTTGATCTGTTCTTCGTGTGAAAGGCATTTCGCACAGTCATGGAGCATACCGGCAATCAGAGCTTTTTCTACATCTGCACCATGTACAAAGGCCATATTTGCAGCTGTATAGGCCACACCAAGGGTATGGTCAAATCTATCGGGCTTAAGCTCTTTCTGAAGCTCTTTGCGGAGCTTTTGAGTAATTTCTATAGTCCTCATTTATACAACCCCTTAATACAGATAAATTCGATACATCCATCAGGAAGCATATATCTTACAGATCTTCCCTTTTTTATTCGTTCTCTGATATCCGTAGCTGAAATATCAATTCTGTTGAAATTGAGAATTCTAATATCAGCGCCGTAAATACTCTGGAGTTCTCGTCTCTTCTTGTCTATGGCCGCTACATCATCATCATACCTTGTTGCAGCAATAATAATGCATGATTTAAGAAGATCACTTGCTCTGTACCATGAATCGATACCAAGAATTGAATCAGCACCAAGTATAAGATACAGTTCATCACCCGGATACATATTTTTAAGATCAGTAATGGTGTCAATTGTGTAACTACCATCAGGCTTGTCTATTTCAAGTCTGGAGCATGTAAAATAAGGGTTATCATTAATGGCCATTTTGACCATCTGATATCTCTCTTCTGCACCGGAAACTTCTGTGCGATGTGGCATATGCGCAAGATTATTAGGAATATAGATTACTCTGTCCAGTCCAAATTGTTCTCTTGCGGACTCACCCAGTAACAGATGAGCGTTGTGAATAGGATCAAATGTTCCTCCCAGTATACCAATCTTTCTGCATTCCATATTGAGCCTCCTAATGGTATAAACAAGTTAACAGTTCATTTAAGCCTTCTTGCCAGCCTTAGGTAATATAATCTTGGGATCATCCTTAAAAGGTTTATATAATACAAATTTTCTACCTATAACCTGTACAAGATCAGAACGTGTACGCTCTGAAACAGTTATAGCTACTTCCTTGACATCATCAAGACAGTTCTTGAGGACAGTTATCTTGATAAGTTCATGTGTATTAAAAGATTCTGAGATAGCACTGATAACTTCCGGGCTGACGCTTGATTTACCAATCTGAAAAACAGGCTCAAGATCAGCTGCCAAACTTTTTAAATATGCTCTCTGCTTACTAGTAAATGTCATTCTTCTTCATCCTCTTCAAAATTTCCGGGTACTGTGTCAGCATTTCTATAGTACTCAAAACTAAATCCATACATGCGAACAGTGTCGCCTTCCTGAATGTGAAGCGGTTGAGGTTCAGCATGAACTCCGGTA